>JAEEGJ010002065.1_pt1 | contig 152708 bp, 138 predicted proteins | sample 8958761 | NCBI WGS metagenome assembly JAEEGJ01 (sample SAMN16246546, study PRJNA631951) | gut metagenome | biome: gut microbiome; feature: rumen; material: RS-attached | host: Bos | place: Iran: Karaj | collected 2018-10
AGGGTGTATCTGACTTCCTTAATGACATAGATAATCTAATGTATAAGAACAAGGAAGAATATTATAGAACTCATGACAGACGTTCAAGACGTTTCTCTGACAGAAGAGTTGAGAACAAGGATACAGAGACTTAAATATTAAGATGAAAAATAAAAAACATTTGGTGAGAGATATTATCATATTCTCCATCGCTATAATTGCGTATATTGCTGCGTGGATAATATCTTGGATTCCCGTTAAGGATAGATTTACACTTGATATTATCGAGGATAATGAAGCCTCGGTTCGTGCTGTTGTAATATCGGATCTTCATTCTTGTTACTATGGTAAGAATCAGAAGACTCTCCTTAATATGATTGATGAAGAAGAACCTGACATCATTTTGATGCCGGGTGATATTTTTGATGATAAGCTTAAGGATGATAATACCAAGACGACATTGGAGTATATGGTTAAAAAGTATCCTTGCTATTATGTGACAGGTAATCACGAATATTGGAGTGGCAGACCTGATGAGATGAAAGCATATCTCAGAGGCATTGGTGTTCATGTACTTGAGGGAGAGTGCGAGAGTGTAGAGATTAACGGATGCACACTTGATATATGCGGTATTAACGATCCGGATGGTATGCCTATGTCCAAGTGGCGTGAAGAACTTGATAATGCGTATAATTCTTCTGATGCTTCACACCCAAGAATTCTTTTAAGCCATCGTCCTGAATTGGTTAGTGAATATGAGAATTATGATTTTGATTTGATTCTTGTAGGACATGCACATTCAGGCCAATTTAGAATTCCATTCATAAACAGAGGTGTATTTGCACCCAATCAAGGCTTTTTTGCTAAGTATGTTAATGGCGAGTATAAGCTTAATAGCGGCTCTATTATGATAGTAAGTCGTGGGCTTGGAAGAGAGAGCACTCCGCTTCCCAGATATTTTAACAATCCGGAGATATTAGTTTTAGATCTTAAATAGGTGGAAAAATGAGAGCAGTAGTTACAAGAGTTAAAAAAGCATCTGTTACAATAGATGGAAAAATAGTTGGAGCAATAGATAAGGGCTTCTTGGTACTCTTAGGAGTGCATAAGGAAGATACAGAAGATATCGCAAAGAAGATTGCGGATAGAATATGTGGACTTAGAGTATTCGAAGATGGTGATGGCAAGATGAATGTTAATCCTACTGATGCCGGTGCAGATCTTTTGATAGTATCTCAGTTCACGTTATATGCTGATTGTAAGTCCAGACGCCCCAGTTATTCTGACGCAGCCAGACCTGAACTTGCAATTCCTCTATATGAACTTGTCATATCGGAGTGTCGTGCTAAGGGCTTCAAGGTTGAGACTGGAGAATTCGGAGCTGATATGCTTGTCGCTTCCGACAATGACGGCCCTGTAACCATCATTCTTGACAGTAGAGACCTATAATTTATCAGAGGAACGTAGAAGTAATAATGATAGAAAATGATACTATATCAGTAAGCGTCGAGCAGATGCGAAAAAGTGATGCATATACGATTGAGCACTTGGTTCCAAGTAAGGAATTAATGTATCGTGCCGCTATGGGCGTATATAATTCATATCACGAGTGGCAGGACAAAAAGATTGCTATCTTAGTTGGTGGCGGTAATAATGGTGGCGATGGATATGCACTCGCAGGAATACTTAAAAAGAATGGTATAGATTCTGATATTATTAAAGTATCGGACAAGATGAGTGAAGATGGTTTATATTATTGTAATATAGCATCTGAACTCGAGGTAAGGATTACAGAGTTTTCTTCATCAATCAATCTTAGCGAATATGATGTGATAGTAGATTGCATACTTGGTACTGGTTTTCATGGTGAAGTACGTGGTACTGCCAAGGAAGCAATAGAAGCCATTAATAAGAGTAGTGCTTATGTAATCAGTGTTGATATAAACAGTGGTATGAACGGAGATACCGGCGAGGCTACACTGGCTGTAAAATCAGATTTGACTGTGTCTATAGGATATATAAAAAATGGACTAGTTACTGAGTCAGCTAAGAAATATATCTCGGATTTGGTTAATGTAGATATAGGAATAGTTTTAATTAATTAAATATGTATACAAAAAACTCTAATAGTAGTGTTAAAATATTGTATTAACTATAGAATTATTAGTCCGATATAGAGATTAGAGATAGTTTACATGGAGGTAAACGATATGATGACCATAGGAGAAGCAAGGAAGGCTTATTATCAACAATATCAAAAGTTTTCACAGGCTGCGCATGAGAAGCATGTTCTCAAGGAAGAGGCTGAAAAGAATGCTAAGCTTTTTCCTCATGAAGCTGATAAATTCAATGAAGAAGCAGCTACTCTTGAATTATCTTTCAACAAACTCGACAAGCAGGCAAAGGAATATCTGGATTATCAGAGTAAGATAATTGATCTTGAAGTAGCATACGCCAATATGGAAGTTGCTAAGCAGCAAAGTGAGGATATGCAAGAAGCCGGCGCTGATGAGATGAAGATTCTGGAGACGGCTCGACGTATCATGAAGGGTGATGTTGTTCCTCCTCAGGATGAAGAAAAGCTGATGAAGTATAACTTTAAGTTATATATGGCAGCTAAGAATATGGCTATTATGGCCAAAGAACATGAAAAGGATGATTCTCTCTGGGATGAAGAAGAGGCACCCGATGAGGAGAGAACGGATCCGATGGAGTATGCGGATTCACAAGCTGCTCCCGAAGGCGGTCCAAGTCTTGATCTGGAAGTGGCAGATGTGGATATATCCGAGTAATTGGATGTTTGTACGAAAAGTTAAATTTCTATGAATTGTTAGTGAAGGCGGTGTGAGAGCACCGCTTTTTTGATATAATTAGACATGTCTTACTTTTGTGTATGGGGAACATAGAAGGAAAGTATATGGCAGATAAAGAAAATATTTATAATGAAGAAGAATATAAAAAGCTCCTGTATCAGGTTCAACATGATGAACTGTTGGATATATTCAGCAGACGTTATGCCAAAGAATATCTGCGTAATGCATCAGACGTATGGAGTTGTGCTTCATTTATTGTAATTGATATTGAAGGATTTAAAAGTATCAATGCAACATATGGGCACGAAATAGCGGACGGAATATTGATTCATACAGCACTCAAGCTTAAGGCTCTTGCGATTGAAAACAAATGGATTCTTTCCAGGCACGGCGGAGATCAGTTCTTAATTATGTGTAATAAGACGCTGGATGAAGGACATCCTTACCTTAAGCTTATCAGAGATGTATTTGAAGAGCCTTTTAGGGCAGGAAGTATTGAATTCAAGGTATCTGTAGGTATAGGAGTAGCCAATGCCAATAATGTCTTGAACTTGGAAGAGCAGGTTGATAATGCTGAGGAGGCTATGCGTGTAGCCAAATCACTTGGCCACAATAAGACATTTTTCTATAGCGAAGAACTTCAGCAAAAGGCTGTTCAGGAAAAAATAATTCGTGAAAAATTAAGAGATGCGTTCGACAATGATGGCTTTTATATGGTATATCAACCCAAAGTAGATGCGCACGATTTATCGCTGTCAGGGTTTGAGGCTCTTATTCGTATGAAAGAGCCGGGCATGTTCCCTTCTCAGTTTATTCCCATCGCTGAAAAAAACGGTTGGATATGGCGAATCGGTCGTATGACTACAGAACTTGTTGTTAAGCAGCTTGCCAAGTGGAGAGATGAAGGACATGAACTATATCCAGTATCTATCAACTATTCGAGCAATCAGCTTAGTGACGTAAGTTATGTTCCTTTCCTCGAGGGACTTTTAAAAGAATATGATATTGATCCTAAGTATGTTGAGATAGAGATTACAGAAGGAGTACTTTTGGATCAGACCATTCGTGCCAATGAACTGTTCAAGAGATTGCAGGATATGGGTATCCGTCTTCTCATGGACGATTTTGGAACAGGATATTCTTCACTTGGATATCTTACCTACATACCTGTTGATGTAATCAAGCTTGATAAATCGCTGGTAGATAATTACCTTGTAGAAGGTAAAGACTCATTTATTAATGACGTAATCAGATTGGTTCATGATCTTGATAAACAGATGACTATCGAAGGTGTCGAGGAAGAATGGCAATACATGCGTCTAAAAGGTTTCGGTGCAGATACCATTCAGGGTTACTATTTCAGTAAGCCTCTGTCTGCGGATGAAGCAATTGTATATAAGCCGACTTTTGTAGACGTAAAAAAAGGGGAATAGTAAACATGGATTATGAGATAGTAATGGCTAGTGAGAGAGACAGGAGTGAAATCCTGTCTCTTTATCGTGCTCAGATAGGCAGAGAAGGATGTTTTTGGAATGAACATTATCCTAATGATGATACTATAGATTTTGATTTATCAAGAGATGCTTTATTTATAGCTAAGATGGATGGTAAGATTATAGGGGCCACATCGATAGAATATGATGAGGACGTCAATAAGCTTCCTTGTTGGAATAAGGAATTGGAACCCGAGTGCGAATTTGCAAGGATATGTGTTGATCCCACCATACAAAATCGAGGCATCGGACGTATATTACTTGAATTTATTGCAGAAGAAATCAAAAGAAGGGGTTATAACGGTATTCATATAATAGTTAACAAGAAGAATACCAAGGCACTGAAACTCTATGATTCGTTCGGCTTTGTCAATGTCGGCGAGTGCTTCATGTATGATCAGGATTTTTGGTGCTATGAAAAAGATTTGAGATAATTCTTTTACTGCAGATTGTGAATAAGGGGAAAAGATGTCACGTACTGTAAAATATGACGCGTTTATCTCTTACAGACATTGTAAGCCTGATAGCGAGATTGCATCTAAACTTCATAAAAAACTTGAAAACTACAAACTCCCTAGAGAAGTGGCAAAAAAAGTTGGCAAAAAGTCTCTGAACCGAGTTTTTCGTGATGAGGCTGAACTTGCTGTATCCGATGATTTATCCGAGTCCATCGAAAAAGCAATCAGTAATTCAAAATATCTGATTGCTATCTGTTCTCCCGAATACTTAAACTCCGCATGGTGTATGAAGGAGATCGAAGCATTCCTCAAACATAGCGATAGAAAACATATCTTGCTTGTTTTGGCTGATGGCGAGCCTGTTACTTCGTTTCCTGAGATTTTACGTTACGATGAATTCGTAGAATTTGATGATGATGGAAAAGAGGTAACAGTAAAAAGACCTGTAGAGCCTCTTGCTGCTGATTGCAGAGGAGAGGATTCCAAGGAAAGAAACTCTAAGATTGAGACTGCCGTTCTTCGCCTTATAGCTTCCATGATTGGTGTTGGATATGATGATCTTAATCAGCGTCACAGAAAAGAGCAGAATCGCAAGCGTACCAGACGTACTCTTATTGCTTTTGGAATATTAGGATTATTCATAGCAGTATGTCTCTTTTTCCTTGTAAAGATTTCCAAGCAGAATGCAATTATATCTCAGAGATATTCCGATACATTGGCAGCGACGAGCGTTAATCTTTTAAGAGACGGAAAAAGAAAAGATGCGGTATATGTTGCCAGAATGGCTCTTTCAGGAAAGAAAGAGGAAGACTTTAGCGAATCAGCAACTCAGGCATTGGTTGATGCACTGGGAATATATTCAAGTCCTGATACACTCTCATGTGCTTCCGATATAATGTTACCTTGTTCCTTGAGCAGTTTTTCTGTATCGCCAAGCGGAAAATATATGTCTGTATTGGGCCTTGATAATATCAGATATGTTATTAACTCAGAAACCGGAGAGATTATTTTCTTTTATGATGATTACGGCTATGGAGACGTATGCTTTGATGGCGACAGGGGATTGGTATTTCAGAGAAAAAATGAAAATATAAGTTATTTTGATTTTGCTAATCTGTCCGAAACGGACCTTGGTATAGATGAAGGCAGATTCTATCCGGATGATAAAGGTCATGGATACGCAATAACCACATACGATGGAGTGTACTTATACAAAGGATGTAACGAAGAGGGAAGACTTGTATTTGAGACGGATGCGCCCTATATCTCCGAGAGATTTGATGTGCATACATATTATAATGAGGACGGAAGCAGAGTCTTAATATATATCTGGGATTATGATAACTCCATGACTTTTGCGTACTCATATGAATTTGATAATGCTTATCTATGTAGAGTGATATTGAATAATGATGAGATTGTATTTGACACATATTCAGATGGAGAATATATCTATTGGACTGAATCACCTTTTGGTGAACACTCAACTATATGCAGACAAAGAATTGATAATGCGTCAGAAACATATAGAGAGAGTTTAAATGATGATGTATACGGAATCATTGCATATTCCGGTATGGTCGTTGTATATGGCCAAAATAATTTAATCCTCATGGATAATAATTTGATTGAATTGGGTAGGATAAAAGTTGATTCATATCTTACCGGTACAATATCTAATGGGGATATATACGTTATCGAAGAATCAAAATCCGGTATACACAGGTTCCATGAAGGTGAGTATTCGTTCTACGAGATTGAAGAGCAAAACGGACAAATTCTGAGCATGAAAGAATACAGCAATAATGTATTATTTACCGGTGGAGTAGGAGAGAATCATATATCCACATATACGTTCCAGGATTCTGAGTATATTGATACTTATAATGATGATTGCGATGAGATAAGATATTATGATTATGATGATCCGTATAAACAAGAATTTAAATACCTTGTTTTAAATAAGGATAACAGCATAACTGAAGACAGAATATATGATGTTACTTTATGCGAGAACGCAGAAATCGGAATTATCCAATTATGGGATGGACAGGTTCGTATATATGACAGCAAAAAAGGTGAACTAATTAAGATCATTTATGCTATGGATGGTTTGGTTAACTCATTTTTCTATGATCAGAATAACGATTTCTATTACATTAGTGCCGATAATCTCGAAGTATACGATAAGCAATTCAGGAATATATATAGAATAGAGAAATGTAATCTATTAGGAATCGATCCTGCATCACATAACCCTGTGATTCAGACATGGCGAGATGGAAAATCATATTGCTATGTATTTACACCGTTAAAATATAATCGATTGCTTGAGTTGGCTGATGAATTCCTTGGAGATTTTGTACCGGATGAGAGAGTGAGAGAAAAGTACAGTCTGGAACTGGAATAATTCAGATTTTACAATATATAATGTATTTCAAGAAAATTATATCTTTTATAAAAGCCCGTAACTACGGGCTTTTTTGATGCTTTAAAAAGAAAAATGAAAAAAATTCAAAAAATTTTATTTAACCTATTGACACGGTAGGTTGATGGTGTTATCATACGAAACATGAAATCAAGGAGGAAACACTAATGAGAAGATTTGAAAACATACTTTCAATGTGCATGTGTATGTGTCGAATGCTATTATCCCGAGCGAGCAGACTTACAGGGTGTATGGCTTGATGTCTACTGTCCGTAGGTCGGACGAAGATTGATGTCGCTCGGGATTAACGAATCTCGGGTTTTTTTATTGAAAAGAACCTATACACTAAAACACATTAAAGAAAAGAGGAAATAAAAATGAAAAACATAAGTATATTTAAGAAATTCGCAGCCACAGTTTTAACTGCCGGACTTACACTTACGGCTCTTACAGGCTGCCAAGGCAAAGTCGCCGAGAACAATAATGAGAACAACGGCGCAGGAGAAACTAAGGTATATAGAACACTTGATGAGATTAAGGAAAGCAAAGTAATCAACATCGGTGTTTTCTCAGATAAGAACCCGTTTGGTTATGTAGATGAGAATGGTAAGTATCAGGGTTACGACGTATACTTCGCAGAAAGAATCGGTCAGGACCTTGGAGTAGAAATCAACTACGTATCTACAGAAGCTGCAAGCAGAGTAGAGTACCTTGAGACAGGTAAGGTTGATATCGTACTTGCTAACTTCACAGTAACAGAAGAGAGAGCAGAGAAAGTTGACTTCACTCTTCCTTATATGAACGTAGCACTCGGTGTTGTATCACACAACGACAGAGTAATCACAGATCTCTCACAGATTACAGCAGATGATCAGGTAATCGTTATCTCAGGTACAACAGCTGAGACATATCTTGAAAAGAACTATCCTGATATTAAGCTTCAGAAGTTCGATACATATGCAACTGCTAAGACTTCTTTTGAAAATGGTACAGGCGTTGCTTGGGCTAATGATAACACAGAAGTTATTGCATACGCTCTTGAGAATGAAGGATACACAGTAGGTATCCCTTCACTTGGCAGCCAGGACACAATTGCTCCAGCAGTATCTAAGGGTAACACAACACTTGCTGAGTGGCTTAACGAAGAGACAATTAAGCTTGGTGAAGAAAACTTCTTCCATGCAGATTATGAAGCAACACTTATTGACACTTATGGTAAAGATTACGAAGATACACTTGTTGTAGAAGGTGGTAAAGTAGCAACAGCAGATGATAATAATGAAGATGCACTTAACATCGTTAATGGTAACGGTGAGACAATCAAGGTAGCAGCTACATCAGTACCTCATGCAGAGATTCTTGAGCAGGCTAAGCCCATCCTTGAAGAGTACGGTTATAAGCTCGAAGTTGTAGAATACAATGATTATGTTCAGCCTAACCAGGTTGTAGAGTCAGGCGAATTTGATGCTAACTATTTCCAGCATGTTCCTTATCTTAACAGCTTTAACGATGAGCAGGGTACACACCTTGTAGTTGCAGGTGAGATTCACTACGAGCCCTTCGGCATCTATCCCGGAACAAAGAAGAGCCTTGATGACTTAGCAGACAAAGATTCAATCGCAATTCCTAACGATACAACTAACGAAGCAAGAGCACTCTTACTTCTTCAGGACAACGGAATTATTAAGTTAAAAGAAGGCGCAGGCCTTACAGCTACAGTTAACGATATCACAGAGAACCCTAAAAACATTAAGTTCGTAGAACTTGAAGCAGCTCAGGTTGCAAGAGTAACTAAGGAAGTTGCATTCGTTATCTTAAATGGTAACTACGCACTTGAAGCCGGATACTCAGTAGGTAAGGATTCTATCGCATACGAATCATCTAATTCTGAAGCAGCTAAGACATACGTTAATGTAATAGCAGTTAAGGAAGGCAATGAGAACACAGATAAGATCAAAGCACTTGTTGCAGTATTAAGATCTGAAAAGATTAAGAAGTTCATCGAAGAAGAATATGACGGTGCAGTTATCTTCTACGAGAAATAATTATTGAAACGTTGTTTCAAATATCGGGCGGAGGGTTCAAAGCCTCCGTCCGAATTCCATGTTTGGGAGTATGAATAGATGAGTGAGATAGAGATTAAAAATCTAACTAAAATATTTGAAGTAAAAGGACATAATGTTGTTGCCCTTGATAATGTCAATCTTTCTGTAGAAAAGGGAGACATCTTTGGCATTATCGGTATGTCCGGAGCCGGAAAGAGTACACTGGTAAGAACGGTTAATTACCTTGAGAAGCCTACACAGGGCAGCATATTAATTGAAGGCACGGATTTATCAACACTTTCTGAAAAAGAACTCCGAATAAAAAGAAGAGATATTGGAATGATATTCCAGGGATTTAATCTTCTTGAACAAAAGAATGTCATAGACAATATTTGCTTCCCTCTTGAGATATCAGGAACAAAAAAGAAAGAAGCAAGAATTAGAGCCAAGGAATTGCTTAAGACAGTTAATCTTGAGGATAAGGAAAAAGCATATCCTTCACAATTATCCGGTGGTCAAAAGCAGAGAGTAGCAATAGCAAGAGCATTGGCAACTAATCCCAAGATTTTACTTTGTGATGAAGCAACCAGCGCTCTTGATCCCCAAACAACAGATTCCATATTAAAACTTTTAAAAGAGATTAATGAAAAACTAGGTATAACAATTCTAATCATTACACATCAGATGTCTGTAGTTACCGAAGTATGTAAGCATGTTGCCATTATTGATAATGGTAAGCTTGCAGAACAGGGAACAGTTGATGAGATATTTGAAAATCCTACATCGGATGCTGCCAAGGAATTGATATCAGGCAAGGATATTACATACACGCCGCTTAAGAGTTTTGATACCAATAAGAAAATCAGAATTGTATTCAAAGAGAATTCGGCGTATGAGCCTGTTATCTCGAATATGATATTAAAATATAAGACTCCCATTAATATTTTAAAAGCTGACACAAGAAATATTAATGGAACGGCTAGAGGAGAAATGATTCTCTCACTTCCTGAAGAAGATGGCTTGGCAGAAGATATCATAGGATATCTTAGAGATAATGGATTGGTAGTAACCGATACATTTGAGGAAGTGTAAAGGATAAGGGAGTTAAAAATGATTGAAAGTAACTTTGTAATAATGATATTGGAAGGAATAAGAGACACATTATATATGACATTGGGCTCTACCATTGTCGGATATATTCTCGGACTTCCTCTTGGAATAGTATTATATGTAACAAGTAATAAGGGATTGCATCCGATTCCTTTTATATACAGAATAGGAGATTTCATTTGTAATATTGTAAGAAGTATACCTTTTTTGATATTATTGATTCTGTTGATTCCATTTACCAGACTTATTGTTGGAAAAAGTTATGGCTCAACAGCAACCATTGTTCCGCTTGTGATTTGTGCAGCTCCTTATATTGCAAGAGTTGTTGAATCTTCTCTTAATGAGGTGGATGCAGGGGTAATAGAGGCAGCCAGAGCAATGGGTGCAAGCAATTTCCAGATTATTACCAAGGTGTTGCTTGTAGAAGCCAAGACTTCTCTTTTTAGAGGAATGACTATCACAACAGGTCTTCTTTTAGGATACTCTGCGATGTCAGGTACTGTCGGCGGTGGCGGACTTGGTGATATTGCTGTTAGATACGGTTACTACAGATGGGAAACAGGAACAATGATTATAACCGTATTACTTTTGATTATTATTTTCCAGATTATACAGAATCTTGGAACATATATTTCAGGAAAGATAGATCATAGAAAACGATGAATTTTGAGATTATAAGATCATATTTGCCTCTTTATATAGAGGCATTTATGCTGACAATCAAAATCGGATGGATAGGAATCACATTGTCGCTTGCGATAGGTGTGGTTTCTGCCTTTATATTGCATTTTCGTATCCCTTTTCTTTCGGCTATAGTTAAAATCTATGTCGAACTTTTCAGGAATACTCCTCTTTTGGTGCAGTTATTCTTTGTATATTTCGGATTACCCAAAATCGGAATATCTATCTCAGCAGAGGCTTGCGGTGCATTAGGCTTGGGATTACTTGGTGGCAGCTATATGGCCGAGAGTATTCGAAGCGGACTTGGGGCTGTAAAAGTATCTCAGACAGAAGGAGCACTCGCACTTGGTATGAAAAAAGGACAGCTTTTTACGTCTGTAATATTACCTCAGGCATTTACACTTAGCGTACCTGCAATCATAGCAAATGTAATCTTTTTATTAAAAGAGACCAGTATCTTTTCTGCCATCAGTCTGATGGACCTTATGTTTACGGCTAAGGATTTAATCGGATTATATTACAACACAACGGAATGTCTATTCATGCTCGTTGTTTTCTATGTGATTATGCTTCTTCCGGTTTCCATACTTGGAAGTGTTATTGAGAAAAAGACTAGATATAAAATGTTTGGTGATAAATAAATGGGATTTGAGGTTTTATTAAAAGGAAATAATATGCTGCGTCTTTTGGGCGGACTTGGAGTAGCTCTTCGAATCAGCCTTATTTCCGTAGTCATAAGTATTTTTCTTGGTATCATTCTCGGTTCGATAATGACGCTTAAGAATCCTTTTATCAATGCAATTTCCAGAGTATACCTTGAGATAGTAAGAATTATGCCGCAGATGGTACTTTTGTTTATTGTTTTCTTTGGCGCGACAAAAGTATTAGGCCTTAATTTCTCAGCAGAATTATCATCTATTATTGTATTCTCGTTTTGGGGAACGGCTGAAATGTCAGACCTTGTCAGAGGAGCGTTATCGGGTATAGATACCATTCAATATGAGAGCAGTTACGCGCTTGGCATGAATACCACGCAGACATATATACATGTTATTATTCCTCAGATATTAAGAAGACTTATTCCTCTCTCAATTAATCTGATTACCAGAATGATTAAGACAACAAGTCTTGTTATGATGATTGGTATTGTTGAAGTATTGAAAGTTGGTCAGCAGATAATAGAGGCTAACAGAAAGAGTTCGCCCAATGCTGCTTTTGGTGTATTTGCAACTATATTCTTACTGTATTTCTTGGCTTGCTATCCAATTAGTTGCCTGTCAAAATATCTAGAGAAGAAGTGGGAGAACTGATATGGAAGAGATATTAAGAGTTAACAATCTAAGTAAAAGATTTGATGATATAACTGTCATCGACAATTTATCGTTATCTGTTAAAAAGGGTGAAGTTGTCGTAATCGTTGGACCCTCCGGTTGTGGCAAGAGCACATTTCTTCGTTGCCTCAACGGACTCGAGGATATCAATGATGGAGAAGTATATCTTGGAGATGAGAAGGTTAATCCCAATAAGAAGAATCTTAGCAAGACAAGAGAGAAGATTGGAATGGTATTCCAAAGCTATGATCTTTTTCCTCATAAGACCATACTTCAAAATATCACTTTAGCTCCCATTAAGGTAAAAAAGAGAAAGAAAGCTGAGGTAGAAGAGGAAGCAATTAAGTTACTCGAAAGAGTTGGCCTTGTATCCAAAAAGGATAATTATCCCAGACAACTTTCGGGTGGACAAAAGCAAAGAGTTGCGATTGTCAGAGCGCTTATTATGCATCCTGAAGTATTGCTTCTTGATGAGATAACAGCTGCTCTAGATCCCGAGATGGTTAGAGAGGTTTTGGATGTTGTTCTGGCTCTTGCCAAGGAAGGCAGAACCATGCTTATAGTTACTCATGAGATGGCTTTTGCAAAAGCAGTTGCTGACAGAGTAATCTTCCTTGAGGGTGGAAAGATTATTGAAGAAGGTACTCCCAATGAGTTTTTCGATAATCCCAAGACTGAGAGGCTTAAGAAGTTTTTACAGACATTCACATATGAATAAAAAATATGGCCCGCGATGCGGGCCTTTTGTTTTTTTAGAGACTATTTACGTCTTTAATGATATAATATTTAAGGTTCAAAAAATAATTTTTGGAGGGGAATATGAAAAAATTAGTAGAAGCAAGCAAATGTCCTAACTGCTCAGGAAGATTGGAGATGTCAGAAGACGGACTTAAGATGATATGTCCGTATTGCAGTTCAGAATTTGACTTGGTTGATGACGAAGAAGAGAAGAAAACAGATAAGGTAGCAAAAGAAGAAGTCGAAGAGGAAGTTGAAGAAGAAAAGCCTAAAAAGAAGGCTGCACCTGAAGATGGATTCAAAAAGCCTGAATGGTTTGATTATCGAGTTGAGTTCAAGAAGTTATTAAGAGGCAAAGACGCTAAGGATGTAATGAATACATTTGCGTATTGTATCAATGAACTTGGAACATCTGAAGCTATCATTAAATATATTAAGCGTGAGCTAGCTGACGAATCCGGTATCTACTTTGAAAAGCATAAGGAAGAGAAACTTAAGCAATTTTTGGCAAGCAAGGGTATGAAGGGCGCAACGGACGCTAACGACAAAGTTCTTTTCTATGTTAATAGCGGTGTATTCTCATGCGGAAAGCATGGTTTTATCATTACAGATAAGAAAGTTGTATTTGATGGTAAAAAGCCGAGAGTTATTGAATACTCAGATCTTAGAAAGCTTGCTTGCGATATGGATCCTGATTTTGCCAGCATTCGTCTTAACAGCTCTTATGATACATCCTTTGGCGTTATTGAAGGAGGTTCTGACAAGCCCATCGGAGCTTTCGCAGCTTTGATTAGTGCTTTTGCTTTTGAGAACGAACCCAATAGAGATAAGATTATCATCTGCAAGTTTGGCGATGATGACGATGATGAAGAAGAATAATCTTCTAAACTTTAAGTGAATGTTTTTATTTTATATTTATTACATCCTTCAAGATACTGAAAAATAAGGATGTTAATCTGCATTGCTTGTGGCAACGATAGTTATTTGACTATGATTGAGCCATCAAAATGCAGGAGGAAAAGCAGATGCTTAGTGAAAACATTAAAATCATACGAAAACAAAAAGGATTATCTCAGGAGACACTTGCACAGCAATTAAATGTTGTAAGACAGACAGTCTCAAAATGGGAGAAGGGATTATCGGTCCCTGATGCTGAACTTCTTAATCGATTATCTGAAGTATTGGATACACCGGTTAGTACACTTCTTGGCAGCACGGTAGAAGAGGTAGAACCTACTTCGGATAACAGAATCGATGAGATTTCAAAACAACTTGCCATCCTTAATGAACAATTAGCTAATCAGGCTGTAAGAAAAAGGAAAACAGTTAAAATCGTCATTTCTGCAATCATTATTGCAATCGTAGGATTAATACTTGCTATATTCTTATACTTTGCGGCACTTATTTTGTTCAGAACTCATGTTAATTCTAAGAATGAATATTATAGAACTAGTGTTGAGTGCGAATTAAACGGCGAAACCTATGGTTATGAAGTGATGTATGACCAACAATTCAGGATATATGCAGAAGGTGGCGACGCTTTTATCTCGGATCATATAGATACAGATCAGTATGATACTGCTAATGAATTGTTAGCTCATATAGAAGATTACTTTGTAGACCATGGCGGAACGTACACCGTAATAGAAGATCACGTCAAAACTGAAAAATAAAAAAATAAAATTTTTACTTGCAATTTTGAACTTCATAAGATAAAATAACTCTTGCAGTTCAAATTGCAAGTATATATGGCTCGTTGGTCAAGCGGTTAAGACGCTGCCCTCTCACGGCAGAATCAGCGGTTCGATTCCGCTACGAGCTGCTAAGGTCCGAAGGAACAAACTTCGGACTTTTTTAGTGTTTGATAAAAAACACGTCGAAATGTATACTATTAGAGTATATGAATACCGAATTGGTAGACGTAAAAAATCTTTAATATAAGTAATAATTATATATATTTGAAATTTTTATATGATAAAGAAACAAAAGCATATCGTCGCAACAGTAGAACCTGATTCCATAGCTGAGGAATTGGGACTCGAACCCGGTGATGAGATATTAAAAATAAATAATGAAGAGATAAAAGATATCCTTGATTATAGATTCCTTGTTCAGGATGAGGAAATCGTTCTTACAGTTAAGACCAAACAGGGTGAGACTGTGAATGTCGAGATTGAAAAGGATGCGGATGAGGACCTTGGAATCGAATTCGAAAATGATTTCATGGATAATTATCGTTCCTGTCACAATAAGTGTATCTTTTGCTTTATTGATCAGATGCCTCCCGGAATGAGAGAGACTCTCTACTTTAAGGATGATGATGACAGATTATCTTTCCTTCAGGGCAACTATGTTACACTCACCAACATGGATGATGACGAGATAGACAGAATCATCAGATATCGTCTTGAGCCGATGAATATTTCTTTCCAGGCTATGAATCCTGAGCTTCGTTGCAAGATGCTTAATAACCGTTTTGCAGGTGATGCACTTAAGAAGGTAGATAAGCTATATGAAGCCGGCATCATCATGAATGGCCAGATAGTTCTTTGCAAGGGATGGAATGATAAAGAAGAACTCGAGTATTCGTTAAAGAAACTCTATCAATATGTACCTGTACTTGAAAGTGTATCCGTCGTTCCTGTCGGATTGTCAAAATACAGAGAGGGCCTTGCACATCTGGAACCTTTTACAAAAGAAGATGCAAAAGAGGTTATTAAGACAGTCAAGAAATGGCAGGATAAGGCATATAAGGAGCACGGCCTTCATTTTGTCCATGCATCGGATGAATGGTATTTCCTAGCCGAAGAAGAATTACCCGATGCAGACGTCTATGACGGATATCTTCAGTTATCCAACGGCGTTGGAATGATAGCCAGTGAGAGAGAGGATTTTTATCTCGAATATAATGACTTATTAGAGGATTATGTGACTGATCCCAATCATAAGGATGTTAAGATAACATGTGTCACAGGTAAGCTTGCATATTCATTGATTGTAGAATTATCCAAGAGAATGGAAGAATTGCTTCCGAATCTGACTATTGAAGTAGTAGCAATTAGGAATGATTTCTTCGGAGAGTTGATTACCGTTACAGGACTTATCACTGCAACAGACCTTATGGCTCAGTTAAAAGGAAAAGACCTTGGAGACTCTCTTTGCATACATGAATGTATGCTTCGTTCGGGAGAGCAGGTTTTCCTTGATGACTATACTGTTTCCGATGTTATGTCAACTTTACAAGTACCTGTCGATATTGTAAAATCGAATGGTGGTTTTATAAGTAAAATCCTAGAAATATACGAGAGATAAACAGACAGTAAAAGCGAGATTGAAATGAGTAAGAAAAGAAAACCCATAGTGGCGGTCGTTGGTCGACCCAATGTCGGCAAATCGACACTATTTAACTGCCTGGCCGGTGAGAGAATATCCATAGTTAAGGATACTCCCGGTGTAACAAGAGACAGAATATATGCAGACGTGTCATGGCTTGATACCAATTTTACACTTATTGATACAGGTGGTATCGAACCGGACAGCAGAGATATCATATTATCGCAGATGCGTGAGCAGGCACAGATTGCCATTGATACCGCAGATGTGATTATTTTTATGGTAGATGTTAAGCAAGGACTTGTTGACTCAGACCTTAACGTAGCCAATATGTTAAGAAAGAGCAAGAAGCCCGTTGTTTTAGTTGTCAATAAAGTAGATTCATTCGAAAAGTTCGGAAACGACGTATATGAATTCTATAATCTAGGTATCGGAGAGCCTTTCCCTATAAGCTCTGTTAACAGACTGGGCCTCGGAGATATGCTCGATGAAGTAATATCCCATTTTGATGATCAACTTATTACAGAAGAAGATGATGACAGACCCAAGGTTGCTATCGTTGGTAAGCCCAATGTCGGTAAGTCATCCATTATCAATAAGCTTATCGGCGAGAATCGTGTTATCGTATCCGATATCGCCGGTACTACACGCGATGCTGTTGATACCAATGTAAAATACAACGGCAAGGAATATGTGCTTATTGATACTGCAGGTCTTCGCAAGAAGAGCAAGATAAACGACGAACTTGAGCATTTCATGATTGTTCGTACAGTAGCTGCAGTTGAACGTTGCGATGTGTGTGTACTTGTTATTGATGCAACAGAAGGTATTACATCACAGGATGCTAAAATTGCCGGTATTGCGCACGAACGTGGCAAGGCTATGATTATTGCAGTTAACAAATGGGATGCAATTGAGAAAAACAATAAGACAACCAATGAGTTCACTAAGGATATAAGAACAGTGCTTTCATATATGCCTTATGCAGAGATACTTTTTGTATCGGCTGAGACAGGTCAGAGACTTCCCAAGTTGTTCGAGACCATCGATGCTGTTATGGAAAATCATGCAATGAGAGTACAGACAGGTGTGCTTAACGAGATTATGGTAGAAGCAGTTGCCATGCAACAGCCTCCTACAGACAAGGGTAAGAGACTTAAGCTTTTCTATATCACACAGGTTGCTGTTAAGCCTCCGACATTCGTAATATTTGTTAACGATAAGGAACTTATGCATTTCTCATATACGAGATATATAGAAAATAAGATCCGCGATACATTTGGGTTCAGAGGTACGCCTCTTAAATTCATAATTAGAGAGCGTCAGGAAGATAAGTAAAATATTTTTTGTGAAAGGGAATAAAATGAGCAAAATCGGTGTTTTAGGAGCAGGAAGCTGGGGAATCGCATTAGCGAAGCTTTTATATAATAATGGTAATGAGATTACAGTATGGTCTGCAATAGAAGATGAGATTAAGATGCTTAACGAAAAGAGGGAACATGTGGATAAGCTTCCCGGAGTTAAGCTTCCTGATGATATGATTTTTACCGCTGACCTTGAGAGTGCAGTTAATGATAAGGAAGTACTTATCATGGCGGTACCTTCCCCTTTTGTTAAGTCTACTGCTGCTTCAGTTAAGCAGTACTACAAGGAAGGTCAGATCATAGTTAATGTTGCAAAAGGTATCGAGTCCGATACACTTCTTACTCTATCAGAAGTAATCGAGCGTGAGATTCCTAATTCTACAGTAGCTGTATTATCAGGTCCTTCGCATGCAGAAGAAGTTGGTAAGGGAGTACCTACAACAATCGTTGTTGCAACCAAGAAAAAAGAAACAGCAATGTTTTTACAAAACCTCTTTATGAGTGAAGTATTCAGAGTATATACTTCTCCCGATGTAAGAGGCGTTGAGATTGGTGCAGCATTAAAGAACGTAATTGCACTTGCTGCCGGTATCGCAGATGGACTTGGATATGGAGACAATACCAAGGCTGCTCTTATCACAAGAGGTATGGCTGAGATCTCAAGACTTGGTAAGGCTATGGGCGGAAGACCTGAGACATTCTATGGATTGTCAGGCATTGGCGATTTAATTGTTACATGTGCAAGTATGCATTCTAGAAACCGTCGTGCAGGTATCCTTCTTGGACAGGGTAAGACTCTTGAAGAAGCACAGGCGGAAGTTAAGATGGTTATCGAGGGTGCCAACTGTGCCAAGGCTGCTTTAGCTTTATCTGAGAAATACGATGTATGTATGCCCATCGTTTCTGAGGTTAACAAGATTCTCTTTGAGAATAAGCCTGCAAAAGATGTAGTAAATGATCTTATGCTTCGTGATGCCAGAATCGAGATTAAGGCAGACGAGTGGAAATAATTAAAAGATAAGAATTATTTAAAAGTAAAAATATAGTAATAGTAAAAACTTTTAAAATACTTAGAAAAATATTTAGAGAAAAATAGAATATAAAATTAAGGGGGTATGAATTATGGGTAAGGTGTATGACAAATTAACTAAGTGTCTCGAGTGTGTCAGAAAGCAGACAGACTTTGTTCCCAAGGTTGCTATAGTACTTGGTTCAGGTCTTGGAAACTATGCTGACAACATCAAGGTGGAGTGCGAGATTGAGTATTCATCAATCGAAGGCTTCCCTGTATCTACAGTTCCCGGACACGCAGGCAAGTTCATCTTCGGATATGTTGATGAAGTTCCTGTAGTATGTATGAAGGGTAGAGTTCATTACTATGAGGGTTACGATATTTCTGATGTAGTTCTTCCCATTCGTCTGATGGGATTACTAGGTGCCAAGGTGCTCTTTTTGACCAACGCTTCAGGCGGTATCAATAAGTCATTCAAGGCCGGTGATTTTATGCTGATTACAGATCATATCGCAGCATTATTCCCCAATCCTTTAATAGGTCCCAATGTAGATGAACTTGGAACCAGATTCCCCGATATGAGCCATGTATATGATGAGGATCTTCAGGATATCATCAGAAGCTCTGCCAAGGAACTTAATATTGATCTTAAAGAAGGCGTATATGTACAGCTTACAGGACCTTCATTCGAATCACCTGCAGATGTTAAGATGCTTGGTATTTTAGGCGCAGATGCTGTAGGTATGAGTACTGTATGCGAAGCTATAGTTGCTAACCATATGGGTATGAAGATATGTGGTATTTCCTGCGTATGTAATCTTGCTGCAGGTATATCTCCCAGACCTCTTACACATGATGAGGTTCAGCAGGCAGGAAAAGAAGCCGCTCCCAAGTTCGAAAAACTCGTGACAGCCAGTGTTAAGAAAATGTTGGAAATCTAATGGATAAAATTGTAATCATAGGGTTTGTTGTCGGTGCATTAATACTTGCTCTGATAATCAACTTCGTAGGTGAAAAGAAAAAAGTAAAAAACTTTGAGAAAAAGCTAAAAGCCAATTTTGGTAAGCTCGTTCGAAAAGAATATGATCCCGAAAAGAAGAATTCATACAGGGCATATTATAAAAAGCATCAAAACGATAATTCATTTTTGATTGATGATATTACCTGGAATGATGCAGAGGGAGAGACTCTTTTCACATCTATCAATAATTGCTATTCATCATGCGGTGAAGAATATCTTTATTACAGATTAAGAAACGTAGATCTTAATGCTTCAAAAGAAGATATCGATGAATACGTATCTCAGACTGATAGATTGATAGAAGACGAAGGAACAAGAATTAAGTTACAACTTGCATTTGCAATGCTTGGCAAGACCGGCAGACACTCGGTATTTGATTATATATCACTTCTTGGTAATGTTAAGAGAATTCCTCTATTCATATTCTTTATCATATGGATTGGATACATAGCAGGAATAGCAAGTATATTCGTTATCGGACCAACAGCAGGTATATGTTTTCTCGTTACCTGGATGATTGTTTGTCTGATTCTTAGCATCTACAATAAAAAGACTATAGAAGCTTATATGACTTCTTTTGAATACATAGTCAGATCTCTTAAGACAACGGAAAAGATTGTCGGCATGAAGATTCCCATGTATGAAAAAGAGTCGAAGAGATTAGCAGAACTTAGAAAAGAATTAAACGGTATCAGAACATCGTTTCTTTCTTTTATACAGACTTCCAATAGAATCGGTATAGCAGATTTGGCGAGTGGTATGGTATCTCTTTTTAACAGCTTTGTAATGATTGACTTATTCCTCTTTAACTTGATGCTTAAGTTCGTCATTGATAAGGAAGATACCTACGATGAAATATTCAGTATCCTTGGTAAGATGGAGAGCCAGATTGCCATAGCTAATCTTAAGGCTTCATTTGAGGATACTTGTGTTCCTGAATTTGTAGAAGAGAGACATATAAAAGCAGAGGATATGATTCATCCTCTTGTTGAGAATTGTGTGGCTAATTCGTATGATGCAAAAAGAGGTATGCTTATAACAGGTTCCAATGCATCAGGTAAGTCAACTTTCCTTAGATGTGTGCTTGTTAATACGATACTTGCTGAGACGGTATATGTCGCTTGCGCTAAGAACTTTTCATTAAAGAAGTCTTATATTTATTCTTCAATGTCGCTTAAAGATTCTCTTGGCGGTGGCGAGAGTTACTACATGGCTGAGATTAATTCCATCAAGCGTATCATTGATTCACTCGAAGCAGGTGATAATATAATCTGCTTCCTCGATGAGGTATTAAGAGGAACCAATACGGTTGAGAGAGTAGCGGCCGCTACAGAGATACTTAGAGTTCTTGATAATCCTAATGCGATGTCTTTTGCTGCAACTCATGACATCGAACTTACATATCTTCTTGAAGAAAACTATGATAACTATTTCTTCAGAGAAGAATTTAGAAAAGAAGAGGGCTCTGACTCAGAAGATATTTGCTTCACATATAAGATTAATGAGGGCCGTTCCGATACACGTAATGCACTCAGACTCTTAGAGATTAAGGGCTATCCTACGGATATGTGTGAGAAAGCCAAGAGATTGTCTCAAAACTTTATCAATACAGGTGAATGGAAAGCCGATTGATTTTAACGAGGTAGTAAATGCAAAAAGTTAAGATATATTCCGACGGTGCCTGCAAGGGCAATCCTGACGGCCCCGGCGGATACGGCACGTTACTTCAATACGTGGATAAAGAGAATAAACTTCATGAAAAAGAATTCACGGCCGGTTATAAAGCAACAACCAATAACAGAATGGAGTTGATGGGAGTTATTAAGGGCTTCGAATCCCTTAAAACCAAGTGTGAAGTTGAGGTTATATCCGATTCCAAGTACGTATGCGATGCTTTTAATCAAAAATGGATATATTCATGGATGAAAAACAATTGGGTTAAGTCCAATAAAGAGCCTGTTAAGAACAGAGAACTCTGGGAAAGACTCCTCAAGGCTATGGACGGACACAAGGTTACTTTTTCGTGGATAAAAGGCCATGCAGGCCATCGTGAAAATGAGAGATGCGATACATTGGCATCAAACAGCGCCAAAGGCACTAATCTTCTTGACGATGACGGCCTTTCAATGATATGATTAACATGTTTTGGAGGCATAGTTATGTTTAGTTTATTTATGTCGAGTTTTTTAAGCTATCTTTTGGTATTCTTGATATTTGTTGCAGTGATTGCACTTGCCATTACAATCGGCGTAGTTGCTCGTGTCAGCATTAACAAGAAAAAAGAAAAAGCTGGAGAAAATAATTAATTTATTTACGGAGGTTTTCTATTATGTCTAAAAGATTAGGTGTTTCAATTGGTTTCTTGAGTGCATTGGCATTTTTCTTGGGATGGTACAACTTCACATGGATGATTGTATTTATGATTGCTGTTTTCTTCCTTCAGGGTGAAGACTTACTTAAAAAGAATGTACTTAATGCATTTTTCCTTGGATTTATTTTCCTGATTATTGATCTCTTATTCGGTAAGATATCGGGAAGCTATATGGATTTCATTAACAACCTTGCATATTCGGATGCAGAATGGTTGGTAAATTTTGATACTTCAAGTGGTGCATACAAAGTTCTTTCGGGATTAAACTTATCTAAGTATATTGTCGGCATCGCAAATTTCGTATACCTTGTATTAACAATTGTTTTCGGAATTATTGCTCTTAAGGGAAAAGAAGTTAAGGTTCCTCTTTGCAATGGTTTTGCTTCAAAGGTAATGGGAGTTGTTGCTAAGGCTGAAGATAAGAAGGATGATGTAACTAACGACACAGCTACACTTAACGAGATTCCTAAGGAATAATTAGTTTTTTCAAAAATATAAAAAAGTGGGGGATTATTTTTCTCCCACTTTTTATCTTGTTTTAATGTATGTAATTATGAACGGAAGGTGATAACTATGATTAAGGTATCGGGCTTAACTAAGATATACGGTGATCATATCGCGGTTGACGATATTTCTTTTGAAGTTAAAGAAGGTCATATCTACGGCTTTCTTGGACCCAATGGTGCCGGTAAGTCTACCACAATGAATATCATGACAGGTTACTTATCAGCAACTGTAGGTACTGTTGAGGTTAATGGATATTTGATGGGTAAGGATACTCTGAAGGCTAAAAAGAGCATCGGATATTTACCTGAGATTCCCCCTCTTTATCCTGACATGACAGTAAGAGAGTATCTTGCTTTTGTTGCAGATATCAAGAGTGTACCCAAGGCAGAGAAAAAGGCTGAAGTTGAGAGAGTAATGCAGGCAACTGATATAACCAGTATGCAAAAGCGTCTCATTAAGCACTTATCCAAGGGTTATAAGCAAAGAGTTGGTATTGCTCAGGCTATTCTTGGTAACCCCAAGATTATTATTCTCGATGAGCCGACAGTAGGTCTTGACCCTGAGCAGATTATCGAAGTCAGAAACCTTATCAAGTCCTTAAAGGGTGACCATACAGTTATTTTGTCATCTCATATTCTTTCTGAGATTAGTGCTACTTGTGATGAAGTACTTGTTATTGCCAACGGACGTATGGTTGCATGCGATACAACAGAAAATCTTCTTAAGAATCAGAAGTCCGAAAAAATATTGAAGATTAATGTTAAGGGCGAAAAGAGCAAGATAGAAGATGTATTAAAGACTATTAAGGCTATCAATGAAATTAAGTTTGTCGAAGATAAGGGAGAGAGCCAGGTATTCGAAGTAACTACTGATTCAAAAAATGATATCAGAGAGGATGTTTCATTTGCACTTTCCGATGCAAGACTCCTTATCCTTGAGATGAGCGAGGAGAGATCATCACTTGAAGATATCTACTTAACACTTGTTAAAGAAGCGGATGAGCAATACGAAGCTGAGATGAAGGCCATAAGCGAAGGCGCAGATCTCGACGAAGTATTCGATACTGCAGATAAAAAAGATTCTTCTGAAGAAGAGAAAAAAGAAGAAGAAAAATCTTCCGAGAAAAAGGAGGATAACGAATAATGAAAGCAATATTTTTAAAAGAGATTAAGTCATACTTCAAGACAATGTTTGGCTGGATATATCTCGCAGCATATACATTTTTTGCAAGTCTTTATTTCATAATCAACCATATCAGCTATGGTTCACCGTATATCTCTGAATCATTACAGGCTATGGTTATAGTTGTTATATTCATTCTTCCTCTTTTAACAATGAGAATTCTTGCAGAAGAGAAGAAGCAAAAGACGGATCAGTTCTTAATCACTGCTCCGATATCACTTGTAAAAGTTATCTTTGGTAAGTTCTTTGCACTCTGTGCAATTATGCTTGCATCTACAATTATTATTTCAGGTGGTGTAGGTGTTATATGTATTTACGGTTCAGTACCGGTAGGAGAGACAATCATATCATTAATTGGTTTCTTCTTATTTGGATGTGAATGTATTGCGATTGGTATGTTCTTATCATCTATTACTGAGCATCAGTTCCTTGCAGCTATATTTACATATGCTGTATATATCTTTACACTTCTTGTTCCCGGATTCTGTCAGTATGTATTCGGTGCGGACAAGATTATCAGCAAGATTTTCTCTGCAGCTGATATTTACAAGCCTTTTAACGGACTCATGACAGGTATTGTTGATCTTAACGATCTTCTCTACATTTTCTCCGTTATTGCTATATTCTTGATTTTAAGCTACAAGGTATTTGCGAGAAATTCAGTACAGCTTTCGGCTATGGGAAAGAACAGATTCTTTATCTCATCAATTCTTCCCTTTGTAATTATCGCAGGTATTGTTGGTCTTAATATTGGATGTACATACATTCCTACAAAATATACAGAATATGATTTCACAAGAAATAAATGGTTCTCTATCACTGATGACACCAAGGAACTTCTTAACGGTCTTGATCAGGATGTAACCATCTATGTTATTGCTTCTAAAGATACTGTAGATGATACGATTAAGCATTATCTTGATTCATATGATTCAGAGTCCAAGCACGTTAAGATTGAGTACAGACCCACAACTGAGTATCCTGATTTCTACACTCAGTATATGGATTCAAGACCTTACTCAAGTACACTTATTGTTACCTTGGGCGAAGAGTTTACCGTTATCGATTACAACAAGATGTTTGACTATACATTCAATGGTTCCGAGTATTCAATTACAGGCGTTGATGTAGAAGGTCAGATTACATCAGCAATCAGCTCCATGCTTGCAGGAGATAACAAGCCTCATATATACCTTGTAAAAGGTCACGATGAGCTTACACTTCCTACATACACAGCCGATATGTTCAAGAAAGCTAACTTTGGATTTACAGAAGTATATCTCTACCAGGATGGTGTTCCTGAGAACTGTGATATGCTTATTGTTAACGGACCTCAGTCTGACTTTAGTGAGGATGAGATTAAGGCGATTAAGGATTACATCAATAACGGCGGAAAAGCTCTTCTTACCGCGTCAGCATCTCCTGATGCATCAGGCTGTCCTAATTATGATTCATTTATTGAAGAATACGGCGTAAGTCTTACAGAGGGATACATTATTGAGGCTGATTACAAGAATATGTACTCTATGCAGGAGCCCACAGCTATCGTTTTAAGCACTGCTGATTCTTCACCTTTTACACTTTCAGGTGATAAGAAATGTATCATTGATGTTTCTAAGGGATTCGAATATGACGAAGAAAACTTGCCTGAAGGCGTAAGCGTATCGGATATTTTTGTAACCAGTAAAGATTCATATGAAAAGAAAGTTGGCAACAAGATTCAGAAGACAGATGAAGATAAGGAAGGTCCTTTCTCTATCGGTGTATATATCTTAAAGAGAAATGATAACGGAGCAGGTGGAATTGCTTACATCGGTTCTCCTTTGTTCTTGGTATCCGAATATGATAATGCTGTATCTCATGGTAACAGTGACCTTGTAGTTGCTATCTGCAAGAGACTCATTGACAAGGAGACATCATCTACAATTCCTGCCAAGTCATTTACATATGAGTTCATTCATGTAAGCCCTGCAATGACAATATTCTATGTTGTTATTTGCTGCTTGGTAATACCTGTTTCACTTCTTATTGCAGGTATCGTAATAATGATTATCAGAAGAAGAAAATAATATGTCTGTTGATTTGCAAACACTTTGGACTGCAAAACTGAATAAGAAATATTCTATCGAAAACGTGCTTATTGAAAATAACACGGCCAGACGACTTGAAGCACTTGGTATTAATGAGGGTACACCTGTGTACCCTCTTACCAGAAAAAAGTCCGGCGCCATGGTTATCAAGGTACGTGGCACAAGACTTGCGATAGGTAAGAATATTTCTTCCAACATTGAGGTCAAGGAGGTTATCAATGAATAATCATCCTAATGGATTTCATGTTGCATTTGTAGGTAATCCCAACTGTGGCAAGACAACACTTTTTAACGCTGTTACTGGGTCTAAGCTCAAGGTAGCCAACTGGCCCGGCGTTACTGTAGAAAAAAAAGAAGGTACCGTAGAGTTTGAAAATGAGAAACTTATTCTTATCGATACTCCCGGTATCTATTCATTATCAACATATACCATCGAGGAGAAGGTTACGAGAAACTGTATCCTCGATGATGATATCGAAGTAATTGTCAACGTCGTTGACGCTTCCAATCTCGAGAGAAATCTCTATCTTACACTTCAGCTTCTTGAACTTGGTAAGCCTATTGTCATGGCTCTTAACATGATGGATGTGGTAGAAGAGAGAGGCATGGAAATTGACCTTCACCGTTTCCCGGAGATGTTATGTGACATACCTGTAGTACCTGTATCGGCCATCAAAAAGAGAGGCCTTGATATTTTATTGCATGCAATCGTTCATCATAAAGAAGCAGTTACTCTCGGTGAAGTATTTTCATATTCGGATGAACTTGAAGATAAGATTAGTAAGCTTGAAGTTATCATGGGAGCTAAGTATCCCAATCACTCATCAGCGAGATGGCATGCGATTAAGCTTCTTGAGGATGATGAGGAAGTTATGAGCGAACATCCCATAGACGTATCAAGAATCGTAGATAAGAGTTATGCCAGAGAGATTATTCAGGCTAAGTATTCATATATTGATGGAATAATAGAAGAGTGCTTATTCAACAAGGATGCCAAAGCGGCTCAGACTGATAAAGTCGATAAGATATTAACGCATCCTATTTTGGGTGTACCTTGTTTTCTCTTGATTATGGCAGTTGTATTTTTGCTGACATTTACATTGGGAGATTTCATAAAAGGATATCTCGAGATACTGTTAGGCTTTTTACAGGAGTGTGTGTCAGCAACATTTGAAGCAGTTCATGTTGCAGAATGGTTAAAGGGTCTTGTTGTAGACGGTATCATTGCTGGTGTTGGCGGTATCCTTACATTTTTACCAAACATAGTTATTCTTTTTATCGCACTTGCTATTCTTGAAGACTCGGGTTATATGGCAAGAGTTGCATATGTTATGGATGGTATTATGGGTAAACTTGGATTATCCGGAAGAGCTTTCCTTCCGATGATTTTGGGGTTTGGTTGTACTGTACCTGCCATCATGGCAACAAGAGCACTTGAGACAACCAAGGATAGAAGAAAGACCATGCTCATAACACCCTTTATGTCATGCTCGGCCAGACTTCCCATATACGTGCTGATATCAGGATTGTTCTTTGGAAAGCTCGCTCCATTGGTTAGCTTTTTGATGTATGTTTTGGGTATTGTTATTGCTTTACTTACAGCATTTATCCTTAATATTTTTGATAAGAATAAGAATACATATAACCTTCTTATAGAACTTCCGGAATACAAAAGACCCAACATGAGATCAATCAGAATATATGTATGGAATAAGGTTAAGGATTATCTTACAAAAGCCGGAACAACTATTTTTATAGCTTCCATTATCGTATGGTTCCTTCTTAATGTTGGTACCCATGGTTTTACAGAGAATGCATCGACTTCTTTTGCAGGATTCGCTGCACAAAAGATTGCTCCTTTGCTTGCTCCCTGCGGTCTTAATATGTGGGAATTTGTAGTGGCACTTATTGCTGGTATCTCTGCTAAGGAAGTAGTAGTAACAAGTATAAGCGTACTCTTTTCATCAGCAGCTGCAGGCGGAAGTCTTTTAGATGGTATTAAAAATGTCTATCCTATGTTTACTGCGGCCAATGCGCTTGCACTCATGGTATTTTGCCTTCTCTATACACCTTGTATAGCGACAATAGCGACTATCAAGAAGGAGAGTGAGTCCATAAAGTTTACGCTTGTTTCGATAGTTTTCCAGATTCTGGTTGCGTATGGCGTGAGTGCACTTGTATTTAATCTTGCTCGATTATTTATCAGATAGTCGATAAGAAGCATTATCACACGCTTGTTCGATTTAAAAAATCTCCTTGAAATATGTTTTCATTTCAAGTAAAATAAGAATGCTGAATAAATTTTGACAATTATTTATCAATTGTCAATATAATTAAATAAATCTAGGAGGATTTAAAAATGGCAGTAAAAGTTGCAATTAATGGTTTTGGCCGTATCGGTCGTCTTGCATTCAGACAGATGTTTGGTGCTGAAGGATATGAAGTAGTTGCTATCAACGACTTAACAAAGCCTTCAATGCTCGCTCATCTTCTTAAGTATGATACAGCTCAGGGTGGATACTGTGGCGCTATCGGAGAGAACAAGCACACTGTATCAGCTGATGATGAAGCTAACACAATCACAGTAGACGGTAAGACACTTCAGATCTACAAGGAAGCTGACGCTAACAACCTTCCTTGGGGCAAGATTGGTGTAGACGTTGTTCTTGAGTGTACAGGTTTCTATACATCTAAGGAAAAGTCACAGGCTCATATCAATGCCGGTGCAAAGAAAGTTGTTATTTCTGCTCCTGCAGGTAACGATCTTCCTACAATCGTATTCAATGTTAACCACAAGACACTTACACCTGCAGACACAATCATTTCTGCAGCTTCTTGTACAACAAACTGCTTAGCACCTATGACTAAGGCTCTTAATGATTACGCTCCTATCCAGAGTGGTATCATGACAACAGTTCACGCTTACACAGGTGACCAGATGATCCTTGATGGTCCTCACAGAAAGGGTGACCTTCAGAGAGCAAGAGCTGGTGCTGCTAACATCGTTCCTAACTCAACAGGTGCTGCTAAGGCTATCGGCCTTGTTATTCCTGAGTTAAACGGCAAGCTTATCGGCGCTGCACAGAGAGTTCCTACCCCTACAGGTTCTACAACAATCCTTCACGCTGTAGTTAAGAAGGCTGACGTTACTGTTGAAGGTATCAACGCTGCTATGAAGGCTGCTGCTAACGAGTCATTCGGTTACACAGAGGAGAAGCTTGTTTCTTCAGATATCATCGGTATGAGATTTGGTTCACTCTTTGATGCTAACCAGACAATGGTTTCAAAGATGGATGATGGTAACTTCCTTGTACAGGTTGTTTCATGGTATGACAACGAGAACTCATACACATCACAGATGGTTAGAACAATTAAGTACTTCGCTGAGTTAAACTAATTCAGAGTAAATAATTAATTGATTATATTAAGTACCCGGGCTCTATGCGCCGGGTACTTTTTTCTTTTTCAAAAATCTGTTTCATTTGTCTTGTTTTTGTCATTTTATGCCCTAAAATACGAGGTTTTTAGCACTTCACTAAACTAAAATACTATGTTATAATTCTTAATACTACGTAACGTAGGATGTGTTATTTTGGCTAGTTAAAAGGTATTTTGACTTATGAAAGAAAGACTCAATATCGCTCTGATTGTGGGGGACGTCAGAGATGTGTACAGCAATAGCATTACCAAGGGTGCAATGCGTGCTGCCAGAGAGACGGGTAACAATATTCTTATAGTTCCCGGTCGATATTTCCAGGCTAAAAAAGAACTTCTATTTGAAGAGTATGAGTATCAATATCAGACTCTTTTTTCCTATTTCACTGAGAATAATGTAGACGTTGTAATCGCTTGTACGAGTACTGTAGGCATAGTATCAGGTTCTATGTCCAGGAACTCCTTACGGGCTTTTTTGGAGAGGATGAATGGAATCCCTGTTATTACCGTGTCAGGAGATTCCAAGGATATCCCTAATATCTGCTATGACAATAAGACAGGTATCAAAGAAGGCATGAATGTCATGATACAAAAGCAGATGTGTACCAAGATTGCAATGGTTGCAGGTCCTAAGGATAACCTTGATTCCATGGAGAGAGTGGAAGCTTACAAGGAGACTCTTGAAGAACATGGTATGTCCATAGATGAGCGTCTTATCATATATTGTGATTTCACTGAAAAATGTATGTTTGATGTTATTAATCTTTTCAAGAGCAATAAGGGCATTGATGGTGTAGTATTTGCCAATGACCGTATGGCAATTGGCGGATATGAAGCTATGCGTGAACTCGAACTTCAAGTCGGTGTCGATGTTTCTTTTATGGGATTTGACAATTTGGAAAAAGATATTAATCTTGATCCTCCTCTTGCATCTGTTGTTGCGGATGCTGAAACTATCGGATATGAAGCTCTCAATATGGCTATCGATTATGTCAGATATAACGATAACGAAGACAGAGTTATTCCTACCAAATTCGTTATGAGAGATTCGATTCTTCGCGGTGGCAATACTCTCGATGAGATTAATTACATCCAATATAAGATTCGTCCCGATACTGACTTCGATACTTTTGCAAAGCAGACATTTTTATACATATACAATCCGACAGTCAATAATGCCAACAAGGATAAGATATACAGAGCATATTTATTCTTCATTCTTGAGGTTGAAAAGCTATACAGAAACGAAAAGTTTGGAAAAGAATTGCTTACTTCTATGGCGCAAAGCTTCAATAAGCTTTTTGAAGTTGATGAGAGATTCGAGATAGATATAGGCAAGTTCACTATTCTTATGGAATCCATCAAGGAAGCTATCTATGAGAATACTACGAGCAAGACCAAGAAGAATATAATCGTAGTTATTTCTGCATATGTGTACAGAAGACTTGCATCCATTCTTTCACTTCGTGAATCTGACGATGATTATAATCTTAAAAAGATTCAGCATGAGATATATCGTATCTCGGCGGATATGATAGGATTCGATGAAGTCAATGAGAAAAACTATGCATCGATTATATCCAATTTCAATAAGATTGGTATCGATCATACATTTTTATATCTCTTCAAAGAACCTATTAAGCATAACTATGATGATATCTTTGTGCCGGGAGAATTCTTGTATCTTAAGGCTATGCAGATAGACGGAGTAGTATCATCTCCTTCGGACAGAGAGCAGATGATTCCCATATCGGAGCTTTTTGAATATTCATTCTCCAAGATGAAGGATCCGGGCCATCTTGTGATGCTTAATCTCTATGTTAGAGATATGATTTACGGCGTACTGATATGTGATATTCCATACAGAGTATTCTCATACTATGAGAGCCTCATCTATCAGGTATCCTGTGCAATCAGAATTCTTCATCTTTTGATGTATACTCAAGAGACAAGTAATCAGCTTAAGGAGAGTTTGGAACTCATTACCAAGAATAATATCAAGCTTGATAATCTTGCCAAGAAGGATGAACTTACAGGTATATACAACCGTAGAGGATTCTTTATCGAATCGGATAGTCTTTTGGCTAACGAAGAAGAAAAGAAGAAGTATGTGGTTGTTGGATTTGCTGATACTGATAATCTCAAGACTATCAATGATACATACGGTCATGATGAGGGAGACTTGATTATCACCGAGAGTTCAAGAATACTTACTGAAACCCTTGATTCCAGAGGTGTTATTGCCAGACTTGGCGGTGACGAATTCGCTTTTATTTTCTATAGCGATAGAGACGATGAAGACAAGCTATTCTTTAAAGACTTTGAAAAGAGGGTACAGGACTACAACGAAAAGGCTGACAAGCCTTATACCTTATCAATCTCACTTGGAATGAATGTTTACGAATACAGTGAGAATATCGACCTCAAGGAGCTTTTGGACTCGGCTGACAAGGAGATGTATCACATCAAAAAGAAGCGTCGAAACAGGCAATAAAATATTGCGGTAATTCGTCAGTTTTGGTATAATAAAACCGCTTGTGAAAAAAATCTCAAGCGGTTTATTGTTTAATAATTTCTGTAATGATGCGCAGATTACAGAAAATAAATATCTTAAGGAGGACATAGCTATGTCATTAAACAAGAAAAGTGTTGATGATTTCAACGCAAAGGGCAAAAGAGTATTGGTTCGTTGCGACTTTAACGTACCTTTAAAGGATGGCGTTATCACAGATGAGACAAGAATCGTTGCAGCTCTTCCCACAATCAAAAAATTATTAAACGATGGTGCAAAGGTTATCCTTTGTTCTCACCTTGGAAAAGTTAAAGAAGGACCTAACGAGAAGGAATCACTTGCTCCCGTTGCTAAGAGACTTTCTGAGAAGTTAGGCAAGGAAGTTGTATTCGTATCTGATTACAACGTTACAGGCGAAGCTGCTACTAATGCAGTTAACGCAATGAAGGAAGGCGATGTAGTTCTTCTTCAGAATACACGTTTCCGTGGCAAAGAAGAGACAAAGCCCCAGGATGCTGGTGAAGCTTTCGCTAAGGAACTAGCAGATCTTGCAGATGATTATGTATGCGATGCTTTCGGTTCAGCTCACAGAGCACATGCTTCAGTTGCAGTTGTTACAAAGTACATCTCAGCTAAGGGCGGTGTTAACGCAGTTGGATACCTTATGCAGAAGGAAATCGACTTCTTAGGCAATGCAGTAGAGAATCCCGTTAGACCTTTCGTTGCAATCCTTGGTGGTGCTAAGGTTGCTGACAAGCTTAACGTTATCAATAACCTCCTTGAGAAGTGCGATACACTTATCATCGGTGGTGGTATGGCATTCACATTCCTTAAGGCTAAGGGATATGAAATCGGTAACTCACTTGTTGATGATGAGAAGCTTGATTACTGCAAGGAAATGATGGCTAAGGCTGACAAGCTTGGCAAGCAGCTTTTACTTCCTATCGATACAACAATCGCAGCTGGATTCCCTAATCCTATCGATGCTGAGATCGAAGTATCTGTAGTAGATGCTGACAAGATTCCTGCTGACAAGGAAGGTCTTGATATCGGACCTAAGACAGCAGAGCTTTATGCTAACGCTGTTAAGAACGCTAAGACAGTTGTTTGGAACGGACCTATGGGTGTATTCGAGAACCCCACACTTGCTAAGGGTACTATCGCAGTAGCTAAGGCACTTGCTGAGACAGATGCTACAACAATCATCGGTGGTGGTGATTCAGCAGCAGCTTGCAACCAGTTAGGATTCGCAGACAAGATGAGCCACATCTCAACAGGTGGCGGTGCATCACTTGAATTCCTTGAGGGTAAGGAACTTCCCGGCGTATACGCAGCTGACGACAAATAAGGTTTTACTAGATGAAAAAAAATAAATATCAAGCTTTTAGTGAGTTCTTTTCAGGCGCAAGTCTTGTATGCATATTGATAGCACTATTCGGAGGTCTTGCTCTTATCAGAGTCGGCGCTCAGGATTTGATGTCTATCGATACTGTAGATATGGACTTTGAACAGTTTTCAGAGAACGCAGTAGAAGTGACCGGTACCATTAAGTCGATGGATGTGGTTAATAGAACTGTTGTAACTTTTTCGACTGATGAAAAAGATTGCGAAGTTACAGCTGACATCTATAACGACCAGTATAAGGTTGGCGACAATATCAAGGTGTATTATAATCCCGACAATCCTGACGAGATTAGAATCCCTGATGTCTTCAGATCTTATTACAAAAAGTCGGGCAGCACTATGCTAAAATACGGCTTTATAATATTCGGTGCATCGGGCGGACTTGCAGTACTGTTTTTAGTGCTTGCTAAGAAGTTAAGAAAAAAGGGTTTGCAACCCAATAAGGAGAATTAAAAAATGGCAAGAAGAAGAATTATTGCCGGTAACTGGAAGATGAACAAGACTCCCAGCGAGGCTAAGGCACTTTGTGCTGAATTAAAAGATCTTGTAAAGAATGACAATGTAGACGTTGTATACTGTGTACCTGCTATCGACATCGTTCCTGTAGCAGAAGCAGTTAAGGGTACTAATGTACATGTTGGTGCTGAGAACTTCTACATCGAAGACAAGGGTGCTTACACAGGCGAGATTTCAGCTCCCATGCTTAAGGATGCAGGTGTTGAGTTCGTAATCATCGGTCACTCAGAGAGAAGAGAGTACTTCAAGGAAGATGATGCTTTCCTTAACAAGAAAGTACTTAAGGCTTTCGAAGCTGGCATTACTCCCATCCTTTGCTGCGGCGAGTCACTCGAGCAGAGAGAGATGAACGTAACTATGGACTGGATTCGTCTCCAGATCAAGTCTGACCTTGCTGGCGTAACTGCTGATCAGGTTAAGACAATGGTTATCGCATACGAGCCTATCTGGGCTATCGGTACAGGCAAGACTGCTACATCCGATCAGGCAGAAGAAGTATGTAAGGGTATCAGAGAGCTTATCGCTGAGATGTATGATCAGACAACAGCTGATGCAGTACGTATTCAGTACGGCGGATCAATGAACGCATCTAACGCAGCTGAGCTTCTTTCCAAGCCCAACATCGACGGTGGTCTTATCGGCGGCGCTTCACTTAAGGCTGATTTTGGACAGATCGTTAACGCATAATTAAAATTATTCGGCGGGCTGGCTCGTTGCCGGCTCGCCTTTTTTCTTGTAAAAATTCTTTATTGTACTAAATTATTAAAATGTATTCGCTTTATATATAATCCAGCTTGAATTTATAGATTACATTTTATTTTTTTATAAAGGATAATTAAGGTAGTGTATTTTGTAACATAAGTTATTTATAAAAGGAGTATATTCATGAATAATGGAAAAGAAGGTTTAACATCATTTATTATTGGTCTTATATTTTTAATTGTTAACTGCGGTGTATTAGTTCTCGCAATGAGCGGTTTTCCTTTCGTATTCGGTGGAATCTTTATTATCTTCCCCATCGCAGGTATAGCAGGTGCAATTAAGGCCTTCAAGCTTGATGGTGCACAGAGAATATTAGGTATTATTGGACTTATCCTTAATGTATTCTCAGGATTGGAAGCTATCATTCTTATAATTCTTGGTGTTATCGCTAAGTTAAGCTAATGAAAACAAAATTGGGGATTTAGAAGATGATCTACAAATGTAAAGCATGTGGCGGTGCGCTCGAGTATTCTGCAGAACTTAATCAGATGGTATGTCCGTTCTGTAAGAATTCATTCGATGTCAATGATGTATCAACTGAATACGAGGAAGACATTCAGGAAGAATTAAACAATAGTCCTTTTTATACGACCAATCAACCTGAATCGAGACCTAATTCGAATGTACAAAATAATGCATTTGTTAATCCTGCAGGAGCTGCAACACAATTCAGAATAGTTGGTGGCTCCCAGTTTGCCGGCGGTACATTCAATCAGTTCGCTTCTGATGAGATAGGTGATTACAATACCGTCCTTAAACGTAAGGAAGAGGAAAAGAAGAGAGAAGAAATTCGTAAAAAGGGCGCTGTGGATATGCACATTATGAAGTGTACATCCTGCGGTGCGGAACTTGCTGTTAATGGCGTCGAATCTTCAACATTCTGTGCTTATTGCGGACAGCCTACGGTCGTTGCGGACAGAGTAGAGAGTTATCTTAAGCCCGATTATATTATACCTTTTAAGGTTAATAGAGATGATGCATACAGTATCATCAAAACAACATTCCAAAAAGGATTCTTCGTACCAAATGGTATCAAGGAATTTGAGGCCGAAAAGATCAGAGGTATCTATGTTCCGTTCTGGCTTTTTGATATGTATTATCACGACAGACAGTGGTATAAGTATTCCAAAAAGCAAGGAAAGACAACAGTTACCAGATATGAGTATTTTGAAGGTGAGACCAATTTCAGACGTATGACTCTCGATGCTTCCAAGAATCTTAACGATGATTCTTCTTCGAGACTTGAGCCCTACGATATGAGACAGTTAAAAGAATTCGATATGGCATATCTATCAGGATATTATTCCGACAGATTTGATATGGGTGTCGAAGCAATGACTGGTCCTGCAGTAGAAAAAGCAATGGAACTCTACAATGAGGCTGTAGTCAATGAATTGCATCACAAGTCTGCTAAGCTTGTAAGTTCTAATCCTGATTACAATGTAAATAAGACGGAATACGCGCTTTTACCTGCTTGGTTTATTACATTCAGATATGATAATCAACCGTATACGATACTTGTTAACGGTCAGACAGCTAAGATGGTTGGAGCAGTACCGTATGTTAAAAAGAAAGTATATGCGGTATTTATATCTCTGGCGGTGGTTCTCTCGGCGATTGCAATATTGGCATGTGTGGCAGCATCCTGTTTCATGTTCGTCGAAGTTGGATTTGATGAGAAGATAACATGGGTTTATATTGTGGGACTTGGAGCGGTAATATTATTCTTATGGAGTGGTGCTATTAAGAATTACAAGTCGCTGATGAAGAGCTTATCGCTCACTACAGCCACAAGAATCAATAAATTCGCTAAGGAAAGGCAGGACAGATAATATGGTAATTGTTGCGGATATATTTGGTATTATAGCAGGCCTTGCACTTGGCATCGGAATAGCGTTGTATATTACAACCAAGCTTGTTAAGAAGTCTAATGATATAGGAGACTCGAAGGGTCAGTTTATGGATTTCGGAGATTATATCAGACCTCTTAATCACTTGGATAATGAGCGTAATCCTTATTAATAAGTTTACTAAAAAAGCCCGCGGAAGCGGGCTTTTTCATATGCACACGCCCGCATATGGAAAATTGCTTCTTCGAAGCATGCGGGCGGCGCTACGAGTAAGGAAGAATTAATTCTTCTTACTCGATTTCTATGCGATGCACACGTAGTAAAGAATCATTGCGAAGTGAGGTAAACTACCAAGTATTACGAAGAGGTGCCATACGAAGTGTGAGAACTTTAAGTTCTTCTTTCTGTAGAAGATGGTACCGAGTGTATAGAATACTCCGCCAAGTAATACGAGGATTAGTCCGGGAACAGGGATTACCTTGATAGCTGAATAGCTTGCCATAATTATCGACCATCCCATTATGATATAGAGGATCTGAGATATCTTATCGAATTTTCTTACTGATATAGCATTGAGTGTTACGCCTGCAACTGTGCACGCCATGTTGATTCCCCATACGGTCCATCCAATCCATCCACCGATGAGAGAGAGGCATACGGGTGTGTAAGTGCCGGTAATCAGAATGAATATCATGCAATGATCAAGCTTTCTGAATACTTTTTTAGCTTTAAAGTTAGTGAGAGAGTGATATAAGCATGATGTAAGATAGAGAAGGATTAAGCTGGCTCCGAAAATGGATACGCTGGTTATAGCCATAGCACCTTTACCTTTAAGAGCAGCCTCGACTATCATTATTACTGTACCGGCAATGAACAATGCAGCGCCTATACCATGTGATATTGCATTGCTTATTTCTTCGGGTAATGACTGTAATTTAAAGATTTCCATATCGCTCATAATAGTCACCTCTTTTTCTACCATCCACACTTGTTATTTCATTAAAATCGTAACAAGTAGTTTACAATACTACATTAACACGATAATAAAACTTTGTAAAGAGGTTTTATGTGTTTTTCTTGTGATTTTATGGCGACGAAAAAGATGGACAAATACGGTTTACATAATTCCAAAAATGTTGTATTTACAGTATTTTCGTGGTATCATAACTGAGTGCATGAATGTTAATTATTTTACTAATCTATCCGATATAAATATATGTGCTATTGATTCTAGTCAGAGCATAATTAATTACTGTTGGAGGATATGTTGTGAAAGATAATCCCTTAAAAAAGGATAATTACAGACTGTTAAGAATTATCATTCTGCTATCAGGCCTTGCAGTTAATGTGCTTCTTTCTTATTTGACATATCGTTTCAACTTGCCTTTTTATTTTGATACATTAGGCACGCTTTTCGTAACATTTATAATTGGTCCTTTCCCAGGAATTCTCTGTGCGGTTGCTACCAATTTCTTTTGTTCGTTTTTTAATCCCAATGCAATATTTTTCGTTTTACTTAATATATTTGTATCCGGTATATCCGGTTACTTTTTTGCTAATGAAAGATATAAGAAGAAATCTCAAATTTTTCTTTTATACGCGTACATTACTTTGGTATGCGGTATATTGGAGACTGTATTCCAATGGATACTTTTTGGCGGACCTCAGTTTGCTGATGTAGCAGAACTCTCCAATATGATGAGTGGCGGCAATCGTGTAGGTATGTTCTTTAGCAGCCTCCTAATCATAGTTGGTCTTAATGCTGTAGATAAGGGCATATCAATAGTTGTTGCACTTATATTGTTTTTTGCGATTTTCTATAAGAAAAAAATCAATCTTCGTACTCATGAATGGAAGCAGACTCCTCTGACTAATGATGAGAAGAGATTGATCAATTCTCAGATGAAGAATGGTTTCAAATCACTAAGAACCAGAGTTGCTTTATTATTGGTGTTGGCGGCTGCATTACTTACTATTGTAATGTTTTGGATAAGTGTTGAGCTTCATTATAAAAATGACGTTGAAGAATACACTGACATTGCTTTCAATGCAGCTGAGTTTGCCGCTGATCAGATAGATCCGGATATGATAGAGCAGTATATTATCGATGGCGAAAACGCTCCGGGTTACAAAGAGACTGAAGAGAAGTTAGAGAGAATCAAGGATTATTTCCCTTGCATAAAATATCTGTATGCTTTTAAGGTTAAGGAAAACGGATATTATTATCTGTTCGACTTGGATCTTCCTGATGATCCCGGATATGAACCCGGAGAATTAATTGCTTTTGAAGAAGATATTCTTCCACAGGTTGATGAGATGCTCGCAGGCGAAGAGATAGAACCTGTTATATTCAATGACTCTGATGGATGGTTGGTTACAGTATATTATCCTATCCGTAATTCAAAAGGTAGAACAGTTGCTTATACAGGTGTTGACGTGTCGATGACATATCTTACCGAATTCATTTTGGAACTGGTTAAGAAGGCGGCACTTGTATTCTCAGGATTCTTCATCTTGATTCTTGGATTCGGTTTATGGATTTCAGGCCATTACCTCGTATATCCTATCGGTAGCATGGCACTTGCTGCAGAAGAGTTCATGAAGGGTATCGATAATCAGGATACACTTGATGATAACGTACGTAAGATAAGAAAACTAGATATCAAAACCGGCGACGAAGTTGAAAAACTCTATAAAGCCATTGCTGATATGGCTAAGGGTACATCGGATCAAGTGCGTGAGATTAGATACTATGCAGATGCTACATCCAAGATGCAAAACGGTCTTATCATCACGATGGCGAACATGGTCGAGAATCGTGACTCCGATACAGGTGCACATGTACAAAAGACATCAGCTTATGTTCGTATCATACTCGACGGACTTAAGGCTAAGGGTTACTATGCTGAGAAACTGACTAACAAGTATATCTCAGATGTTGAGATGTCTGCACCTCTTCATGACGTAGGTAAGATTAATATATCAGATACAATTCTTAATAAGCCCGGAAAACTGACAGATGAAGAATATGAGATTATGAAGACTCATACAACTGCCGGTAAGAATATCATGGAGCAGGCTATTAGTACTGTTAATGGTGAGAACTATCTTAAGGAAGCTCGTAACATGGCTGCTTACCACCACGAGAGATGGGATGGCAAGGGATATCCTGAAGGATTACATGGCCAGATTATTCCTCTTTCTGCAAGAGTAATGGCAGTTGCCGATGTATTCGATGCGCTTACTTCTCCCAGAGTATATAAGCCTGCTTTCCCTCTTGATAAAGCTCTTGAGATAATTGAAGAAGGATCCGGCACACAGTTTGATCCTAAGTGTGTTGAAGTATTTATGGATAATCTTGATAAGGTAAAAGAAGTACTTAAGAAATATCAGGGAGCATAGAGACTATTGGCTTTGGAGGCATTCTCAATGAATAATCCTTTAAAAAACAAATATGTTAAGATAATTTCTTTGCTTGGAATGTCGGTGGCACTCTTGTCATCGACACTTCATGTATCAGCCGATTCACCTTCCGCATCCAAGGAGAGAGTGACTTCCGGTGGTGGATATGCTGTCAGTAAGCAGCTTGATAATGTCGGTTATAGTACTACGATATATGATGCAACCAATGGACTTCCCACATCCGATGCCAACTGTGTATTTGCATCAAGTGATGGATATATATGGATTGGCGGATACAGTGGTATTATCAGATATGACGGTTCTGTATTTGAAAGAATAGAAAATGTCCCCGGACTTACAAGTGGTCGTGCTATATTTGAAGACAGCAAAAATCGTATCTGGGTTGGTACCAATGATAATGGTGTAGTAATGCTCACTAAAACTGAGAGCAAAAGATATACTTATCAGGAAGGACTTCCTTCGTCCTCTGTAAGATGTTTTGCAGAAGATAAAAATGGTACTGTATATATCGGTACTACAAACGGTATCTCATATGTAAGTGATGACGGTAATCTTAGAAACATTGATGATGAGAGACTTAAGAATAATATTATCGTTCGTATGGTTTCTGATGCCGACGGCGTTGTATACGGTAACACCAAAGATGGTGCCATGTTCTCGATTAAGGAAGCTGCAGTATCCGAATTTATAGATTACGAAGAACTAGGTATAGAAAAGATATCGACTGTATTTTGCAAAAGCGATGAGTCAGGTAAGATTTACATTGGTACCGAATCTAATCATGTCTACTATGGTAATTTTGGCGATAAGGCCAATATGCTTAAGCGAATAAGTGTTGATCCTGTTAATTTTACATATTGGATTACATATGCCTGCAATCGTATATGGATTACATCAGAAAATTGTACAGGATATATCGATCAGTACAATGCTTTTCATGAGTTAAAAAATCTCCCTATGAAAAATTCAATAGATATGATGACATGTGATTATCAGGGTAACCTCTGGTTTGCTTCATCACGTCAGGGAGTTATGAAGATAGTAACCAATAACTTCCAGGATGTTTTTGAGATTGCAGAACTTGAAGATACAGTAGTTAATGCAACTTGTTTATATGACAATTCTTTATACATTGGTACAGACAATGGTCTTATTGAATTGGATAGAAATAATAAGGTTGTTAATTCTGATTTAACTAAGTACCTTGACGGTGTTAGAATCAGATGCTTGATGGTTGATAAGGATTCCAATCTTTGGATTTCAACTTATACCAATGATTTGGGATTGGTATGCTATTCAAAAGACAGGACCATTACCAACTATAATCGCGATAATGGTTTGCTTGATAACGGAGTCAGATGTACCAAGCAAACTAAGGATGGTTCGATTTATGTAGGTACTAACAACGGTATTAATGTTATTAAGGATGGCAAGATAGTTAAGGCTTATGGCGTAGATGATGGTATAGAGAATACAGTTGCTCTTACAATCGAAGAGGGCGAGAATGGTGAGATATTAGTTGGTTCCGATGGCGGCGGAATGTATGTCATAAGTGGAGATAAGGTTAGAAAGATTGGACGCGATGATGGTCTTACATCCGACGTTATCTTGCGTATAAAAAAGGATGAGTATCGTGATGTATATTGGATTATTACTTCGAACTCTATTGAGACTTTATGCGATGGAATGATAACCAATATCGATACATTCCCTTACAACAACAATTATGATATGTACTTCTCGGAAGATGGCAAGATATGGGTTCTATCATCATATGGATTATATTCTGTTGATGGTGAAGCAATGCTTGTTAATGATGTTCAGGACTACGGACTCTATACAATTTTCAATGGATTAATAAGTACTCCCACAGCCAATTCATACAGTGCATTAACTGAGGACGGAGATCTCTATATTTCCGGAAGAACAGGTGTCAACAAGGTTAATATCAATCATTTCTTTGATGTTCATTCAGGTATTAAAGTTGATATCAGATCATTGACTTGTAACGATACAAGAATAACTGCTGATGATAAGGGTGTATATACAATCCCTTCGGATAAAGGTCGTATACAGATATCACCTGCGGTATTGGATTATACTATGACCAATCCTCTTTTAAGAATGTATCTTGAGGGTGATGAATCATCAGGTATTACAGAGTTACAGAGTAATATGTCATCGCTCGAATATACCAACCTTAAATACGGTAATTATAATCTTCATATTCAGATTCTTAACAATAGTACCAAGCAGGTAGTTCAGGATGACGTATTCAAGATAACGAAAAAACCGAGAATCACTGAGCTTCTTGCATTCAGAATATTGTTACTTGCAATGCTTGCTGCTGTAACAGCCTTGATAGTATGGCGTATTATGACAGGTACTGTCATCAGAAAGCAGTATGTTGAGATTCAACAGGCCAAGGAAGATGCGGAGAGAGCTAATTCCGCTAAGTCCAGATTCCTTGCCAATATGTCACATGAGATACGTACTCCTATCAATACCATCATGGGTATGGATGAGATGATACTCAGAGAAGATCCTACAGATGTTCCCAAGCCTTATTTCATGTCAGTAATTAACTATGCACTTGATATAAGAAATGCATCCGAGTCCTTGCTTGGATTGATTAATGACCTTCTTGATATTTCCAAGATTGAGTCAGGTAAAATGCACCTTGTTGAGCAGGATTACAGTACTGAAGAATTGTTCCGTTCAATCGTATCAATGATTCGTGTAAGAAGTTCTCAAAAAGATCTTACATTTGAGATTGATATCGATGGAAGTCTTCCTAAGATGCTCTATGGTGATGCAGGTAAAGTTAAGCAGATTACTCTTAATCTTTTAACCAATGCTGTTAAGTACACAGATCATGGCGGATTCTCACTTCGAGTTCATGTGGAAGATATGAATGATGAAGAGTGTAGATTAAAGATTGCAGTAAAAGATACCGGTATTGGTGTAAAAGCAGAAGATATGGATAAGCTTTTTGCCGCATACGAGAGACTCGATGAGGAAAAGAACAGCGGTATCCAGGGAACAGGCCTTGGACTTGATATATCCAAGAAGTTTGCAGATCTTATGAATGCAAAACTCTACTGTGAGAGTGAGTATGGTAAGGGTAGTGAATTTACTTTTGAAGTCACACAAAAGATATCCGATAAGAATGCAATTGGTGTATTTAAGGAAAAATCGGATGATTCCAATAAGGGACCTTATGTACCTCAGTTTATTGCTCCCGATGCAGAAGTTCTCGTAGTAGATGATAATCCTATGAATTTAACGGTTATTAAGGGATTGCTTAAGTCTACCAAGATGTTTGTTACAACTGCATCCAGTGGAGAAGAGTGCCTTGAAAAACTTAAGCATTCTTCATTCAATGTAGTATTGCTTGATCATATGATGCCCGGTATGGATGGTCTTGAGACTATCGCAAGAATCAGAGAAGATCATCCCGACCTTCCTGTTTATGCACTTACTGCCAATGCTATGGCAGGTGGCGAAGAGTTCTATAAGTCCAAGGGATTCGATGGATATCTTGCAAAGCCTATAGACTCGATGGCTCTTGAAAAAGCCATTATGAAGCATATTCCCGAAGAGATTATGATGAAACCCGCTGCTTCCGATATATCCGAAGAACCCGAATCATTCCCTGAGGATATGATGTGGCTTAGTGAAGTTAAGGAGATTAATCTCGAAGACGGTATTAAAAGTTCAGGTGGAATTTCAACATATATTAGCGCACTCTATAACTTTTATGATACAATAGATCATAATGCGAAGATACTTGAAGATGCTTATAACGGTGATGACATCAAGTTATATACCGTTAAGGTACATGCACTTAAGACTTCTGCCAGAATAGTCGGTGCCAACGACTTGGCTAAGGCTTCCGAGAGACTCGAAGAAGCAGGTAAGAATGGTGATACAGAATACATTAAGGCTAACTTTGAGAAGCACCTCAATTCTTTCAGAGCTTTCAAGGATATTTTGAGCAGACTTTCTCATGATGAAGAATCGAAGGAAGAATTAGAACCGATTCCTCAGGATGAACTTGATGGTGCTTACAGTGCATTAAAAGAAGTTATCTCTCAGATGGATTATGATTCTGTCGAGATGATAGTTTCCCAGCTTCGTGGATATAAACTTCCTGAAGCAGATGATGAGAAGATTAAAAAGCTCGAGTCAGCAATGAAGAATTACGATTGGGACGAGATGGAAAGCATTATTGCATAGTTGAATTAAGGAGTATTCATGCAAAAGAATCGAGTACTTATTACAGCTGAAAAAGATTCGTTTTTAATAAGAGTATTGGTTAAGAAGATTCAGGACTCCGGTATGGAGTGCGAATTCGTTCCCTGGAATATCAATGATATCAATGCAAAATGGGAAGATACCAATCTTTTAGCCATGTATATGATAGACGGCGCAAGACCGAGTGAGAGCTTTTTACATTTTCTTGCCGACAAACTCGTGGATGATGATATAATTACTGTTCCGATCGGTGATAAGAGTGACGTTGATTATGTACTTAACAATCTGTCCAAGGATTCGGTATTCAAGTCGTATTTCAGACCTCTTGATAATGCTGAATTTGTAAAAGACATTTCAGATTTATTCCTTAAGGTTGAAAAAGGAGAGTACAGAAAGACGATTCTTGTTGTCGACGATGATCCCAATTACCTTTCGCTTGTAAGAGAGTGGCTCAGGGGTACATACAAGGTTGCAATGGCCAATTCAGGTCTTCAGGCAATCAAGTGGCTTGGCAAGAACAAGGCGGACCTTATTCTTTTAGATTATGAGATGCCGATAACCGACGGACCTCAGGTTCTTGAAATGCTTCGTAGCGACGAAGATACCAAGTATATTCCTGTTATGTTTTTAACCGGTAAGGGTGATAAAGAATCAGTTATGTCGGTATTATCGCTTAAGCCTCAGGGATACTTTTTAAAAACTATTGATAAGATAGAACTTCTTGAAAAATTAAAAGAGTTCTTTATTCTTCATAAAAATTAAAAACTCATAAGGAATATTTATTCAAATGTTTATAGAGTGGCTTAGAGTTCATCAGCTTAATATAATGCTTGTTTTGACAGGTGTCTGTATGGTTACCTTCTTTTTTGCTGTGTTTACAAGATCACTTAGCAAAAGAAGAAGAATAGCACTTATGCTGATGGAACTGTATTCCACAATTCTTCTTATAGCGGACAGATTATGCTACCAGTATAGAGGAGATGTCAGTACTGCCGGATTCTTTATAGTAAGAATTGGCAATTTCCTGACTTTTATTCTGATACTTGGAGTTACTCACGCTTTCAATTTATATGTTTCTGATTTAATCAAGGTTGAAGCTAAAAAGAAAAAACCCCCGGTTCCTCTATTGATATGTGAGGGATTGTTAATTTTGGGTGAAGTATTAGTAGTTGTATCGCAATTCACCGGTATATACTACTATTTTGACGATATGAATTGCTATCAGAGAGGACCTCTTATAATAATTAACTTTATTATTCCTCTTTTAGTTGTGGCAATAGAGTTTTGCATGATAGTTGCCTATCACAATTACTTCAGTCCTTTGGTTAGAGTATCTCTTATACTCTTTACTTTGGCTCCGTTTATTGCTTCCGTAGTTCAGTTCTTTGTATATGGAATCTCATTTATCAATATGTCAGTTGTTGGTACAGTTGTGCTTCTATATTTCTTTGCAATAAGAGATATGAGCAATACAGCTAAGAAGGCCAATAACCTAGAGATTGAATTCTTGCTCGAAGAGAAAAAAGCGATGGGCCGTCTTTTTGAACAGACAGCTACAGCGCTTGTTAATGCAATCGATGCGAAGGATACTTACACTCAGGGCCATTCAGTCAGAGTTGCTGAGTATGCCAAGAAGATTGCCGAGTATATAGGTAAGACAGAAGAAGAGTGTGAAGAAATCTATTTTGCCGGTCTTCTTCATGACGTTGGTAAAATCGGTGTTCCCGGAGATATCATTAATAAGAATGGTAAGCTTTCCAACGAAGAATATGAAAAGATTAAGACCCACGCTGAAAAGGGTGGACAGATATTATCAAGTATTACCGAGTATCCTTATCTTAGTATTGGTGCTCGTCATCACCATGAAAGATTTGATGGCAAGGGTTATCCTGATAAATTAAAGGGTGACGATATTCCTGAGATTGCACGTATCCTTGCTGTTGCTGATGCTTATGATGCAATGACTTCCAAGAGAAGTTACAGAGATCCCATTCCTCAGCAAAAGGTTAGAGAAGAGATTATCAAGGGTGTTGGCTCACAGTTTGACCCTAAGTTCGCTAATGTTATGCAGCATCTTATCGATCTTGATACCGAGTATCAGATGAAAGAAAAAGAGGTTGTTAAGGAACTTGCAGGTAAGAGCGACCTTGTATGTAATGAATACAGAGAAAATATTTCAGAAGGTATCATAGTCAATAACGAGATTACTCATGTAAGATTAAAGAGCGCACCTCTTAGTAATGATGATGATTCTTTCGGTATTCCTGCGCTTGTTCTTTTTGATTCCTTGGATGGTCGAGTACACGACGATGAAAAGGTTATCAAGGATCAGAACTACTTTGAATACGGCGAGATATGGTTTGACGGTCACAGTGTTGCTACCGGCGCCAGAAAGATGGAAACCGATATCAAGGAAATTACAAGAGAAGCGGTTGACAGCGATACGACTGTAGCGATTAAGAAAAAGACTAACAAGAAGCTTCTCTATAAAGAAAAAGATGTACTTGAGTCCACAGTATATGATCTTGAACTCGGAAGATTCAAAGATCATGCATATGCAAGAATTACCAGCGAAGAAGAGGAGATATATGTTATCATAGCTCTTCCCGATTCCGCCAGATGGATGTATGTTGGTCTTACCGGTGAGAATTGCCGTATCAGCGATGTTACCATTGAAAAGACAGGTGCTGTTACTGATAAAGATTCCATTAAGAGAATTGCTGAAGAAGTTAGTTATATTAATAGAATTCAAGGTGATATTCCCAATGTTCAGATTGATGGTTACAGAACCGATCATACCGAAGGACTTGAGATATCAGATGGTATGAAACTATCATTCCATACAATGAGCCTTCCTACAGCGAGACTTGTATGGCATTGCCCTTTTGTAATCCTATATTATTCTGAAGATAAGAAGATTAACGGACCCGGATATAAAGAATTCGCTCTTATCAGATTCGATGGAGAAAACTGGGAAGCTGATAAGTCATATCAATGTAATACATTCGTTAATAAGAATGATGAATTTGAAGGCTGGGAAGAGTGGAAAGCTATTAACAAAGCCGGAAAAGAATGTGTAGTTTCATTCAAGAGAAAGGGTAACAAGATTACCACCAGCACAGAGAATAACGGTATTGCCATTAGAAACGTTATGGTACCGCCCGAAGATATTCCTGACGTATATGTATGCTTGTCAGGTGATCAGGTTGCACTTACGGATATTAGAATCAATAAGTAAATTTATAGATTTAAAAATCATATATTTATTTAAAATTTATATTGAGAAAAAAAATAGGCGCCGGCGGCGCCTGTTTTTTTATCTAAAGAGTATTTTTTTGTTCCCTAAGATGTAATCCCTGCGTAATCGTTATCTACATTAACTACGCAGAAGTATAAATTATTCTTATCGTTTACATTCTTTTGAATAGTAGCAACCAATTCTTCTTCTTTCATTTTGAACTTATGAGGTATTACCACATCGAATATTAGATTGGAATGTGTCTCTCCGTGAACCATTCTAAAGTCATGAAGAGTAAGTCTCTCGTCAATCTCTTTTATTGTTTCAGTAACTAAAGCTTTAGCTTCGCCGAGATTGGCATCGTTGGTATCGACAGGATCCATATGGATACTTGCTTCGCAACCTGTTTTGGCTTTTATTTTGTATTCGATTATATCTATGCAATCATGTATATAGAGAATATCCTGGTCGCAAGGAACTTCTGCGTGGAGTGATACGAACTGACGTGTAGGGCCGTAGTCGTGAACTATCATATCATGTATTCCGATTACGCAATCACTTTCGTTTACTATATCTTCAATCTGCTTTACCAACTCAGGATCGGGAGTCTTACCAAGAAGAGGAGATACGGTTTCCGATAGACTCTTTATACCAACATATGCGATGAATAATCCCACAGCAATACCTGCAAAAGCATCTATCTTTAATCCGAATACACTGTAAAGAATTGAGCAGATAAGAACGACGAATGTGGCTGCTGTATCACTGATTGAATCAAAAGCAGTTGCTTTCATTACGGAAGATGATATCTTTTTTCCATATATCATATTGTAAGCAAACATATATATTTTAACGATGATGGATATGCTTAAGAATATGAATGTATATGCGCTTACAACAACTTCTTCGGGATGGATAATCTTATTGAAACTGGTCTTAATTAATTCGAATGCAACGATAAGTATGATTATGGATACGAAGAGACCTGATATATATTCGATACGACCATGTCCGAAAGGATGCTCATTATCAGGCTTTTGTCCGGAAAGCTTAAATCCTATGAGTGTGATGATACTGCTTCCTGCGTCAGATAAGTTGTTAAAAGCATCCGCAGTTACTGAGATAGCATTGGTAAGTAAGCCGACAGCAAACTTGGATGCGAATAAAAAGAGGTTGAGTGCGATGCCCAAGCCTCCGGCAAGCATACCGTATTTACGTCTGACTTGATCGTTGCCATAGTCTTTATTGTTTTTTATGAATATTTTTGCGAGTAGAGTGATCAAAGTTCTGCCTCCATATTACACATTTATACTCATTTTTTATTTCTAATATCTTTTTCCCGTTTATATATATATAGAAATAAGTATGTTTTATTATCGAACATTATACTGAGATTGTTTACATACTATTATACTATATATTGTCTATAGTGCTTCAAAACCTTATCAATACGGATATTTCAAAACTTTTTTCTTGACGTGGGCGGTATTAGACGATATAATTCAATACGTGCGATTATTCTTTAGACCGTGCACGTATATTTGGTCTTAAAGGAGGGTTGAGAGATGTCCAGAGTTGAAGTTAAAGAAAACGAATCATTAGACAGCGCATTAAGACGTTTTAAGAGAAACTGTGCTAAGGCTGGTATTCAGCAGGAAATTCGTAAGAGAGAACATTACGAGAAGCCTAGCGTAAAGCGTAAGAAAAAGTCTGAGGCTGCTAGAAAGCGTAAATACAATTAATATGTAGATTAAGAAGTCACTATGTGGCTTCTTTTTTTATCATCTTATGGTATAATCTATATGTTTTTGTGAGTATAAATCATGAATAAAGTGATTTCGTGAACGGTATTTTTATTTAAGAGGAGTAATCTTTGAAATACGTTCTAATTGGTGTCTTAGTCGTATTGGTCATTCTTTTTATCATTAATCTTGTTGATCTCAACAGATATGTAAAAAGAACGGTTGCAATATACGATTCGAAAGTTAAGAAAAAACTGAAAATCTGTTTTGTATCGGATCTTCATAACTATTCTTGTACGCCTAAGTTTTATGAAGATATAAAAGAGTATAACCCCGATGTGATATTATGCGGTGGAGACTCTATTACAGCCAATGTAGGGAAGAATGAGGAAAATGCTTATATTTTCTTGAAGAAGCTATCAGAGATTGCTCCTACTTATACAGCGCTTGGCAATCACGAATACAGAGCAAAGATATATCCTGATGTCTATGGGGATATGTATCCCGAGTTCGAAAAGAAGATGGCGGAATATGGGATAACGATTCTATCCAATAACGCTAAGCTTTTTGAAGAAGAGAATATATTGGTATCCGCAGCGGAGATAGACAGAAGATTCTATAAAAAGATGAAAAAGATTCCGATGGAGGATGGCTATATTGAATCCCTCTTAGGACCCATCAATAAGGATAAGTACAATATATTACTTGCACATAATCCTGACTATTTTAAGAGTTACAATGCTTATGGAAGCGACCTTATTTTTTCGGGACATCTTCATGGAGGCCTTATAAGAATTCCTTTTCTTCATGGAATTGCTCATCCGGGAGTGAGATTTTTCCCTCATTATTCGGGCGGAGTATACAATGATAATGGTAAGCCGATTGCTTACGCAGATGGTTATGTATCGAGTAAGAATGATGTGATTAGGCTTATAGTCAGCTGTGGTATAGGATTCCACACGCTCGCAATCCGTCTTTTTAATCCCGGAGAACTAATTTTCGTGACAATTGACTCAAAATAAGATACAATCTCTTAGTGTGTAATTAAGGAGATTTTATGGCTATACCCGTAAAACTTGAAGTATTTGAAGGCCCGCTTGACCTTTTACTTCATCTTATAGAAAAGAATAAAGTTGATATATATGATATTCCCATTGTCGAGATTACCAAGCAGTACCTTGAGTATGTAAGACAGCTTCCCAAGGATGATCTTAATACGACAAGCGAATTCATGGTAATGGCAGCAACGCTTCTTGATATTAAGTGCAAGATGCTTCTTCCCAAGCAGGAATCTGAAGAGGAAGAGGAGGAAGATCCCAGAGCTGAACTTGTACAAAAACTCCTTGAGTATAAGATGTACAAGTATATGTCTTACGAATTAAAAGACATGCAGATGGATGGAGAAAAGTATCTATATAAGCATCCGAGTATTCCTGATGAGGTTAAAAACTATAAGCCTCCGGTAGATTACGATGAGCTTTTGGGAGATACAACTCTTGCAAGCCTCAATGAGATATTCAATGCATGTCTTAAGAGAATAGACGATAAGGTCGACCCCATCAGATCGGGATTCGGTAAGATAGAAAAAGAAGAGGTTGACATAACTCAGAAGCAGAATTATATAGTCGACTATATTACCAATCACAGAAAATGTTCATTTAAGAACCTCCTCAGCGAGCAGAGAACCAAGATGGAAGTTATCATTACATTCCTGGTTGTGCTTGAACTTATCAAGACAGGTAATGTAGAAGTTGCTCAGAGTGAGAACTTTGGTGATATAGAAATTGAATTCAAGAAAGAGATTGAAAGCGTTAATATTTAGTAACGCATTGAGTTTAGGGTGTAAAAATGGACGATAAGAAAGTAATACAGGGAAAAGTCGAAGGAATTCTTTTTGCGATGGGAGAGAGCGTATCCATCAAGGAGATTGCTGCTGCACTCGAAATCGAAGAGAAGGACTTATTGGAAGTAATCGATAATATGAAGGAAGATTATGCTGATCCTTCAAGAGGTATACAGCTTGTTACTCTCGAAGACAGCATACAGCTTCGTACCAAGGACGATTATTATGATGACCTTATTAAGATTGCTACAGCTCCCAAGAAGAATGTACTTACTGATTCGGTTCTCGAGACTCTCTCTATCATAGCTTACAAGCAGCCAGTTACCAGAGCTGATGTGGAGAAAATAAGAGGCGTCAATTCTGACTTCGGTATTAACAAGTTATTGGAGTACGGCCTTATCAAGGAACTCGGTCGTCTCGATGCTCCCGGCAAGCCACTTCTTTTTGGAACAAGCGAGCAGTTCTTAAGAGCATTCAACGTAGACTCTATCGAAGATCTTCCTCAGTTAAGCTCTGATATGATTAACGACTTTAGATCCCAGGCGGAGAGTGAACTTAATTACGTTAAGGAAGAAGAACCTACAAACGTTGATATCTAGGCAAGAAACAATTGATTATACAGGCATAAATATATTGTAAAATGACACCGGCGTCACATCAAAAGTGGTAGCCGGTTTTTCTTTATGTTTTTATTGTGAAAACTTTAACATTTCTATAACTAATTTATTGCTTTACTTGACACTTCTGTGATATGATAATATTCGCGTGAGTTTGGGTTTTGACGAACTTTCGCCCTAATTTGTACAATATTTATAATATATAGGAGGTAGTACTTATGAGTACCAGTTCTGCTGCAAGAGAGAGAATTAACGCTCTTCTTGACGAAAACAGCTTTGTTGAAATTGGTGCATTGGTTTCAGCCAGAGCAACTGATTTTAACCTTAAGCAAATTGATACCCCTTCAGACGGTTGTATAACCGGCTACGGCGTTATCAATGACTCTCTTGTGTATGTGTACGCTCAGGACGCATCCGTGTTAAACGGTAGCATCGGCGAAATGCATGCCAAGAAGATTTGTAACCTTTATGATATGGCGATGAAGATGGGAGCGCCTGTTATTGGTTTAATTGATTCATGCGGTTTAAGACTTCAGGAAGCTACAGACGCATTGAATGCATTGGGTGAGCTCTATATGAAGCAGACACTTGCTTCTGGTGTTATCCCTCAGATTACTGCTGTTTTTGGCAATTGTGGCGGTGGACTCGCAATAGTTCCCTCACTTACCGATTTCACTTTTATGGAAAGCGAAAATGCTAAGTTATTCGTTAACTCTCCCAACACTCTTGACGGTAACTCAACACAGAAGTGTGATACAGCATCAGCTAAGTTCCAGTCAGAAGAGAGCGGAATCGTAGATTTCGTTGGTTCTAAGGATGATATCCTTGCTCAGATCAGAGAGCTTGTTTCATTCCTTCCTGCTAACAATGAAGAAGAAGCTGACTATGTAGAGTGCACAGATGATCTTAACAGAGCATCCAATGCAATCGGTTCAGCTTACAAGGATGCTAAGTCAGCATTCACAGACCTTGCAGATGATTACAACTTCATCGAGGTTAAGGCTGCTTACGCTAAGGATATGGTAGTTGGATTTATCAAGTTAAACGGCGCTACAGTTGGTTGCGTTGGTAACAGATCAGCTATCTACAATGAAGAAGGCAAGGTTGAAGAAGAACTTGAAGATAAGCTTACAGCAGAAGGCTGTGTTAAGGCTGCAGAATTCATCAACTTCTGTGATGCATTCTCAATCCCCGTTCTTTCACTTACCAATATTACAGGATTCAAGGCTTGCAAGTGCTCAGAGAAGAGAATCGCCAGAGCATCTGCTAAGCTTACATACGCATTTGCTAACAGCACAGTAGCTAAGGTTAACGTTATTGCTAACAAGGCTCTCGGTAGTGCATACGTAGTTATGAACTCCAAGGCTCTTGGTGCAGATATTACATTCGCATTCGAAGGCGCTACAATCGGTGCTATCGATTCTAAGAGTGCTGCACAGATTATGTACGCTGATGCTGATTCCAAGACAATCGAGGAAAAGGCTAAGGAATATGATGCACTTCAGAATTCCTGCACATCAGCTGCAAAGAGAGGATATGTTGATTACATCATCAATCCTGCAGATGCTAGAAAGTACATTATCGGTGCTTTCGAAATGTTATATTCCAAGAGAGAGGATCGTCCTGCAAAGAAGCACGGCATCATTTAATATGAAAGGAAAAATGGCTATGAAGAAAATCAAAGCATTATTCTTATGCCTCTCACTTTCAGCAGTGTTCGCTTTCGCAGGTTGTGGCAAAGCGATTGATCCCGACATAATCAATAAAGTTAACGAAAACAAGGATGCAATTCTTGTAGATATCGTTGCAACAGATACAGACAAAAATGCAATTTTGGAAATATCTGATGAAGATTATGCTGCTAAAGAAGAAGCATGGGAAAAATACGACTTAAAGTTCAAAGATAAAGAAGTATTTTTATCTGCAGTTAGTTCATATATAGCCGCTGAAGAAGAAGCCGGTAAAGCTACATTAGTTTCCAAGGATTTCGCTGTTACAGGAAATGCCAAGGACGGATACAAGGCAGCAATCACACTTGGTTGCACCGAACGTGCCGTAAACATGAATATAGCTTACGATACTGAGATGATTGTTACAGATATTACATTCTCACCGGTATATTCAATTGGCGAAGCTATGACTAAGGCCGCTCTTAATACTTTACTTGGTATGGGATCGGTATTTTGCGTACTTATTCTTATCATGTGTATCATCTATCTCTTTGGTATTATTCCTAAGATTCAGAAATCACTTGATGAGAAGAAGGCTAACAAGGAAAAGAGTGCAACTGAGAAATCAGTTGATAAGACGATTGAAAAAATCGTTGAAAAAGAAGAGGGAGATCTTGTTGACGACACAGAACTCGTTGCCGTTATCTCCGCAGCAATCGCTGCTTACGAAGGCAATACTTCAGCAGACGGATTTGTTGTAAGAAGCATTAGAAAATCTCAATCAAAAAAGTGGCAGAATGCCCAGTATTAGGAGGATGTAAATTATGAAAAATTATACAATTACCGTTAACGGCAATGTTTATGATGTAACAGTAGAAGAAGGCGCTTCTACAGGTGCTGTAGCAGCTCCCGTTAAGAAGGCAGCTCCCAAGGCAGCTCCCGCAGCAGCTCCTGCAGCAGCTCCCAAGGCAAGCGGTGCAGCAGGTTCTATCAGAGTAGAAGCTGGTGCAGCAGGTAAGGTATTCAAGCTTGATACCAAGGTTGGTGATACAGTTAAGAAGGGTGATGCAGTTATCACTATCGAAGCTATGAAGATGGAAATCCCTGTTGTAGCTCCTCAGGACGGTACTGTTGCAAGTATCGAAGTTAACGTAGGTGATGCAATCGAGGCAGGTGCACTTTTAGCAACACTTAACTAATCAGTATCTTTTAGATAGGAGAAAAAAACGATGGAATATATAATCAATACAGTAGATAATCTCCTCCATCAGACAGCATTCTTCAATCTTACTCTTGGTAATGCAGCAATGATACTGGTTGCTTGTTTCTTCTTGTATCTTGCTATACGTCATGAGTTTGAACCCTTGCTTTTGGTTCCTATCGCATTCGGTATGCTTCTCGTAAATATCTATCCTGATATTATGAGACCGTTTAGCGAAGGTGGACATGGTGGCGGACTTTTATACTACTTCTATATTTTGGATGAGTGGGCTATCTTGCCTTCACTTATTTTCCTTGGTGTAGGTGCAATGACAGACTTCGGTCCTTTGATTGCCAACCCCAAGAGCTTTTTACTCGGAGCGGCTGCTCAGTTCGGTATCTTTGCAGCGTACTTCGGAGCATTACTTATTAACCAGACAGGTCTTGTAGACTTCAATGATAAGGCTGCTGCAGCTATCTCCATTATCGGTGGTGCTGATGGCCCTACATCAATCTTCCTTGCAGGTAAGCTCGGACAGACAAGATTACTTGGACCTATCGCGGTAGCTGCATATTCGTACATGTCACTTGTACCTATTATTCAGCCCCCTATTATGAAGCTTTTAACAACTGAGAAGGAAAGAAAGATTAAGATGGAGCAGCTTCGTCCTGTATCCAAGCTTGAGAAGGTTCTTTTCCCTATCGTAGTAACTATCGTTGTATCACTTTTACTTCCTACAACAGCTCCCCTTGTTGGTATGCTTATGTTAGGTAACCTCTTCAGAGAGTCGGGTGTTGTAAGACAGTTACAGGAGACAGCTTCCAATGCACTTATGTACATCGTAGTTATCATCCTCGGTACATCCGTAGGTGCTACTACATCAGCAGAAGCTTTCCTTAACTTTGAGACAATCGCTATCGTAGTTCTCGGACTTGTAGCATTCTCATTCGGTACTGCAGCCGGAGTTATCTTCGGTAAGATCATGTGCGTACTCACCGGTGGTAAGGTTAATCCTCTTATCGGTTCGGCAGGTGTATCCGCAGTTCCTATGGCAGCAAGAGTTTCACAGAAGGTTGGTGCAGAAGCAGATCCTTCCAACTTCCTTCTTATGCATGCAATGGGACCTAACGTAGCCGGAGTTATCGGTACCGCTGTTGCGGCTGGTACATTCATGGCTATCTTCGGAGTATTCTGAGCGATAAAGGCCTGAGAATTCGAGACGAATATCATGCTTGCATGAATATTCGTCGCAGGATTTGAAGGACTAACGGACATGAGGAAGCAGCAACGCAGTTGCGAATTCCGAATGGTCGTAGGATTTCGAGAGTATCGCAGATACGGAGAAATCCGTATTATCGCGTTAAATATTTGATAAAAAAATGGAGGAAAATACAATGGCAGAGAAAAAGCCTATTAAAATAACTGAAACCGTCCTTCGTGACGCTCATCAGTCTTTGATTGCTACAAGAATGCCGACCGAACTTATGCTTCCTATCATCGATAAGATGGATAAAGTCGGATATCATTCAGTAGAGTGCTGGGGCGGTGCTACATTTGATGCATCACTTCGTTTCCTTAAGGAAGATCCTTGGGAGAGACTTCGTAAGTTAAGAGAAGGATTCAAGAATACTAAGTTACAGATGCTTTTCAGAGGACAGAACATCTTAGGTTACCGTCCTTACGCAGACGATGTTGTATATGCATTCGTTGAGAAGTCAATCGCTAACGGTATTGATATCATCAGAATCTTCGACTGCTTGAACGACCTTAGAAACCTTCAGGCAGCTGTAGATGCTACTAACAAGATTAAGACTCAGGAAGGAAGAGGACATGCTCAGATAGCTCTTTCTTATACACTTGGTGATGCTTATACACTTGATTACTGGGCTAAGATCGCTAAGCAGATCGAGGAAATGGGAGCAGATTCTATCTGTATCAAGGATATGGCTGGTCTTTTACTTCCTTACCAGGCTACAGAACTTATCAAGGCTATGAAGTCAGAAACTAAGCTTCCTATTCAGCTTCATACACACTACACATCAGGTGTTGCTTCAATGACATACCTTAAGGCAGTTGAAGCAGGTGTTGATGTTATCGACTGTGCTATTTCACCTTTTGCTATGGGTACATCACAGCCCGCAACAGAAGTTATGGTTGAGACATTCAAGGGTACAGAGTACGATACAGGATTTGATCAGGATCTTCTTGCAGAAATCGCTGATTACTTCCGTCCTTACAGAGAAGAGTGCTTAGCAAGCGGTCTTATGAGTACTAAGTCACTTGGTGTTAACATCAAGACACTTCTTTACCAGGTTCCCGGCGGTATGCTTTCAAACATGATTTCTCAGTTAAAGGAGCAGAACGCAGAAGACAAGTACGAAGAAGTGCTTAAGGAAATCCCCAGAGTTCGTAAAGATCTCGGTGAGCCCCCTCTTGTTACACCTTCTTCACAGATCGTTGGTACACAGGCTGTGTTCAACGTTCTTATGGGTGAGAGATACAAGGTTGCTACTGACCAGACTAAGGACCTCCTTCGTGGTAAGTATGGTCAGACAATTAAGCCTATGAACCAGGAAGTTATCGATAAGGTTATTCCCGGTGAGAAGAGATATACAGAGCGTTCAGCTGATGCCGCAGGCTTAACCAACGAGATGGATAAGCTTGAGAGCGAGATGAAAGAATGGAAGCAGCAGGATGAGGACGTATTATCATACGCATTATTCCCTCAGGTTGCTGTAGACTTCTTCAAGTACAGAAAGGCTCAGCAGGAGAAAGTTGACTTAACAGCAGCTGATTCCAAGAACGGAGCATATCCTGTATAATCTATAAAGAAAAATCCTATATATTAAATATTCAGATGTCAGGTACATGATGTGCCTGACATCTTTTTTGTTGAAAATGCTCTTAGACTATGAGATAAAAATAACAATTATTTACATTTTTCCGTATGTTATATATATTTATCTAGAGTGGGTTATTGGAGAAAATATAGAAAATAAATAATCATACTGAATTAATGGATTAAGGTATTTTACAGATTAGATTTTAAAGAAAATATTACAAGTATTTGATTCAAGAACATATATGAAGACAATAGTAATTGGCGGTGGCCCGGCAGGAATAATGGCTGCCATAGCATCCGCTTATAATGGTGACAATGTAATACTTTTTGAAAAGAATGAGAAGCTTGGTAAGAAACTTTTTATTACGGGTAAGGGACGTTGCAATGTAACCAATGGTTGTACTCGTGATGAGTTTTTTGAGAATATTGTAAGTAATCCCAAGTTTTTATACAGTGCATTTTCTTCGTTTGATAATAATGATGTTATGAAGCTTATAGAGGATAATGGTACGCCTCTTAAAACTGAGCGTGGCAACAGAGTATTCCCTGTAAGCGATCATTCTTCAGATATCATAAAAGCTCTTACTAAAGCATTAAAAGATGCTGGTGTGGAAGTAAGGCTTAATGAAAGTATTAAGAATCTTTTGATTGAAGATATTAAAGAGAAAGCAGAAGATTCAAATGATACATCTGAAAAGAATTCGGGAAAAGATAAATACAAACGACAGGTAAAAGGTATAGTTACTGACAGCGGTAAAAAAGAATTCGCTGACAGGGTCATAATATGTACAGGCGGTATATCATATAAGAGCACAGGTTCTACCGGAGATGGCCTTCATTGGGCAGGAGAGTCAGGCCATAGAATAGAGTCTCTTAAACCTGCATTAGTACCGCTCGAGACTAAAGAAAAATGGGTATATAACCTTCAGGGTTTAACACTTAAGAATGTTAAGCTTTCTTTGATTATTAATGAGAAGACTGTGTACAAAGAAATGGGAGAGATGCTCTTTACTCATTTCGGCATAAGCGGACCTCTTGTTTTAACTGCAAGTTCTATACTTGCATCATACGACAGTTCCTCTAAGAAGATGGTTCATATAGACTTAAAGCCTGCATTATCAGATGAGGAATTTGATCAGAGACTAATCAGAGAATTAAAAGAAGGCAATAAAAAAGAGATTAAGAATATAATCGGAAACATATATCCGGTAAAACTTGGATTAGAATTATGTAAACTAATAGACCTCGATATTTATAAGAAATGCAATGAAATCAATAAAGAGGAAAGAAATAAGTTAGTTAACATAACTAAGAGATTACCTATCAGTATATCCGGAACAAGGGATTATAATGAAGCCATCATCACTCATGGCGGAGTATCAGTAAAAGATATTAATCCCAAGTCAATGGAGAGTAAGATAGTGAAGGATCTGTATTTTGCGGGAGAAGTAATCGATGTTGATGCATTTACCGGCGGATTCAATCTGCAGATTGCCTTCAGTACGGGCTATTTGGCAGGCTCTTCAAATAGATATTAAAACTTTATTTTATTTGTTATTTTTTGTATAATATATCTTGTTTTTCAGAAATAAAAAGTGAATTTATGGACTTAATTATAATTTTGTGGAGGAATGACATGGGATTCAATGTTGCAATCGACGGACCTGCAGGTGCGGGTAAATCTACAATAGCCAAGCTTGTTGCTAAGGAAAAAGGATTCATCTATGTTGATACCGGAGCAATGTACAGAGCAATTGCTTTATACCTTATTCGAAAAGGCGTGGGCATCGATGATAATGCAGGCTTTGAAAAATATTGTAGCGAAGCTAATGTATCGATTGAATATGATAATGGAACTCAGATAGTTCTTCTTAATGGCGAGAATGTTAATGGTCTCATCAGAACACAGGAAGTCGGCAATATGGCTTCAGCAAGTTCTACCAATGGAAAAGTTCGTGCTCAGCTTCTTGAACTTCAGAGAAAACTTGCTCGTGAAAATGATGTAGTAATGGATGGCCGTGATATAGGTACCAATATCTTACCCAATGCTGAATGCAAGATTTATCTTACAGCATCTAGCAGAGTAAGAGCAGAGAGAAGATATCTTGAACTCAAGGAAAAAGGTACTGATTGTGATCTTGATACTATCGAGAAAGAGATTATCGAACGTGATGAGAGAGATATGAATCGTGAGATAGCGCCTCTTAAGCAGGCTGAGGATGCAGTATTCCTTGATACATCCGATATGAGTATCGAAGAAGTTAAAGACAAGATTATATCTATCATCGATAGTTCTAAATAAACTGAAACAATTAATATACATTTTTAAAATATAACTAAAACAAAACAATTATTTAGAATAGTTTCAAAAGTATATTTATACTTTTAAAAACTTATATAAAAACTATTTTTTCTATCCATGAGGAACCATAAATACATTCGTTTTTGTTCGTATATGTTTTAGTGGATAGAATAGGTAACGCAATGGAAGTTAGATTGGCAGAATCAGCAGGCTTTTGTTTTGGAGTAAAAAGAGCTGTAGATGCTGTATATGAACAAATCAATAAAGGCGGAATAATATATACATTCGGACCTATTATTCACAACAAGGAAGTTGTTGGAGATTTTGAGAATAAAGGTGTAAAAACAGTTAACTCATTAGAAGAACTCGACAATCTTTCCAAAGGAACCGTAATCATCCGTTCGCATGGGGTTTCAAAAGCCATATATGACGGTATCGAGAGCCGCGGTTTTGATATTATAGATACTACTTGTCCTTTTGTAAAAAGAATACATAATATCGTGCAAAAAGCCTCTGAAGAAGGCAAGCAGATTGTGATTATAGGTAACGGCGGACACCCTGAAGTAGAGGGTATTAAAGGTTGGTCAACTACCGATGCAATAACCGTATCGGATATTGATGAGATTAAGGCTTTAAAAGATAAGATAAAGCAAGATGTCTGCGTAGTTTCGCAGACTACTTTTAATGTCAATAAATTTAAAGATTTTGTTGAAGTTTTGAAAGAAATTTGTTATGATTACAATGTTAGTGTTGTGAATACTATTTGCAATGCTACGAATGAGCGTCAAAATGAGGCTGAAAAACTTGCAGCTGAAGCTGATGCTATGATTGTGATAGGGGATTCACAAAGCTCTAATTCTCGTAAACTTTACGAGATATGCAAGTCCTATTGCGACAAAACTTATTTTATTCAGACACTCAAGGAGTTGCATTTGGATTTACCTGCTAATGCTAACCTGGTGGGAATTACAGCAGGGGCATCGACCCCAAAAAACATTATTGAGGAGGTTCAAAGTTATGTCAGAACTTACTTTTGAACAAATGCTTGATGAATCATTCAAAACAATTCGAACAGGAGAGATAGTTAGCGGTGAAGTTATCGATGTTAAACCCGATTATATCATTTTAAATATCGGCTACAAATCCGATGGTATCCTTACCAAGAACGAATATACGAATGACATGAGCATTGATCTGACAGAAAAAGTAAAGGTTGGAGATAATCTTGATGTCAAGGTGCTCAAGGTTAACGATGGTGAAGGTCAGGTTTCATTGACTTACAAGAGACTTGTTGCAGACAAGGGCTCTAAGGTACTTGAGGATGCATTTAACAACAAGACAGTTGTTAAGGGTGTCGTATCACAGACTCCTAACAACAAGGGTGTTATCGTAGTTGTTGATGATGTGAGAGTATTCATTCCCGCAGGTCTTCTTTCAGATTCCTACGAGAAAGACTTATCCAAGTTCATGGATAAAGAAATTGAATTCTACATGCAGGAGTATGATCCTAAGCAGAGAAGATATATCGGCAACCGCAAGGAACTTGTTGTTGCTCAGAAGGAAAAGGCTCTTGAAGAAGTTCTTTCCAAGATTAAAGTTGGCGATGTAGTAGAAGGTACAGTTAAGAACGTTACAGACTTCGGTGCATTCATCGATCTCGGTGGTGTTGATGGACTTCTTCACATCAAGGAAATGTCTTGGGGCAGAATTGAGAGTGCTAAGAAGCTTTACAAGGCTGGCGATAAGATTAAAGTTCTTATCAAGGAAATCACAGGTACAAGAATTTCTCTTTCAACTAAGTTCGAAGATGAGAATCCTTGGAAAGATCTCGCTGAGAGATTCCCTGTTGGTTCAGTAGTTACCGGTAAGGTAGCAAGAATGACTGACTTTGGTGCTTTCATTCAGCTTGAGGGCGGTATCGATGCACTTCTTCATGTTTCTCAGATTTCTAAGAACCATGTTGAGAAGCCTTCAGATGTTCTTAAGATTGGTGATGAAGTTACAGCTGAGGTTACTGAAGTTAATGAAGAAAACAACAGAATCAGCCTTTCAGTTCGTGCTATGCTTCAGCCTAAGAAGGACAAGGAAGATGCTGATGACAACAGCGATTACGCATCAGTTGATGTAGAAGCAGTTGCAGCAGCTGAAGCTTCAGAAGAAGCATAATTAAGTTATAAGATTAAGGCACATTGTATTTCTATATAATGTGCCTCTTTTTATTCATACATCTATCAATCGGGGTAAAAGATGTGTGGCGAGTAAGATAATATTTTACTCGAATAATAAATGGGGGTGAATACTATGGATGATTATGATTCTTTCAAAAAAGACGTATTTGCAATAACTACGATTGATCTTAATGCTTATAAAGAAAAGCAGATGAAGCGTAGAATCGATACCCTTATTATGAGACATAATATCAAGGGTTATAAAGCTTTCGCAGATGCTCTTCGTACTGACAAGGCTATACTTGAAGAGTTCGTAAACTATCTTACAATTAACGTATCTGAATTCTATAGAAATCCTGATCAGTGGAAGATATTAAGAGAGACATGTATTCCTAAGCTTACAGATAGATTTGGTAAGAGAATCAAAATCTGGAGTGCTGCTTGCTCAACAGGTGATGAACCTTATTCACTTACAATGGTTTTCAGAGAGTATATGCAGCCTACTGATTTTTCTATCTACGCTACAGATATTGATAAGCAGGTATTGGCACAGGCTGATGCAGGTGTATATCCTAAGAAGTCACTTATTGGACTTCCCAAGGAATTCCAGGATAAGTACTTTACCAAGATTACTGATATGTCTTATAAAGTAGATCCCGGACTTAAGAAGAACATTAGATTTGAAAGACATAATCTTTTGAAGGATAAATATCCTACCGGATTAAGCCTTATCGTATGTAGAAATGTTCTTATCTACTTTACTGAGGAAGCTAAAGACGAGATATTCAAGAAGTTTTATGATGCACTTGCACCCGGTGGAATTCTTTTCCTTGGTGCTACAGAACAGATGTCCAATTATAAGGAAGTAGGATTTGACAGACAGTCATCGTTCTTCTTCGAGAAACCTCTTAAATAAGATAATTGAAATATAAAAGCCCAGCGTAAAAACTGGGCTTTCTTATTTCTAAAGTATCAATTTACATATATAAAGCCCGGGCAACGCCCGGGCCTATTTTTACTTTTTTACATTGTGAACATATTCTGGAGAATGTGTTCCGCATATTTATTGAAGCTCTCTCTGGAAGTCTTGAACTCAGGTGTGAGTTCGAAGAACAACTGATGATCTCTGTAATCTCTCTTATAGAACGGCTCGAATAATACGCTCCATTCAGGAAGATAAGTAGCAGTCTTTCTTGTGTAGCATGTGAGAGCACTTGCAGGCTCCTTATGATCTTTTTCAATGAACTGAGCTACTGATTTATGAACTGCCATATCTTCATTAATAAGATAGTAGTAATCTCTGTAGTTGGAATAGAAATACTTCATTTCTTCCTCGAAGAGAGGCACCTTTAAGATTCCATCCACTCCGTCGCATGTGAAGTAGCATCCGTTAGCTGCATAGGAGAGAGGAACAGGTATTGCATTTCTAAATCTTAGTGTAAGGATTAATTCCTGACGCTTCTTATTTTCATAGTCATTGTAGTAATTAGCCTTAACCTTCATTACTCTGATTGACTTATTGAAGAGATCAGGTATTGAAAGGAGGGATACCATGTGAAGCATGCCCTCAACATCTTCCTTATTATGTAAGAGAATAGCTTCGAGAAGTGATTCATCCTTATTACATACATATTCATGATAGTAATTGATGAGTTCGCCACCGTCCAAACGGTCTCTTCTTATCATACCGAGGAAGGTTTGCAATGTCTTTTGTCTGCAATCCTCAAGCTTCATGAATGTACGATAAGGCTTAATTCTCTTATATATATCCAATCCGTCAAAGTTCTTAAAATCAAAATTGATCTCGTACTGTAAGCACTTTTGCTCTAAGTAAGGTATGTCGAACTGGTTTCCGTTAAAATGAATGAGATATGAATAGTTAACACTGAATTCGAGGAAGGCCTTTAATACTTCGGTCTCATCTTCGTAATTCTCTGCAAGCCACTGAATAAGCTTCCATTCATCATTCTCGTAATATGCGCAACCAATTAAATACAGATTGGAACTCTTGGCTGAAAAACCTGTAGTTTCAATGTCGAGAAACAATATTTCATTCAAGGGACTTAATGTATCGATAGGATAGTTGATTTCTTTTATAGTTGTCTGACTTTGAATTGTTTTCATAAAAAATACTTCCCTGTCATTAAATTACACACATTACTATCTTACTACATTTTTGAAATTTTATATAGTATTTTTTAAAATATTGTAGTAATATAGTAAACGTTGATTTTTATGTTGATTAGGAGGAATCGCTTTGTTTACTTTTCATGGTGGCATTCATCCGTACGATGGAAAGGACATTTCGAAGGACCGTCCGATAGTGGATTATTCTCCCAAAGGAGACATGGTTTACCCGCTTTCACAGCATATCGGTGCACCTTGTGAATGTGTCGTTGAAGTCGGCGAAAAAGTGCTCGTTGGCCAGTTAATAGCAAAAGATACCGGTTTTGTTTCCTCGCCCATCTATTCATCTGTTTCAGGTGTGGTTAAGGCAATTGAACCCAGACGTATCATTACAGGAGATCATGTTAAGGCTATCGTTATCGAGAATGATAACGAATATAAGTCTGTTAAGTTTACTCCTCATCCCGATTACAGCAAGCTTTCAAGAGAAGAGATAGTATCACTTATCCAGAAGGCAGGCGTTGTTGGTATGGGTGGAGCAGGCTTCCCTACTCATGTAAAGGTATCCCCCAAGGAACCCGATAAGATTGAGTATGTTATCGCAAACTGTGCAGAATGTGAGCCTTACTTAACATCTGACTATAGAATAATGATAGAACAGCCTCAGAAATTAGTTGAAGGCTTGAGAATAGAACTTTCATTATTTAATAATGCACGTGGTATTCTTGCAGTTGAAGATAATAAGCCTGACTGTATTGCCAAGCTTAGAGAATTAACCAAGGATGATGAGAAGATTTCTGTTATTCCCTTGAAGACCAAGTATCCTCAGGGTTCTGAGAGACATCTTATCTTTGCCACAACCAAGAGAGCGATTAACTCATCCATGCTTCCTTCTGATGCAGGATGTATTGTTAATAATGTAGATACAATATGTTCAATCTATTCTGCAGTTGTAGAAGGTAAGCCCCTACTTCATAGAATAGTTACCGTTACAGGTGACTGTATCAAAACACCTCAGAATTTTAGAGTTCCCATTGGTACTAATTATCATGAACTTGTTGATGAGGCAGGCGGATTCATCAAGAATCCAGAGAAGATTGTATCAGGTGGTCCTATGATGGGCTTTGCAATCTTTGATCTTGATGTTCCTGCAACCAAGACTTCATCAGCACTTCTTTGCCTCTCCAAGGATCAGATTTCATCTGCTTCTGAGACAGCTTGTATTAACTGCGGCCGTTGTGTAGAAGTATGCCCCGGCAGAGTTATTCCTTCCAAACTTGCTGATTTTGCTCAGAACGGAGACAGAGAGCAGTTTGAAAAATACAATGGTATGGAATGTTGCGAATGCGGATGCTGTAGTTACATTTGCCCTGCCAAGAGATATCTTACACAGTCTATCAAGTCAATGCGTAGAATGATATTGGCTGACAGAAAGAAAGGGGGTAAGAAGTAATGAGCGAGAATACAGAAAAGAAAGAAGCTAAAAAGCTCCTTAAAGTATCTTCCAATCCCCATGTAAGGGACGGTATGAATACTCGTTCCATTATGCTTGCGGTTGTTATTGCTTTAATGCCCGCAACCATCTTTGGTATCATCAATTTCGGATACCATGCATTTTTGGTAGTTGCCACTGCAGTCGGATTCTCAGTATTAGCGGAATTCGTTATGTGCAAGATTTTAAAGAAGCCTGTCAGCATCTCTGATTGTTCGGCTATCGTTACAGGACTTCTTTTAGGACTTAACTTACCGCCCATGTTTCCTTTATGGATGACTGCTGTCGGTGCATGCTTTGCAATCGTAGTAGTTAAGATGCTTTTTGGCGGTCTTGGTCAGAACTTCATGAACCCTGCACTTGGTGCTCGTTGCTTCTTGGTTATATCTTTTGCAAAATATATGACCAACTTCAATTGCGATGCATATACAGGTGCAACTCCTCTTGCGGTACTTAAGTCAGGTGGAGCAGTTAATATATACGATATGGTAATCGGACGTACAGCCGGTACCATCGGTGAGACAAGCATGATTGCCATTGTTCTTGGCGCATGCTTCCTTATAGCGCTCGGAATTATCGACTTAAGAATTCCCGGAATGTACATCCTTTCTTTCGTTATATTTATACTTATATTCGGTAAGAGAGGATTTGACTTCAATTTCGTTTGTGCACACTTAGCCGGCGGCGGATTAATGCTTGGTGCATTCTTCATGGCTACTGACTATGTTACAAGACCTATCACCAAGAAAGGCCAGTATGTATACGGTATCCTTCTTGGTATATTGACAGGTATATTCAGAATTTTCGGTGCATCTGCAGAAGGTGTATCCTATGCAATTATTTTAGGCAATCTTCTTGTTCCTCTTATTGAGAAGATTACCCTTCCTAAAGCTTTCGGTAAAGGAGGGGAGAATTCATAATGAAGATTACTAAAGAAGAAATCATCAAGATATTAAAAGATACAGCAGTTATCTTTGCAATTACTCTTGTTGCAGGATTGGGACTTGGCTTCGTATATGAACTCACCAAGGATCCTATCGCTAAGCAGGAGGCTCAGGCTCAGGCAGACGCTTGCAATGAAGTATTCAAGGAAGTAGGCGCTGAAGGTAAACTTGAAACTAAGGTTGAACTTACTTTTAATGAAATCGATGTAGATGAAAAAGCATCTGCAAAGCTTGTAGAAGAAGGCTATACAGGCGCTTACGTTGATTCACTTTATGAAGCGAAACTTGCTGACGGTACATTATACGGATATGTAATAGGTGTTACATCCAAGGAAGGTTATGGCGGTAATATCAAGTTCTATATGGGTATTACTACTGATGACATATTAAAGGGTATCTCAATTCTTTCCATATCTGAGACACCCGGTCTTGGTATGAATGCTCCTACAGTACTCGTTCCTCAGTTTAGAAATAAGAAGCTTGAAGAGTTTGTTGTTGTTAAGACAGGTGCTCTTTCAAGTAATGAAATCGATGCCATTACATCCGCAACAATTACATCCAATGCAGTTACAGGCGGTGTTAATACAGGCGTTAGATTCTACCAGATCTTAAACGAAGGGGGTAGTGATAATGAATAAATGCGTTGAAAGACTTTATAACGGTCTTATTAAAGAAAACCCCACATTCGTTCTTATGCTTGGTATGTGTCCTACATTGGCAGTTACCACCAGCGCAATCAATGGCCTTGGTATGGGACTTTCAACAATGGTCGTACTTGCATTAAGTAACATGATTATTTCAGCTCTTCGTAAGATAATACCCGATAAGGTGCGTATTCCCGCATACATCGTTATTATCGCTACATTCGTTACAATAGTAGAGCTTTTAATGCATGCTTTCGTTCCCGGACTTTATTCAGCACTTGGCATCTATATCTCACTTATAGTTGTTAACTGTATTATCCTTGGACGTGCAGAAAGCTATGCATCCAAGAATCCCGTTCTTCCTTCACTCTTTGATGGTATAGGTATGGGACTTGGATTTACAATGGCTCTTACATTAATAGGTCTTTTAAGAGAGTTCCTTGGAGCCGGAACATTATTCGGATTCGCTACAGCCAATATCTTCGGCGATACATTCGGTAATGTACTTTTGAATGTATTCCACAAGGCTATAGCTCCTAATTCAAAGGGCATCCTTGGATTCTTCGAAGAAATAGTTTTCATCGAGTTAGGTTCCTTCTCACCTGTTGGAATACTCGTTATGGCACCCGGTGCTTTCTTTGTACTTGCAACTCTTACCATGATTCAGAATTTAATCAAGGATAAGGGAGCTAAGGCCGGAAAAGATACATCCAAGATCGGTTCAGGATGCAGTTCAGATTGTATGAACTGTAAGGATACTTCATGCTCCAAGAGATTGGTTGAGCCTGAAAAAGAAGTTATCACTGAAGAAGCAGAGGATGTAAAAGAAGAGGAGGTAAAAGATGAGCAGTAATTATTTTGTTAACATCATCGTTATTGCTTTAAGCTCTTCACTTATAAGCAATGTAGTATTAAGCCAGTTCCTCGGATTATGTCCATTCCTTGGTGTATCCAAAAAGGTTAAGACAGCTGCCGGTATGGGTGGTGCATTAATATTCGTAATAACATTGTCTTCATTGGTTGCAGGACTTATCTATAAGTTCATATTGCTTCCACTTCATCTTGATTATTTGAAGACAATCGTATTCATACTTATCATCGCTGCACTTGTTCAGTTCGTTGAGTTCTTCTTGAAGAAATATATCAAGTCTCTCTATCAGGCACTTGGTGTATACCTTCCTCTTATCACAACAAACTGCGCAGTACTTGGTGTGGCAATTAACAACGTTAATCTTAAATATGACATTTTCACCGGTGTGGTTAACGGATTCGCAACAAGCTTTGGTTTTGCAATCTCAATCATCATCCTTGCCGGTATCAGAGAGAAGATGGAATACAACAATATACCTAAGTATATGAAGGGTATGCCCATCGTTCTTGTTACTGCAGGACTTATGGCTATCGCATTCTGCGGATTTGCCGGTCTTATCTAATTGAGTATTGATTTAGCTTGTTTGTAAAGGAGCTTAGTGTTATGAGTATTGTCGGAATACTGACTGCGCTTGGCATTGTTGCAGCAGTCGGATTGTTTATAGGTATATTCCTCGGTATTGCATCGGTAATATTCAAAGTATCTGTCGATGAGAGAGAGGAAAAGATAGTAGAAGTTCTTCCCGGTAATAACTGTGGTGGATGTGGATATCCCGGTTGTTCAGGACTTGCAGCTGCTATAGTTAAGGGCGAGGCACCTGTTAACGGATGCCCTGTCGGCGGAGATGCAGTTGGTAAAAAAGTTGCTGAGATCATGGGTGTTGATTCTGTCGAGTCAGAGAGAATGGTAGCATTCGTTAAGTGTAACGGTAACTGCGATTCAGTAAAAGAGAACTATGAGTATACAGGACAGCCTGATTGCCAGATGCTTATGTTCGTTCCCAATCAGGGACCCAAGGCTTGTAATCATGGATGCCATGGGTACGGTAGCTGCGTAAGAGTATGTCCTTTTGATGCAATTCATGTAGAAAACGGAGTTGCTAAGGTAGATAAGGAAAAATGTAAGGCTTGTGGTAAGTGTATTGCCGTATGTCCTCAACATATCATCGAACTTATCCCTTACGAGGCTAAATATGCAGTTGCATGTTCATCTACTGAAAAGGGACCTGTTACCATGAAGGAATGTGATAACGGTTGTATCGGTTGCGGACTCTGCAAGAAGAATTGCGTGGAAGAAGCAATTGAAGTAACAGACTTCCATGCGAAGATTGATTACGCTAAGTGCGTAGGATGCGGAACATGTATCGATAAGTGTAAGAAGGGTTCAATCGTAGAGCATTAATAGAAAGTAGCGCTTGCACCGTGCTTTTTAAGAATCTCTTTTGAATTCTCTTCACCGAGAATGAGACATATAGTAGATAATGCGTCACCGTCTAAGGAACTATCCGATATGATGGTGACGCTTTTTATATTATTATCAACAGGATAGCCTGTGTGAGTATCGAGAATATGATGATATTTTCTATCATCTATGGTTACGTATCTTTCATATGTACCACTGGTTACAACGGACTTATCATTTACGGATACACTTGATATGATGGCGGAAGTATTATCCGGATCCTTAATTCCGATATTGTATTCACTGCCATCGGGTTTTAAACCGATTACATTGATATTACCTCCGAGAGATATAATTGCACTTTCGACACCTTGGGATACGAGGTATTCTTTTAACTTATCTGCAATATAGCCCTTAGCAATAAAGCCCAAGTCGATTGCTGAATATTTATCATCAAGCTTAACCTTATTGGGTTTATCAAGTATTACGCTTTTATAATCTACATGACTTGTTGCAATGGATAGAGTTGCATCATCGGGAAGTGTGCGTACGTATTCAGAATCTTTATTTGAGAATCCCCATATATCCATTAACGGTGCGATGGTAATGTCAGCTGCACCATCAGTTTCTTCACAGTACTCTATAGCTTTGGATATGAGATAATATGTCTCGGGATCGACATCTACATATTCACCATTTGAATAGTTGATGTTATAGATATCACTTCCTTCTATAGTTCTTGAAAAAAGCTTTTCATATCTTTCACACATCTTCATGCATTCATTTAATTCTTTTTCGTATTTGGGAGAATATACGGTAATGGATATATAAGTATCAAAATAGAAACCTTCTTTTACAAGAGGGGTATTGTTTTTACGATTGACTAACGAGAAGACACAAACTCCCGTTAGTGCAAGCACGACTATTATGATTAATATGATATTTTTCTTTGATTGCATAAGAAAATTATAAAATTAGGGGAATTAAAGTCAAGCAAATAATTGTTTACCAATTGTTGGTATCAAGGATATAATATATGTGGTTGAAAGGATGAGTATTATGAAATACGAAGATGACTTTTATGCAGATGAACCCGAAGAAGCAGGGAGAGGAATGCTTGGATTTACAATCCTTGTATCTGTTTTAGCGGTTCTTGCCATAGTTGCCATTGTTCTCATTATCAATAGAGACAAGATTAATTTTTCTAAAAAGCCACAGGTCAGCGCAAAGGAAGAATATTCAGGATATGTTAATCTCGAAGATTATGTATCGGGTAATACTTTCGTTTCTGACGACTTGGATATATGGGACGAATACCTCGATAAGCCTGAGACAGACGAAGGCGAGCCTGAAGTTGAAGAGGAGCCCAAGGAAGAAGCCAAGGTTGATCTATCCGAAGGCGGTACCAAGACCAAGGTAGTCATGTCCGATGGCAAGGAAAACTGGGTTAAGATTAATAAGTATCTCGCGCCCAATGAGCTCGATGATGCTTCTTTTGTATTAAAAAATGGCAGACTTAACTATTATGTTAAGGGTGAAAAGGTATCATATACAGGTATTATCGTTGATAAGAATGATGATTATATCGACTATGCCAAGGTGAAGAGAGACAATGTTGACTTTGTTCTTATCAAGCTTGGACAGCGCGGCTATCAGACAGGTAATATCACTCTGGATGAAAACTTCCATACCAACCTTAAGAATGCTAAGGATGCAGGGCTTCATGTTGGAGTATTGTTCTCATCACAGGCTGTAACAAAAGAAGAGGCGGAAGAGGAAGCTCAGTTTGTTATCGATACTCTTGGTGAAGAAAGAATTGATTATCCCGTATGCTTTTATATGGACTATGTTCCTAATGATAAGGCAAGAGTTGAGGATATAACTCCTGAGGAAAAGACGATTGTAGCCAAGGCTTTTATGGATAAGATTATTGCAGCCGGCATGAATCCCATTCTTTATGGCGATAAGGAATGGCTACTTATGAGACTCAATTACGTGGCTGTATCTTATTACGACATACTTCTTGATATGGAAGAAGATCTTCCTGACTTCCCTTACAGAATTAAGATGTGGAAGTATACTACAACTGATGTTGCAGGAGTAAGTGGTAAGTCGGAGATGATTATTTCTTTTATAGACTATTCTGTGAAATGATTGTTGCTTGAATAATCATAAGTAAATATACATAAAAAAACTGTTGAATTATTGGGAACATTATAATAAAATAATACAGTATTGTTGCTATTTAACGAATTAGGAGGAATTATATATGATTTCAGCCGGAGATTTCAGGAACGGTGTTACTATTGAATTGGAAGGAAACGTATTCCAGATTATCGAGTTCCAGCATGTTAAGCCCGGAAAAGGAGCAGCTTTCGTAAGAACAAAGCTTAAAAACATTAAGAACGGTGGTGTTGTTGAAAGAACATTCAGACCCACTGAGAAGTGCCCTCAGGCGCGTATAGACCGTAAGGATATGCAGTACTTATATGCAGATGGCGATATGTTCAACTTCATGGATGTTGAGACATATGAGCAGATCGCATTAAACAAGGACGAGATTGGCGATGCACTTAAGTTCGTAAAAGAGAACGAGATGGTTAAGATGCTTTCTCACAACGGACAGGTATTCTCAGTAGAGCCTCCTCTCTTTGTTGAGCTTGAGATTACAGAGACAGAGCCCGGTTTCAAGGGTGATACAGCTACAGGTGCTTCTAAGCCCGCTATCGTTGAGACAGGTGCACAGGTTTCCGTTCCTTTGTTCGTAGAAATCGGCGAGAAGATTAAGATTGATACAAGAACAGGTGAGTACTTATCCAGAGTATAATCTAATCTGACGATAATCATTAAATGCTTGCAAGACAATGAATAAGAATCTTATTCATTGTCTTTTTTTGCTCAAAAAATAATTTTGGAACGATTGGAGGTATTTAATGGAATATAGCTTATTTAAAGAATACGTATTAGAGGGAATCAGAGAAAGATTGGGAGAAGATCTTGATTATGAATACAGAAGTGTGGTTAAAAACAATGGAATAGTTTTGGATGGATTACTTATTAGGGATAAAAAATGCAGCATCTCTCCAACAGTATATGTTAATGATTATTATGATTCATACATTGCGGGTGATGAACTTGATCAGATTTTGGACAGAATCGAAGATGTGTACAAGGAAAATACGATTACTGATGAGTTTGATGCTGAGAGATTCTGCCATTTTGAGAATATTAAGGATAATGTGGTCTATAAGATAGTTAATTACGAAAAGAACGCTGAGCTTTTTAAGGATATACCGCATAAGAAGTTCCTTGATCTCGCTATCGTATACTACATCAATATCAAGGATGATACATTCGAGAATGCTTCGATACTGATTAATAACAATCAGTTAAAGGTATGGGGCGTTGATGAGATTATGATTGATGAACTGGCAAAAAAGAATACGCCACTCATTCATAAGGCAGAGATTAAGACGATGGCAGATACTCTTATTGAGCTTATGAGTAGTCCCGACGAAGAAACTATAGACTTTTTACAGAGCGAGAATTCACCCATGTATGTTGTATCCAATGAGGACAAGGTGTTTGGTGCGGCAGTTCTACTTTACGATGGCTTAATTAGAGAATTCTCCAAGAGAGTGGACAGCAGTGTATGGATTATACCAAGTTCCGTGCATGAACTTATACTGGTTCCTTCAGTATATGTAACGGATTCATCCATACTCGATGATATGATATGCGAAATCAATGCGACAGAGGTTCCGGGTACCGATATTCTGTCGAATCACGCTTATTACTACGATAAAAAGAAGGATGAGATAGTATATTAGACTATATTACAAAGTATATATAAAAGTGCTTGAAAGCGTTGCAAACAGGGAGACTTGACGAGGTAGACAAAAGATGCACAAAGTGGTAAAATAACCTAGTATGTTTATCCGTGGTACAAGGATATTTTTGCACCCGTAGTCTAATGGATAAAATATTGGCCTCCGACGCCAAGGATGCAGGTTCGATTCCTGTCGGGTGCATACGAGGTTAATTATCAGGAGTACTATTTATATGAAAGATAAATCAACTAAGTCCGTTCTTGATAAGATATGGATGATAGTTAAAAAGAATGTATTGGTATCCGCTTCATTGCTTTTTGTAGCGATACTTTTAGCAGTAACCATTCTTATCGTTGCTATCACAGGCATAAAAGATAAGGCAGCTGAGAGACGTGCTTACGAAGCTTTATCCGAAGAGGAGAAAGCACTTCTTAATCAGGACTTCACACTTGGAAAAGATGCTTATGATTTCATCAACGAAGACATGGTTGCATATTTTGATGCACTTGCTAATAACGATCAGGATTTTGTTAAGACTCATCTTTCCGATGTAACACTTAACGAGCTTGATAATATCCAGGTTAAGAGTAAGTATGTTAACAAGTATGATGACATCGTTGTATACACACAGAATGGTCTTAATGAAGATTCTTATTACGTATACGTAACATGTAACATCTATTACGAAGGTTATGATACACCTGTTCCTTCGATACTTGGAATTTACTATGCCAAGGATGAGAGCGGTCAGTATAAAATCTATAAGAAGAAGAGCTCAATGCCTCCCAAGGTTGTTGAGAACTTTTATATAGCATGCATGCAGCCTGAAGTTCAGGAAATTTACAACCAGACTTCAATAGCATATAATCAGGCTATTGATTCGGATGAGAACTTAAAGGCTTTTGTTCTTGAATACGAAGATATCAAGAAGAAGGATCTTTCTGCGATTGTAGAAGAGAGAGATGCTGCAGCCAGAGAAGCAAGAAAAGCAGCTGAAGAACTCGAGCAGCAGTCACAGGTTGCTACAGTTAAGACTACTACAAGCGTTAATGTTCGTAAGTCTGATTCTGAGACTTCCGAGAGACTTGGTACTGTAGGCGATGGCGTTAAGTTACAGAGACTTGAAGAAAAGCGTAACGGTTGGTCCAAGGTTCAGTACGAAGGAAAGGAAGCTTATATTAAGTCTGAATACCTGGTAGTTGTTGATGAGGATGGCAACGAGGTTGCATCTAATAATAATGATGATAATCAGGATAGCAATACGGATACTAATCAGAATAACAACGAAGCAAAGAAATATGTTACCGCTACAGACAATGTTAATATCCGTGAAGAAGCTGATATAGATTCAGAGCGAGTCGGATTCGCATATAACGGTGACAAGTTTGAATTGGTTGAAAAACTGTCAAACGGTTGGACCAAGATCAAATATAACGGAAAAGATGCTTATGTTAAATCGGACTATGTTAAATAATTAATCCGCGTACGGTGCATATCCGCATAAGGTTATGCACCATTTTTTTTCTAATGCGCACGTCCGAATAGGGAAATTACATAAGGTACAAATATGAACGAGACCAGAATAAATAAATACATAGCATTATGTGGTATATGCTCAAGAAGAGAAGCTGATACTCTTATAGAAGCAGGCAGAGTATTCATCAATGGCGAGAAGGCAGAACTTGGCAGCAAGGTTGTTGAGGGAGATCTCGTTAAGATAGATGACAAGGAAGTAAAGCCTGAGGAAAAGAAAGTGGTCGCTTATTACAAGCCTGTTGGTGTTACTGTCACTGAAGCAGATGTGCATGCCAACATTACTCTTAGCGAAGCATTTCATTATCCTACCAGACTTACATATGCAGGACGTCTTGATGAAGATTCCGAAGGATTGCTTCTTATGACCAATGACGGTGAACTTATTCACTGCATGATGCATGGTTCCAATAATCATGAAAAAGAATATATAGTAGAAGTTGATAAAGCTATAGTGCCTATCATATTCGAGAGAATGCAGGCAGGATTATATCTTCCTGATTTGGATGTAACTACCAAGCCCTGCAAGATTACACCGATTAATGATACTACTTTTAAAATAGTTCTCACACAGGGCCTTAACAGACAGATTAGACGTATGTGTTATGAATGCGGACTTGATGTTGTAAGTCTTAAAAGAATCAGAGTATGCAATATCTTACTTGGCGACTTAAAGCCCAATGATTATAGAGAACTTACTGCCGAAGAGGTAGATGAATTATACAGGAGTGTATTTACAATCAATGAATAAAGTCAATCGTATAAAAGAACTTTGTTCAATACTTAATAAAGCAAGCGAAGCGTATTATGCAAAAGACGAAGAGATAATGTCCAACTTCGAATATGATGCGCTCTATGATGAACTTGTTTCTCTAGAAGAAGAAACAGGTGTCGTTTTGTCCGATTCACCGACTCAAAAGGTTGGATACGAACCGGTATCTTTTCTTCCCAAATACACTCATGCCAAGCCGATGTTATCATTGGCTAAGACTAAGGACAGAGAAGAACTTTTGTCTTGGCTGTCTGATAAAAAAGGATTATTATCATGGAAGCTTGATGGACTTACAGTAGTCCTTACGTATGAAGACGGTAAGCTTTTTAATGCCGTTACAAGAGGCAATGGAGAGATAGGTGAGATAATTACGCAGAATGCTCTTTGCTTCAAGAATCTTCCTGTTAAAATATCTTATACAGGTAGACTTATTATCAGAGGCGAAGCAGTAATTACTTATTCTGATTTTGAAAAGATTAATGAAAGCATTACAGATGCTTCTGAGAAATATAAGAATCCAAGAAACCTCTGTTCAGGTTCGGTTAGACAGCTTGATCCCAAGATTACGGCTTCAAGAAATGTAAGATTCTATGCTTTTGCGCTTGTTGAAGGCGGAGAGGGAGATTATAACAATTCGAGACTCTCTCAGATGGAATATCTTAAGTCGTTAGGTTTCGACTGTGTATGCGAAAAAGAGGTTAATAAGGATACACTTCTTGATACCATTGAGTGGTATTCAAGAGAGATTAATGATTATGACGTACCTTCCGATGGATTGGTACTTATGTATGATGATATAGCTTATGGTAATTCGCTTGGTTCGACAGCCAAGAGCCCCAGAAATGCCATTGCATTCAAGTGGCAGGATGAGCAGGCTGAGACAACACTTCGTCAGATTGAATGGTCGCCTTCGAGAACAGGACTTATCAATCCGGTAGCAATCTTTGATACCGTTGATCTTGAAGGAACCAATGTATCGAGAGCAAGTGTACACAACCTTTCAGTCATGCGTTCATTAAAACTTGGTATCGGTGATAAGATTATGGTCTATAAGGCCAATATGATTATTCCTCAGATATCCGAGAACCTGACCAAGAGTGATAATATTGAGATACCTACTGAGTGTCCTATATGCGGAAGTACTCTTAAGATAGAGTCTACAGACGGAACAGATACATTATACTGCCTTAATAAGGAATGCCCTGTTAAGCAGACTAAGAGCTTAACTCTTTTTGCATCAAGAAATGCACTCAACATTGACGGTATATCAGAAGAGACTATTATTAAGTTTATTGAAAAAGGCTTTATCAAAGAATATGCTGATTTCTTTAAACTCGACAGATATAAGAATGATATTGTCAACATGGACGGCTTCGGCATCAAGTCCTATGACAATATAATTGCTTCATGCGACAAGGCTAAAAACACAACACTTCCACGTCTTTTATACGGACTTGGAATCGAGAATGTAGGTGTAGCCAATGCCAAACTCATCGCATCATTTTATGATTATGATTTTGATAAAATCAGAAATGCAAGTGTTGATGATCTGTCAGTAATAGATCAGGTAGGAGAAGTAATTGCTTCTTCCATCTATAATTTCTTTCATGATGAATATAAGGCAAAAGAAGTTGATAATCTCTTAGAGATTATTACACTTGAAAAGATAGTATCTGATGGTGAAAAAGATCTCGCCGGCAAAACGTTTGTTATCACCGGTTCTCTTAATCATTTTGAGAATAGAGATGCACTCAAGGATATTATTGAGTCAAGAGGTGGAAAAGTAGCAGGTAGCGTATCAAATAAAACTGAAGCGCTCATCAATAATGACGTTACTTCCACATCAGGCAAGAATAAGAAAGCCAAAGAGTTAAATATAAGAATCATCTCTGAAGATGATTTTATCAATGAATACAATATTACAATTTGATTGGAGATAAGAAATGCCAATTAGAATTCAAAGTGAATTACCTGCAAAAGAAAAATTAGAGAGTGAAAATATATTCGTAATGGATGAAACAAGAGCCATGCATCAGGATATAAGACCTCTTAAGGTTGCTATCCTTAATGTAATGCCTCTTAAAGAAGAGACTGAACTTCAGCTTTTGCGTGTTTTATCCAATACTCCTTTGCAGGTGGATGTTACTTTTCTTAATGTAAAAACTCATATATCACAGAATACTTCCGCAAGCCATCTTAACAAGTTCTATACTTATTATGATGAGATTAAAAACCAGAAGTTTGACGGACTTATCATTACAGGTGCACCTGTAGAACAGCTTCCTTTTGAGGAGGTTGATTATTGGGATGAACTCTGTCATATATTTGAGTGGTCTAAAAAGAATGTAACAAGTACACTTCATATTTGCTGGGGTGCGCAGGCCGGACTCTATTATCATTTTGGGCTTGAAAAGAAGGAACTTCCCGAGAAGATATCAGGTATTTTCAAGCATCAGGTTATGAATAGAAAAGAGCCCCTTGTAAGAGGATTTGATGATGAGTTTTATGCTCCTCATTCAAGATATACTGAGGTAGCTTTGGCAGATGTTGAAAAATGCGATAAGCTTAAAGTCCTTGCTGTATCAAAAGAAGCAGGTCTTTATATATGCTTAAGCGAAGGCGGTAAGCAGGTATTTGTGACAGGACATCCGGAGTACGACAGATTTACACTTGATTCTGAGTACAAGAGAGATATGGGTAAGGGTATTAATCCCAAGATGCCTAAGAATTATTATCCTGATGATAATCCAGAGAATAAGCCTCTGCTTCAGTGGAGAAGCCACAGCATCAATCTCTACAGCAATTGGCTTAATTACTATGTATATCAGACAACACCTTACGATGTTGAAAATATTGGAAATAATTAGAGAGAGAAGACATGAACTGGTTTAACAAAATGGAAAGAAAATACGGCAAATACGCTATCAAGAATTTGTCGTTATACATTGTTATCTGTTATGCTTTCGGTTTCTTGATGAATTCATTCAAACCTGACTGGGTATATCTGGTAACACTTAATCCCCATGCGATTCTTCACGGACAGGTATGGAGACTATTTACATGGATATTGGTTCCCGAAGGATCTATGAATATATTCTTCGTACTGATATTCTTATTCTTTTATTTTTCGATTGGACGTAATCTAGAACAGGCCTGGGGAAAGTTTGCTTTTAACTTTTATTTCTTCTCGGGTATCTTTTTAACTGTTATAGGTTCGTTCTTACTGTATGGTTATAATCAGATATTCAACGCAACAGCCATTCAGTTATATGAGGCTCAAGCTGTGGCTCAAGTAGGTGAATGCAGTTGGGCATTTGGAGGTTCATGGTTTTATGCTGAGGAAGCTTTTCTTTTCTCGACATATTATCTTAACTTATCCATTTTCCTTGCATATGCAATCACATATCCTAATATGAGAGTACTTTTATTCTTCTTAATTCCTATCAAGGTTAAGGTACTTGGTATCATTTACGTAGTTGTATTGATATTCAATATTGCGATGTCTTTCACATATGGATTACATTCAGGTATAACCGAGTTGATTGTTGTAGGCACGTCGCTACTTAATACGATGATATTCTATATTATCCTGAAAAAAGGAACTAAGAGAAGATTCAGAGAGATTAAGAGACAAAAGGAATTCCAAAAAAAGATTAAGGAAGCAAGCGTTGCTCCTACACAGATAAGACATAAATGTGCAATATGCGGTCAGACTGACGTATCCAATCCCAATCTGACATTCAGATATTGCTCCAAGTGCAATGGCAACTATGAATATTGCAACGAGCATCTCTTTACACATAAACACATAGAATAATACGGAGAATAAGATGGACGAAAAGAAACTCTTTATCGCGCAGATGGATAAGCTCATCAAGTACGGTCGCGATAATGACAATCTTGTTACAAGAGCAGATATAGATGAATATTTTAAGGATATATCACTTGATGAGGAAAAGAAGCAGCTCATCATTAACTTCCTCTATGATGCCAGGATAGGCGTTGACGAAGCCATCGATCCTGAAGAGATGATGGATGAGGAAGATGTGGATTTCCTCAAGATGTATATAGACGAATTAGAGTCTATAGGAAAAGTTACAGAAAAGGAAAAACTTGCTGTTATAGATACATTCCTTTCCGGTGATGTATCTGCTAAAGATAAGCTTATTGAGAGTTATTTATGGGATGTAGTTGAGACTGCAAAACTCTATGCCGGATTCGGCGTAGGACTTGAAGACTTAATAGGCGAGGGCAATGTAGCACTTGCTGTTATCCTCGAAGGACTTGATAAAAGATCAAGTGCCAAGGAAATAGATTCCATGATTTCGGACGCTTTGATGAGTGCCATGGAAGAATTGGTTTATGAAGACAGCAATGAAAAGAATAAGAATAACTCCTGGGCTCAGGATGCGAATGAAGTACTTGATAAGGCAAAAGAACTAGCTGAGACGCTCGGACGAAATGTTAAGGTAGAGGAGTTATGTTCATTTGGCGATTTTGAAGAAGAGTTTGTAAGAAATGTGCTTGAGATAACAGGCGGTATTGAGATAATCGAGGACAGTGTGAAAAATGGATCTAAATAATCGAGAATTCAAAGCTGTTATCAATGATATGACTCATTCATATATAGGCGCTCAGATGAATGTAGAAGAACTGCTTACCTACGAAGATGTTCCTTTTAAGATTAAAGCACTTTTTAACAAGTACTTTTCAAAAGAAGAGGAAAGAAGCCTTCCCATTTGCGGGATATTATCTTCTGTAAGCAAAGAAGACTTTAACTACCAGGTTCTTAAACAGCTTAAACTTAAGTTCAAAGTCGGCGTATATGAGTTAGATAAAAAGGGTAATAAGCATTATAAGTCCAAGACACTTACTGTAGACGAGTTCTTGGATATTCATAAAAGCGATGAAGAGATTTTTGATGAAGAAGTAGTATTCAATAAGTTGGCCCTCATGGCTTTTTCGGTGTAGTTGTATTGTAAGGGGATTTTTGGTATAATAAGATATCAAAATCCGGGGTGTTATGTATGGATCTGGAACAGGAAAAGAAACCGACCGGTTATAAGAAGATAAGATATTTTCTTATAATCGAAAATGTGCTGGTAATACTGGCATTTTTGTTGTTTGCGGTCGGTGTATATTATATATTCACTTTTAATTCTTTCACGTGGTTTGCACTTGCTTATTTTTTCCTTGGTGGTGCATTCTTCTTATTTGGTGTAACCATTGCTTACAAGATGGTTAAGGCCTTTCAGAGAGATGATTTACCCGTATATATTAATATGACTGAATCCGATGATGTAGATCCCGAGACCGGTCTGCCTTATTTTGATTCATTTACAACAGCTGCTGAATCACAGCTGGTTATTTCCATGTCCGATCTTTATCTTGCATCTTTTGAGATTGAAGGTCTTGAGCACTTAAGACACTTTGTCGGTTATCAAAAAGCAGCCGATACCATGGCTGAGATTGGTAATGTATTCAAGATGTATCAAAAGAAGATGGGTGAGAGATACGTTACCCTTGGATGTAAGTCAGGACATGAATTCGTAGTCATGACCAATGAGGTTGAGTTTAAGGATATTCAAAAGTACTTAAACAACATCATGGTTGAGATTAACGAGATACTTCTTAAACTTCCGACAACCGAGAACTTCTCTGTATATTGCGGATATTCTTCCACACAACAAGGTAAGCTTATAGAAGATATCATTCAGCATACGAACTTTGCCGTTATGGAAGCGGCTATGTTCAAAAAGAGAGAGCCTCATTATTTCTCTCATGATGCATTCAGACGTCAGGAAACTGAATATATCAAGGACGATAAGATTAGAAAGATTCTTGACGGCAATGAGCTTCAGTACAATTTCCAGCCCATCGTATCAGCTAAGACAGGTAAGATTTTTGCTTATGAAGCACTTATGCGTACCAACAAGGAAGTTGGCTTCTCACCTACAGACGTACTTGAGTTGGCAGAGCGCCAGGACAGACTCTACGAAGTAGAGCATTATACATTCTACAATGTTATTAAGATAATGCATGAGAATGCCAAGTTATTCGAAGACCGTAAGCTTTTTATTAACTCCATTCCTACTGTTATCATCAAGGAAGATGAGTTCAATAATCTTCATGCTCAGTATAAGGATGTCATGAAGAATCTTGTTATCGAGATTACTGAGAACGGTATGCAGTCCGAAGACTCCTGTGAGATGGTACATAAGTACATGAAGAAGTCAGGTTGCGAACTTGCTCTCGATGATTACGGTACAGGTTATTCCAACGCATCAACACTTCTTAATAACTCACCTCATTACCTCAAGGTCGATCATTCGATTATCATGGGTATTGATACGGACTCCAAGAAACAGCAGATTGTACAGAATGTCATTTCATTCGGTAATAACCATAACATGAAGATTCTTGCAGAAGGTGTTGAGACTGCAGACGAACTTCAGATGGTTATTCAGCTTGGATGTCATCTCATCCAGGGCTTCTATACCGGTAAGCCCAGTATGCAGATAGTTGAGGCTGTTAGTCCCGAGGTAGAAGAAGAGATTATGGCTATTAACTTGAAGCTCGCTAAACTTGCACTTGAGAATAAGTCATACACACCCGGCAATTTTGAGACTATATCACTTATTAACCTTGCTCTTGATTTTTACTCAACTATTATTATCGAGCAGCCTTCGGTTAATCTGGTTGGATTAAAGAATAAAAAAGAAGTTAATATGACAATCAAGATACCTGATAATGTCGAGACTGTCATTAACATAAAAGATGTCAATGTGAGAGGACGTAATAATCCCACAGTTGATATCGGTGAGAATTGTAATGTTACACTTTTACTTGAGGGCAACAACATATTCTCTTACGAGGGTATCAGAGTTCCTTCATCATCAAGTCTTACAATTCAGGGTAAGGGTAATCTTACTATAAGAGTTGATCATACCAACGGTATCGGTATCGGTACAGGTTCTGATGATAAGACACCTTACGGTAATATCTGTTTCGAAGGTTCAGGTACTCTTAGAGTCGAAGCTAACTCCGATCAGGCTATTGCAATCGGTGGTGCACTTGCTAATGAAGAGTCCAAGATTAAGCTTGATTCCGGTACGGTTGAGATTATCGTTAACGGTTCCAAGACAGTGGGTATCGGTTCATACAACGGATATACGGATATCATAGTTAACCAGACACATGTTGCCCTGTCATCCTCAGGTGCCAAGGCAATCGGTATCGGTTCCATAGAAGGTAAGGTTAATATCAATGTAAGTGCGGATGTTGAGATTGATGCATCCGGTAGCCAGGCTGCTGCGATTGGTTCGCTTATACTTGGTAAAGGTAATATCTGCATTAACTCAGGCTTCGTATCATGTAATGTACATTCTATGAAGGGTATGGGTATCGGTGCTATGGATGGTGATATGGATATTATCTCATCCGCTGAGCAGGTATTCGTATATGTTGAAGGTACAGATGTTGGTGGTATCGGTACATACCACGGTACAGGTATTACGAAGATTCACTCAGGTGCGGTTAAGGTAGTTCTTCTTGCAGCTAATCCCGTATCGATGGGTGGTACCAAGGGCAAACTTGAGATTACAGGTGGTAACATACTTGCAGATCTTGCCAATTCACCCGATCCTGTTAACCAGTTTGATGTACCGGTATTCAAGAAGACAATTTCGGATACAGAGATGTATTCCAAGAAGATTGAGACTGAAGAAGGTACATATCAGTACATGGCTACAGCATCCAAGTTGTTTGAAAACATATTTATCTACATACCTAAGTTCTGTAACGAACTTGACCCGGTTATCGATAAATAAAGAATAATAATACTAAAACGGAGAGAGCAATCTCTCCGCTTTTTGAAGGAGAAAGCATTTGAAAAGAATAGAAGATATATCTGCTTACGAAGTAATAGAGCATAAGTTTTTAAAAGATATCAATTCTGATTCATATTTATTAAGACATAAAAAGACAGGAGCCAGAGTGGCTCTTATGCCTAATGAAGATGATAATAAGGTTTTTTATATCGGATTCAGAACACCGCCTACAGATTCAACCGGTGTTGCTCATATCGTTGAGCATACAGTTCTTTGCGGTTCGGATAAATATCCCATTAAGGATCCTTTTGTGGAATTATGTAAGGGAAGCCTTAATACCTTTCTCAACGCAATGACTTTCCCTGATAAGACCGTATATCCCGTTGCAAGCTGCAATGATTTTGATTTTCAAAATCTTATGGATGTATATCTTGATGCGGTTTTTCATCCCAATATCTACAAAGAAGAAAAGATCTTCATGCAGGAAGGTTGGCACTATGAGTTAGAGAATAAGGATGATGACTTAAAGATTAACGGTGTCGTATATTCTGAGATGAAGGGCGCTTTTTCTGACCCTGATGATATTATCGAAAGACGTATTATGAATGAGGTCTTTCCTGATACACCTTATGGCGTTGAATCAGGTGGAGATCCTGATGTAATACCTGAACTAACTTATGAGAATTTCCTTGATTTTCATTCAAGATATTATCATCCTTCCAACAGTTATATATACCTTTACGGTAATGCTGATATGGCTGAGAAGCTTGAATATATTGACAGAGAGTATCTCTCTAAGTATGAGTTAAAAACTGTTGATTCTACCATCAAGAGACAAGCTGCTTTTGAAAGAAGAGTGGAGAGTGTCGTTGAATATCCCATTACTGAGGATGAGGACGAAGAAGATAAGACATATCTTAATATGACATTCTGTCTTGGAGATTATAAGGACAAGGAATTACCCATCGTTCTCAGAGCATTCGAGTATGCCTTTTCCGGCAATCCTGCAGCGCCTCTTCGTAAAGCACTCTTGGAGGCAGGTATCGGAGATGAAGTATATGCATCTTCTGATTGTTCCCTTATGCAGAATATGTTTGGATTCTATGCTAAGGGAGCTAATGCGTCTGATAAGGAAAAGTTCGTAGAGATAATTGAAAAAGAATTACATAGAAGTTTCGAAGAAGGGTTTGACAAAAATTCATTATTATCATTTTTAACAAGAGAAGAATTCAAGTATAGAGAAGCTGATTTTGGACGTATACCCAAGGGATTGGCATATGGAATAGACTTACTTGATTCTTGGTTATATGATGACGCTCTTGCTTTTTATCATATCGAATGTCTTGAGACATACAGATTCTTAAAAGAAGCCATTAAAGATGGTTATTTTGAGAAGATGCTTAAGAAGTATTTTATCGACAATACACATTGCGTTGTCGTAACAGGCCTTCCTAAGAAAGGACTTACTCTTGTTAAAGATAAAGAGCTTGAAGAAAAGCTTGCCAATATCAAGAAGGGTATGTCTGACAAAGATATCGAAAAGATAATCAATGACACCAAGGCTCTTAGGGAATATCAGGAAGCAGAAGATTCTATAGAGGATCTTGAAAAGATTAAATTACTCAAAGTATCTGATATCAAAAAAGAGATTAAAACTTCCAAGAATTCTCTTTCTGAGATTGATGGAGTCAAGATTCTTAGGCAGGATATTTATACTCAGGGTATTGCTTATCTGACTCTGTATTTTGACATATCAAAACTCGATTCATCGGATTATAAGTATGTATCAGTTCTTTCCAGTGTACTAGGCAGAATGGATACCAAGGATAGAACATATGGTGAGATATCCGATGATATCAAGCTTTACACCGGCGGACTTAATATGTCATCGAGCAATCTTAAGAATGTAAAGACTGATGAGATTATCTCCAACTTCGAAGTGAATGTTAAGTTCTTATATGAGAAAAAAGAACTCGTATTTGACTTACTTAAAAAGATAATCACAGAGAGTATATTTGATGACGAAGAAAAGATTCGTGAATACATAGCTGAGATGCGTTCAGTGGGTGAGAGTATGCTTATCTCTGCGCCTCACTCGGCTGCTCTTACAAGATCGGTATCTTATTTTGATCGTTCATTTGCTTTAAACGATGCGGCTACAGGTATCGAAGCAGTTAGATTCATCAAGGACCTTGATGAGCATATAGATGAAAATGTAAAAGAGATATCTGATAGATTACTTGGTTTATGCAAGAAGATATTCAGAAAAGAAAATCTCTTTATCAATCTTATATCTCCCAAGGATAAGCAAGATATTCTTAACGATGAACTAAAAAAACTTATCAATAACCTCTTTACCGAAGAAGTTAAAAAGAGTGAGAATGATATAGTATGCAACAAGGGCAATGAAGCATTTGTATTCCCCGGACAGGTTCAATATGTTGCTTTGTCGGGAGAGTATAAGAGTAAGGGCTATAAGTACACAGGTGCATTTAATGTACTTAAGACAATACTTGGATATGATTACCTTTGGAATAATGTCAGAGTTAAAGGTGGAGCTTATGGATGTTTTGCCAGCTTTTCTAGAAACGGATTATGCTCGATAGTATCGTATAGAGATCCTCATCTTAACAATACTCTTAAGATATACAGAGAATTATCTGATTTTCTTGAGAATTTTGAGTGCTCTGACAGACAGATGAATCAATACATAATCGGTGCGATATCGGATATCGATCTGCCCCAGACGCCTTCGATTGAAGGAAAGACCAATTGCATATATTATCTTACATCTTATGATGATGCTGACAGACAGCGTGTAAGAGATGAGATATTATCATGTGACGCATCAGCAATATCAGCTCTTGGCAAACTTATCAGGGCTTCTTTTGAAAAAGAGAATATATGCGTTATAGGTTCCGAAAAGAAGATAAAAGACAATTCCTGTATGTTCGATTCGGTTACAAATTTAATATAAAGTATTTGCTATAAAAACAAAAAAATAGAATTAAATATTTTTTGATATTTTTCCATAAATATCAGTTAGGTCTTTCGTATCCTTATCAGAACAGTTAAAAGTTCATGGAGGGATCAAATATGAAAAACTTAACTTACAAGAAATTATTTAAACTTTCAGCAGTTACGTTATCAGCAATTTCGGCATTATCATTATGTGCTTGTGGAAGAGGAACCGCTTATTACGGTAAGAATGGTGTACAGGCTGCAGCAGCTCCTTCATCGATGGAAAGTAATGCGGGAGCCGGTTATTATGACGAGCCGTCTTATTATGATGATTATGATTATTATGATTACGAAGCGGCAGCTGAAGAAGATTATGGTTATACTACCAATGTTAACGGTGGTGGAGATGCGGGACTTACTTCAACACAGATTGAAGCAAGTGTAGCTGCTAACAGAAAACTCATCAAGACAGTTAACATGTCTATTGAGACTATCGCATTTAATGAGTTCATCAATAACCTTCAGAATGAAGTTAATAAATGCGGCGGTTACATCGAGTATGAGTATTCATACAACGGTAGTGCTTACAACCAGGATAACTTTACTAATAAGAATGCTACATATACAATTAGAATTCCCGACAGCAAACTTGATTCATTCGTAGGTGCTGTATCAGGTCTTGCAAGTGTAACAGATAAGACTACATCAACAGAAGATATCACTCTCAACTATGTTGATACAGAGAGTAAGAAAGAGATGTACGAAGCTGAGCAGGAAAGCCTCATGGCACTTCTTGAGAAGGCTGAATCAATCGAGGATATCACATATCTTACACAGAGACTTACAGAGATCAGATACAATATCGAATCAATGGAAAGCAAGCTTCGTGTATATGATGACCTTACAGATTATGCTACAGTTAATATCAATGTAACTGAAGTAAAAGTTCTTACACCTACTGTAGTAGAAGAAAAGACACTTTCTCAGGAAATGAAGGAAGGCTTCGAACAGAGCGTTGGCGATGTAATCAATGGTATTAAGCATAGCTTTGCCAGATTCGTCATCAGACTTCCTTATTTAATCAGAACACTTGTTATCTTAGCAATCATCGGTGGTATTATCTTTGCAATAGTTAGAATTATCATCGCAATTGTTAAGAAGCAGAACAAGAAGTACAGAGATGCTTACGAAGCTAAGAAGAAAGAAATAGAAGAAGAAAAGAAAAAGGCTGAGGGAAAGAAGGCTGAAGAAAAGAAAGCCGAAGAAGCCAAGAAAGTAGAAGAGAAAAAAGATTAATGAGTGAAAAAACCAAGTCAGGATTTGTATCGATAATCGGAAGACCCAATGTAGGCAAGAGTACATTGATGAATAAGATAATAGGTCAAAAGATTGCGATAACTTCCAGTAAGCCCCAGACCACAAGAACCAAGATATCTACGGTTTACACCAAGGGCAATACCCAGATGGTATTCGTAGATACACCAGGGCTTCACAAGGCTAAGAACAAGCTCGGTGCCAATATGGTATCGACAGCAAAAAGATCTTTTAATGAATCAGATGTCTGCCTCTATCTAATAGAGGCGGACACCTATATAGGAGAGCAGGATGAAAACATCCTGTCTCTTTTGCGTACTGTGGACATACCGGTAATACTTGTTATTAACAAGATTGATAAGGTTGAAAAAGTTAAAGTATTTGAGACTATTGAAGTCTTTTCCAAGCAGGGAAACTTCGCAGAAGTTGTTCCTTTATCGGCTAAGAATGGTAAGAACATAGATACACTTTTGGAAGTTGTTGAAAAATATATTCCCGAAGGTCCTTTCTATTATGACCCTGAGACTCTGACAGATCAGCCAGAGAGACAGATAGTTGGAGAGATAGTCAGAGAGAAATGCTTAAGATGTCTTGGAGACGAAATCCCTCATGGCATTGCAGTGACTATTGAGAGCATGAAGTTTAATAAGGGTGCAGTAGATATCGATGCAAGTATTATATGCGAGAGAGAATCCCATAAGGGTATGATTATCGGTAAGGGCGCATCCAAGATAAAAGAGATTGGTTCCAAGGCAAGAATCGATATCGAAAAGATGCTTGATAAAAAAGTCAATCTTAAGCTTTTTGTTAAGATAAAAGAAAACTGGAGAGATTCAGATTACATGCTTAAGAACTTTGGATTTATTGGCGACGAGAACGACGATTATGAGTAATCCTGTTGATAATCTTTTGTCGGTAACCGGAATGGTTATTAAACAGGAACCGATAGGTGAATTCGACAGAAGAGTGGTAATACTTACAAAAGAAAAAGGTAAGATATCCGTATTCGCCAAGGGCGCAAGAAGGCAGAACTCAACTCTTGCAGCCTGTTCCAATCCTTTTGCTTTTGGCAGATTCACTCTGTTCATAGGCAGAAACTCTTATTCGTTAAGAGAAGCGTACATAGACAATTATTTTGAAAACATGCGAAGCGATATCAAGATGGCTTACTTCGGTATGTATTTTCTTGAGATAGCTGACTATTATTCGAGAGAAAACATCGATGATGTTGATATGCTTCGTCTTTTATATCAGGGCGTCAGAGTATTGGAGAGTCCTGTGCATTCGCTCAAGTTCGTTAAGGCTGTATTCGAGATTAAGGCTATTCAGATTAATGGTGAACTTCCTCCCATTGATGAAACTAAACATCATCCAAGTGTGGTTAAGGCTGTAAGATTCATATCGGAGTCGCCTGTAAATAAGGCTTTTTCATTCAAACTGTCAGAGGATTGTGAGAATGAATTAATCTCATGGGCTACAGAAGTTTCGGCATTCACTTTTGATAAAAAGTTCACTTCACTTGAACTTCTTGATTTATAATCCTAAACATAGATTTAATATATTATCTATTTACATATAAGTTTGCTTGAAAAATAACAAACTTGTATGTATAATACATTTTGCACTCTAACATAGATACTATGAGTGCAGAAGTAATAAACTAATTAGAACCCGGAGGATATTTTATGGAAAAATCAATGGATAAAATTGTAGCATTGGCTAAAGGAAGAGGATTTATATATCCCGGGTCCGAAATCTATGGCGGATTAGCTAACACATGGGATTACGGTAATCTCGGTGTAGAGCTTAAGAATAATGTTAAAAAAGCTTGGTGGCAGAAGTTCGTACAGGAGAATCCTTACAACGTAGGTGTTGACTGTGCGATTCTTATGAACCCTCAGACATGGGTTGCTTCAGGACATCTTGGCGGATTCTCAGATCCCTTAATGGATTGTAAGCAGTGCCACGAGAGATTTAGAGCAGATAAGCTTATCGAAGATTTTGCAGACGAGAAGGGTATCAAGTTACCCAAGCCCATCGATGCATTTTCACAGGATGAGATGATGGCATTCATTAAGGATAATGCTATTCCCTGTCCTACATGTGGTAAGCATGATTTTACAGATATCAGACAGTTCAACCTTATGTTCAAGACATTCCAGGGCGTTACTGAGGATGCAAAGAACACAGTATACTTAAGACCTGAGACTGCACAGGGTATTTTCGTTAACTTCAAGAATGTTCAGAGAACATCAAGAAAGAAAGTTCCCTTCGGTATCGGTCAGATTGGTAAGTCATTCAGAAACGAGATTACACCCGGTAACTTTACATTCAGAACAAGAGAGTTCGAACAGATGGAACTTGAGTTCTTCTGTAAGCCCGGAACAGACCTTGAGTGGTTCCAGTACTGGAGAGGTTTCTGCCGTGACTGGTTATTAAGCCTTGGTATCAAGGAAGACGAGATGAGACTTCGTGACCATGATCCGGAAGAACTCTGCTTCTACTCCAAGGGTACTACAGATATCGAGTTCTTATTCCCCTTCGGATGGGGCGAGCTATGGGGTATCGCAGACAGAACAGATTACGACCTTACACAGCATCAGGAAGTATCCAAGCAGGATATGTCTTACTTTGATGATGAGACTAATGAGAAGTATATCCCTTATGTTGTTGAGCCTTCACTCGGTTGTGACAGAGTTGTACTTGCATTCCTTTGCGCTGCATACGACGAAGAGAATCTTGGTACAGAAGAGGCTCCTGATATGAGAACTGTTATGAGATTCCATCCTGCGCTTGCACCTGTTAAGATTGGTGTGCTTCCTCTTTCCAAGAAGCTTAATGAAGGCGCAGAGAAGATCTTCACAGAACTTTCCAAGAAGTACAACTGTGAGTTCGATGACAGAGGAAATATCGGTAAGAGATACAGAAGACAGGATGAGATTGGTACACCTTTCTGCATCACATATGACTTTGATTCCGAGACAGATAACTGCGTAACAGTCAGATTCCGTGATTCCATGGAACAGGAGAGAGTTGCAATCAGCGAACTCGATGCTTACTTCGCAGACAAATTCACTTTTTAATTGATAATCAAGGCCCTCATTTAGATTTATGAGGGTCTTTTTTTATTCTACGAGGATATAGGCAAAACCGGCTTCTTTACTTATGTTGTCGACTCTTGGATATATTAACTAAAGAAATTCAGGAATAATACTATAATTTATAAGTATTGGCAATAAACTTTTTTATAGCATATTATGTAATCCTATGATATAATATTACCGCGAAAAAAACTGTGATATATTACTATTTGCCCTTTAAGTAGTTTATATAAAAAATACATGTTTTAAGGAGGAACGATTTTTTATGGCAAAAAAATGGGTATACTTATTCAAAGAAGGTAGCGCAGATATGCGTAATCTCCTTGGTGGTAAAGGTGCCAACCTTGCTGAGATGACCAACATCGGTTTACCTGTGCCTCAGGGATTCACGATCACTACAGAAGCTTGTACTCAGTACTATGAGGATGGAAGAGAGATTAATTCTGAGATTAAAGCTCAGATTGATGAGTATATTGTAAAGATGGAAGAAATTACCGGTAAGAAGTTCGGAGACAAGGAGAATCCTTTACTTGTTTCCGTTCGTTCAGGTGCCAGAGCATCAATGCCCGGTATGATGGATACAATTCTTAACCTTGGTCTTAACGAGGATGTAGTTGCAGTTATCGCTGAGAAGTCCGGCAACCCTCGTTGGGCATGGGACTGCTACAGAAGATTCATTCAGATGTATTCTGACGTAGTTATGGAAGTTGGTAAGAAGTACTTCGAGGAACTCATCGACGAGATGAAGGCTAAGAAGGGTGTTAAGCAGGACGTAGAACTTACTGCTGATGATCTTAAGGAACTTGCTAATCAGTTCAAGGCTGAATACAAGTCAAAGATCGGTTCTGATTTCCCTACAGATCCCAAGGAGCAGTTATACGGAGCTATCAAGGCAGTATTCCGTTCATGGGATAACCCCAGAGCTAACGTATACAGACGTGATAACGATATCCCTTATTCATGGGGTACAGCTGTTAACGTACAGTCTATGGCATTTGGTAACATGGGTGATGATTGTGGTACAGGTGTTGCATTTACAAGAGACCCTGCTACAGGTAACAAGGGACTTTTCGGTGAGTTCTTAACAAATGCTCAGGGTGAAGACGTTGTTGCAGGTGTAAGAACACCTATGAAGATAGCTGAGATGGAGCAGAAGTTCCCTGAAGCATTCGCTCAGTTCAAGGATGTATGTAAGACACTCGAAAATCATTATAGAGATATGCAGGATATGGAGTTCACTGTAGAACATGGTAAGCTCTATATGCTTCAGACAAGAAACGGTAAGAGAACAGCACAGGCTGCACTTAAGATTGCATGTGATCTTGTTGATGAAGGTATGAGAACAGAGGAAGAAGCAGTTGCTATGATCGATCCTCGTAACCTTGATACACTTCTTCATCCTCAGTTCGATCAGGCCGCACTTAAGGCTGCTACACCTTCAGGTAAGGGTCTTGGTGCTTCTCCCGGAGCTGCTTGCGGACGTATCGTATTCTCAGCAGAAGATGCAGAAGCATGGGCTGCTAAGGGCGAGAAGGTTGTTCTTGTAAGACTTGAGACATCACCCGAAGATATCACAGGTATGAAGGTTGCTCAGGGTATCCTTACAGTACGTGGTGGTATGACATCACACGCTGCAGTTGTTGCTCGTGGTATGGGTACTTGCTGTGTATCAGGTTGTGGCGAAATCGCTATGGATGAAGCTAACAAGAAGTTCACTCTTGCCGGCAAGGAATTCAAAGAAGGCGATTGGTTATCAATCGATGGTACAACAGGTAATATCTACGATGGTAAGATTGCTACAGTTGATGCTAAGATTGCAGGCGAATTTGGCCGTGTAATGGCATGGGCTGACAAGTATAGAAGACTTAAAGTTAGAACAAATGCAGATACTCCTGCAGATGCTAAGAAGGCTAGAGAACTCGGTGCTGAAGGTATCGGTCTTTGCCGTACAGAGCATATGTTCTTCGAAGAGTCAAGAATTGCTGCATTCAGAGAGATGATCTGTTCTGATACAGTAGAAGAGAGAGAAGCTGCTCTTGAAAAGATCCTTCCTTATCAGCAGGATGACTTCGAGAAACTCTATGAAGCATTGGAAGGTTGCCCTGTTACTATCAGATTCCTTGATCCTCCTCTTCATGAGTTCGTTCCTACAGAAGAAGCAGATATCAAGAAGCTTGCATATGCTCAGGGTAAGAGCGTAGAAAAGATTAAAGAATACATTGACTCACTTCATGAGTTCAACCCTATGATGGGTCACAGAGGATGTCGTCTTGCAGTTACATATCCTGAAATTGCTGCAATGCAGACTAAGGCTGTTATCAGAGCTGCTATTAAGGTTGCTAAGAATCATCCCGATTGGAATGTTAAGCCTGAAATCATGATTCCTCTTGTATGTGATGTTAAGGAATTAAAGGTTGTTAAGAAGGTTGTAGTTGAGACAGCTGATGCTGAAATCGCTGCAGCAGGTGTTAAGCTTGAGTACGAAGTAGGTACAATGATCGAGATCCCCAGAGCTGCTCTTACAGCTGATGAGATTGCATCAGAGGCTGACTTCTTCTGCTTCGGTACTAACGACCTTACACAGATGACATTCGGTTTCTCTAGAGACGATGCTGGTAAGTTCCTTGAAGCTTACTATGATACTAAGATCTTTGAGAATGATCCTTTCGCTAAGCTTGATCAGACAGGTGTTGGTAAGCTTATGGAGATGGCTATTAAGCTTGGTAAGCCCGTTAATCCTAACCTTCACATCGGTATCTGCGGTGAGCACGGTGGAGATCCTCAGTCAGTTGAGTTCTGCAATAAGATTGGTCTTGATTATGTATCATGTTCACCTTTCAGAGTTCCTATTGCTAGACTTGCTGCTGCTCAGGCTGCCATTGCCAATAAATAATATTGGTGAAGGATAAATAATTCTGATATTTTAGATTATAAAAGGAAAGCATTTTTGCTTTCCTTTTTACTTTTATATGCCAGTTATAAAGTACTAAAATATTTCTTCGTAGGGGATACTTTCAATCTCGTTATCCACTCTGAAACAGGTATCAATCTCTTCTTGGGATATCATATCCGAATATCCTTCGAGTGCTGCAAATGCAGAGAACTGTGCTGCTCTGTTAATCATAGACATCTGAGGCCTTGTCTTGGATACATGATGAGGGTGATTGATAATATCATCGTATTTATTTGTCATGCTTTGTGACCTCCTATCTGTTGATTTCTTTCTCTTGCTGTAGCGCCTTCTAAAAAGTCAGTTCCTTTTAGCAGAGCATTCTTACCAAAACGCTCTTTTATTTCAAGCGTAGCAAGTTGAAGGTTCTTTTCTTTTCTTAATAATTCTTCTTCAATTTCAATATCATTATTATCATCAAAGAAACTAAGTTGCACAGGCTTGGACTCTGGAATATCTTCTTCGTATATGACATTGTTGGCAGTTACATTAAGTCTTCTTACTTGAAGGTTAGGATCTGTAATCTCGTAAAAGAGTGAGACTACTGCTTCGGTAATTAGTCTGCCGGAAGAGGTGTATAGCTTGATATTCTTACTGCCGTGCGCACCTTTTGGTACTATGCGACTATATCTGTCGAGAGCAAGTTCTATAGCAGGGTCAGCATTGACCAAGTTCTTTTTAGTTATATGCTCATAGCCAACATTGATAACTACCTGATTGGTAACCAGTCTTTTTGATACAAGATGGAGTGCGAGATTATCAGCCATTTCGCGTATGACTATTGCAGCTTCTTCATTAGAGTAGCCCCTGGTTAATACCTGACCGTTTCCAAGAGAATTGTTCATCGGCTTATATTGCTTGATATAGTCAATGGTACAGGGCTCCCAGCCCCACGCGTGATCGATAAGTAACTCAGCATTAACACCGAATTCCTTATACAATCCATCCTCGTATTTTTCAGAGTATCTTGCCAACTCTCCGAGAGTATAGATACCCATCTTTTCAAGATGCTTTTGAGTACGATATCCTATGCGCCAAAAGTCGCTAAGAGGTCTATGATCCCATAGGGTACGACGAAAACTCATCTCATCAAGTTCTGCAATACGAACGCCGTTTTCATCAGCATCAATATGCTTGGCAACTATATCCATTGCAACCTTACATAAAAAGAGATTAGTACCGATACCTACAGTTGCAGTAATACCTGTTGTCGCCAATACATCATGAACCATTGTTTCAGCGAGTTCACGAGGAGATATCTTATACAGATTAAGATACTTGGTAACATCCATGAAAACTTCATCGCAGGAATATACATGTATATCATCTGCTGAGATGTACTTAAGATATGTCTTAAATATCTTGGTGGAGTATTCCATATACATGGACATTCTTGGTGGAGCGACTATATAATCAAGCGCCATGGAAGGGTCGCTATTAAGAACATTGTAATCATATGATTTACCGGTCAGCTTTCTTCCGGGTGCTTTCTTTTCTCTTGCTTGATTAACTGAGTCTACTTTTTGTATAACTTCAAAAAGCCTCGGTCTACCCGGTATGCCATAAGACTTGAGTGAAGGGGAGACTGCGAGGCATATTGTTTTATCGGTTCTTGAAGAATCCGCCACTACGAGGTTGGTAGTCAGTGCATCGAGACCTCGCTCGACACATTCGACGGATGCATAAAAACTCTTAAGATCTATTGCAATATAGATATGATTTTCTTCCATAAGATAATTATCGAACATTTGTTCACGAGTGTCAAGGAATATTGAATCAAATTGCTTACATGATTGTGAAAAATATTAGCACGCTATTGAATTATGTTTTTATTAGGACTATGATGCATTTGGATGTATCATTTTTAAATTTTTAAGAGGAAATATATAACCAGATGAAAAAATATCTTGAAGTATATGAAGATATAAAAAAGAATATAGTCAATCAAGCTTACAAGTATAAAAGCAAACTTCCTTCCAAGAGAGTAATGTCATCTAATTATGGAGTAAGCGTAATTACCATAGAGCATGCGTATGAGCTTTTATGCGATGAGGGATATGTTAAGGCAATCGAGAAGAGCGGATACTATGTGCTCTATAAGAGTGGTGATTATTTCAGTGGCGATACATATCAATCGTCATATAAATACGAAGATGAATACTCGGATGAAAAAGATGCAACTTCGCTTGATGATGATGTCAATGATATTTTCAAGGATACCAAGCCGCTCTCGATAGACGTATATGCGAAGACTGCAAGAAAAGTATTGTCGATGAATGAAAACGAGATATATGATAAGTCTCCTTCGTTCGGCAATGCGAGACTAAGAAAAGCAATCAGTGCATATCTTAAAAGAAGCAGAAATATTCAGGTTACTCCCGACAGAATAGTTATCGGTGCCGGAAGCGAGTATTTATATAAGATGATAGTCAGCGTACTTGGCATTGATAAGACTTATGGTATAGAGACACCCGGTTACAGACGTATTAAGGAAGTCTATGAGAGTAATTTTGCCAAGACCGAATTTTTACATCTGACAAGCGATGGTATAGACAGTAAGGATTTGTGGAATACGAAAGCGGAAGTATTGCATGTTACTCCTTTTAGAAGTTATCCGACCGGCGTTACCGCGAGCGCGGGCAAAAAGAGAGAGTATATCAAGTGGAGCATAGATAAGAACGGAATCATTATCGAGGATGACTTTGAATCCGAATATACCACATCAAGAAGAGCGGTAGATACAATCTTTTCAATGGATCAAAACGATAAGGTTATCTATGTTAATACATTTTCGAGAACGATATCTCCGTCGGTAAGAACTGCTTATATGCTTATTCCCAAGTCGATGAAAGAGATGTTTGAAGAAAAAATCGGTTTGTATTCATGTCCGGTGCCTACTTTTGAACAGCTTATAGTGGCATCTCTTATTGAAAACGGGGATTTTGAGAGGCATATTAACAGGGTCAGAAGAAATCTGCGTCTTAAGAATGAAAAGAACACAAAAAAGTAACATTTTTATGCCTTAGTTTATTCTTGAAATAAGAAAATATTAGGGATAAAATATATTTTAAATTACGGAATGATTAAAAGTATTTATCTAAAGGAATAGGGGAATTTCTATGGATGATTTGAGTTCGCGTAAGGCAAATGTTAAAAGAGTGATTAAGTTAATCCTCTTTTACATATTATTTATCCTCATTAACATTGGACTTAACAGGCTCTGCGGAGTATTGCATATCCCGTTGTTTTTGGATAATGTAGGTACGCTTCTTGCTGCTATATGGGGCGGATTTTTGCCCGGTATAGTAGTCGGATATCTCACTAATATCATCAATGCTTCGTCGAGTCCTGATACCGCTTTTTATTCTGTAATATCAGTTCTCATTGCGTTATGCGCATCGTTTTTTGCAGAAAAAGGCTTTTATAAAAAGTTCTGGAAAGCGCTCATTACAATTCCTGCATATGCATTCTGCGGCGGTTTCATTGGTTCGATATTAACTTATCTGATATATGGATTCGGTATGGGCGAAGGCATATCGGCTCCTTTCGCTCTTAAACTGTTGGAGAGCGGAAAAGTCAATGTATTTTCGGCTCAGCTTATATCGGATATATCGATAGACATTATTGATAAAGCGATAGTTGTCATTATCGTATATATAATTATAAAAATCGTTCCCCAAAAATTTGTTTCTTCTCTTGCAATGACAGGATGGAAACAGAGGGCGCTTAAAAAAGAGGAGATCAAGGAAACAGGCAAGATTGAAGTTCCCAAGATCAAGCTTAGAACTGAGATTGTTATCATTATTGGAATACTGATGATTATGGTTGCCGTGGCAACATCTTCAATCAGTTATGTTTTATATCATAAGTTTGCGGTGGAGCAATACACATATACTGCTAAAAATGTAGCTTCTTTGGTTGCCAGTACCATTGATGCCGACAGAGTCAACGCATATCTTGAAGAAGGCGGAGACAAGAGTCAGGATTATATAGATACCAAGCTGAGGCTTGAGAGAATAATGGCCAGTTCGCCTTATATCGAGTACATCTATGTATATCAGATATTGCCTGACGGATGTCATGTAGTATTCGATCTTGATACCGAGACTCTTGAGGGGGCCAAGACGGGTGAATTGGTTGCATTTGAAGAGGCGTTTGATGAATACATTCCGTTACTGTTATCGGGCCAGCAGATAGAACCCATAGAATCCAATGATACCTACGGATGGCTTTTATCATATTACATTCCGGTTTACGATTCTCAACATAAGTGTGTATGCTATGCCTGCGCAGACATCAATATGAATGATGTTACTCTCAGCGGCATCAGATTCATTACCAAGGTTACGGCTCTTTTTATTGGATTTTTTATATTTATTTTGGCATTTTGTATGTGGCATTTGCAATATCACTTAACGTATCCTATCAATGCGATGACATATGCAGCCAGAAAGTTTGCATATAATTCGGAAGAAGCACTTGAGACGTCAGTAGAGAGACTTAATTCTCTTAATATAAAAACAGGCGATGAGATAGAGACTCTATATGATTCGCTTGCAAAAACAATCAGTGATACAGTCGGATATATTGAAGATGTATCGCAAAAAGGTGAACAGATTGCCAATATGCAGACGGGCCTTATCTATATACTCGCCGACTTGGTCGAGAGTAGAGATAAGTGTACGGGTGATCATGTTAAAAAGACTGCAGCTTACGTTAAGTTAATTCTTGAACTTTTAAAAGAAAACAATCTGTATCCGGATATTGTAGATGATGAGTATATTAAGGATGTATGTAATTCAGCACCTCTTCATGATGTCGGTAAGATTAAAGTTTCCGATATCATCCTCAATAAGCCTGCAAGACTTACTGATGAAGAATTTGTAGAGATGAAGAAGCACACAACAGCCGGTAAAGAGATTATTGAGAGTGCCATGAATTTAACTGGTGGCGAGTCAGGATACCTCAAGGAAGCTCTTAATCTTGCTACATACCATCATGAAAAATGGGATGGAACAGGATATCCTATGGGTATGAAAGGTGAAGAGATACCTCTGTCCGCCAGAATCATGGCAGTGTCGGATGTATTTGACGCACTTGTTTCTACAAGAAGTTATAAAAAACCGTTTTCTTTTGAAGAGGCAATGAATATAATAAAAGAAGGCTCCGGCACACACTTTGATCCGATAATAGCAGATGTCTTTGTTGCTAATGCGGACAGAGCGTTAGTCATAGCCGAGGAACACAAAAGGACGATTGGTTAGTATGGCAGACGCAGAGAAAGTATTTGGTAAGACATTTAATTGTCCCATATGCGGCAATAGTTTTAAGAATCTTACTATTAGACAAGGTAAAGCCCGTATGGACTCTACAGATATAGATCTTAAAGTTAATTACAAAGATCTTGAACCTTTAAAATATGATATTATTCAATGCCCCAGATGCGGATATGCTTCTCTTGAAAGATATTATGAGAGAATAACTGCATTTCAGAGAAAGGATATTCTCGAAGAAGTCTCAAAAAATCACAAGCAGGATTTTGAAGAGAAAGAAGAATATACTTTTGATGAAGCATTGGAAAGATATAAGAGCGCATTTTTAACAGCTCGTGTTAAGAATGCTCATAATTCCGAGATGGGTCTTTTGTGTCTTAAGAATGGCTGGTTATTCAGAGCTTATGCCAATAGCCTCGAAGAGAGCGAAGCAAGTAAGATAAAAGAACTTAGACTCAGAGAAAATGCTTTCCTTGGTAATGCACTTAATTACTTGGCCAAAGCCAGAGCTACTGAGCATCCACCCATCTGCGGTATGGATGATGTTACTCTTGATTGTTTGTTAGCCGGTTTGTGTACAGAACTTGGCAAGTACGATGAAGCCAAGAGATATATGAGTAATGTTCTTCAGAACAGAAGCGCTACAAAAAATGTTAAAGATAAAATCCTTACCATGAAGGAATTCATGGAGGAACATGTTAAGGAAGAGAAAGAGTCAGCTGTATAAAAGGCAGTTCTTTCGATAAATAAATAAAAAATACAGACAAAATGGTTTACATATTATTATTAATGTGATATTCTTGTAAAGTCTGCGAACCGATTCTTGGTTGTTTGACACTCCGACTTTCGACTCGGAATCGGCAGTAAATAATAATATAGGAGGAAATTAAAGATGATTTCTAAGGAAAAGAAGCAGAGCGTTATCGCACAGTACGCAAGAAGCGAAGGCGACACAGGTTCACCTGAAGTACAGATCGCAGTTCTTACTGCACGTATCCAGGAGCTCACAGAGCATATGAAGAAGAACCCCAAGGATTTCCATTCAAACAGAGGACTTCTTAAAATGGTTGGTCAGCGTCGTGGACTTCTTAACTACCTTAAGAATACAGATATCGAGAGATATCGTGCTCTTATCGAGAAGCTCGGACTCAGAAAGTAATTAACTATTAGAGGCGGACAATAAAACTGTCCGCCTTATTGCGTTAAAAAGGTAACTTGGCAGAAGAGTATTCCGAAGCCACTGAAAGCGTTATAAATACATATCGATATTTGTGATGTTCTCAGTAGTTTCGGCCACTTCTGCCTTGAAATATATATTTTTATAAGGAGAAGAAAAATGGCATTTAAAACATTTAGTCTTGAACTTGCCGGACGTACTTTATCAGTAGATGTTGGTAGAGTATCCGCTCAGGCTAACGGCGCCGCTTTTATGCATTACGGCGACACAACGGTTCTTTCTACTGCTACAGCTTCTGAAAAGCCCAGAGATGGAATCGACTTTTTCCCTCTTTCTGTAGAGTATGAAGAGAAGTTATACTCTGTAGGAAAGATTCCCGGAGGTTTTAACAAGAGAGAAGGTAAGGCTTCAGAGAACGCTATCTTGACAAGCCGTGTTATTGACCGTCCCATGAGACCTCTTTTCCCCAAGGATTACAGAAACGATGTTACACTTAACAACCTCGTAATGAGCGTTGATCCTGAGTGCCGTCCCGAGCTCGTAGCTATGCTTGGTTCAGCTATTGCAACATCTATCTCAGATATTCCTTTCTGTGGACCTTGTGCTACAACACAGATTGGACTTGTTAACGGTGAATTCATCGTTAACCCTAACCAGGAACAGTGGAAGAACGGTGACATGCAGTTAACTGTTGCTTCTACAAGCGAGAAGGTTATCATGATCGAAGCAGGTGCTAACGAAGTACCCGAAGCTAAGATGATCGAAGCTATCTACAAGGCTCATGAGATTAACCAGACAATCATTGCTTGGATTAATCAGATCGTTGCTGAGGTTGGTAAGCCTAAGCATGAATATGAGTCATGTGCTATTCCTGAAGAACTCTTTGCTAAGATGAAAGAAATCGTAACTCCCGAAGAAATGGAAGTTGCTGTATTTACAGATGAGAAGCAGAAGAGAGAAGAGAACATCCGTGTTATCACAGAGAAGCTCGAAGAAGCTTTTGCTGAGAATGAAGAGTGGCTTGCTATCTTAGGCGAAGCTATCTATCAGTACGAGAAGAAGACAGTAAGAAAGATGATCTTAAAGGATCATAAGCGTCCTGACGGCCGTGAGATTACACAGATCAGACCTCTTGCTGCAGAAGTAGATATCATCCCCAGAGTTCATGGTTCATCCATGTTCACCAGAGGACAGACACAGATCTGTGATGTATGTACACTTGCTCCTTTATCAGAAGTTCAGAAGATTGACGGACTTGATGATAACGAGACAACTAAGAGATATATGCATCATTACAACTTCCCTGCATACTCTGTAGGTGAGACTAAGGTTTCAAGAGGACCCGGACGTAGAGAGATCGGTCACGGTGCACTTGCTGAGAGAGCACTTATACCCGTACTTCCTTCAGAGGAAGAATTCCCTTACGCAATCCGTTGCGTATCCGAGACATTTGAGTCCAATGGTTCTACATCAATGGCTTCTACATGTGCATCATGTATGTCACTTATGGCTGCCGGTGTTCCTATCAAGAAGATGGTTGCCGGTATCTCATGTGGTCTTGTAACAGGCGAGACAGATGACGACTTCATCCTTCTTACAGATATTCAGGGACTTGAAGATTTCTTCGGAGATATGGACTTCAAGGTAACAGGTACTACAGACGGTATCACAGCTATTCAGATGGATATCAAGATTCATGGTCTTACACGTCCCATCGTTGAAGGTGCTATTGCAAGATGTCGTGAAGCTAGACTTTTCATCATGGATAACTGCATGAAGAAAGCAATTGCTGAGCCTAGAAAAGAGATCAGCAAGTACGCTCCTAAGATTGTTCAGATTAACATTGATCCTGATAAGATCGGTGATGTTGTTGGTCAGAAGGGTAAGACAATCAACGAGATTATCGCTCGTACAGGAGTTAAGATTGACATTACTGATGATGGAAGAGTTGGCGTATGCGGTACAGATATCGACAAGATCAACGAAGCTATCAATATGATCAATACAATCGTTACAGATTATGAAGAAGGACAGATTCTCAAGGGTGTTGTTGTTTCCATCAAGGAATTCGGCGCATTCGTAGAATTCGCTCCCGGTAAGGAAGGAATGGTTCACATTTCCAAGATTGCCAAGAATCGTATCGAGCATGTTGAAGATGTACTTACACTTGGCGACAAGGTAACAGTTAAGTGTATGGGCAAGGACAAGATGGGAAGAATGAGCTTTTCTATCAAGGATGTCTAAATCGAATAATAAGATACTTAATGATGCTGCAGGATTTCTCCTGCAGCATTTTTTATGGTATAATTTAGTAAGTATTTTATTTACGATTGGGGGAGTAATATGAAGAGAGTATTTTTAATAGTTTTAGACAGTTTTGGAATAGGTGAAGAACCTGATGCTGATAAGTTTGGCGATGTGGGTTCCAATACCATAGCATCCTGTGCGACAAGTCAGTATTTTGATATGCCTAATATGGCCAAGATGGGACTTTTTAATATCGATGGTGTAACTGTGGGAGAAAAGGTTGGTTCTCCAGAAGCAATGATTGCTCGAATGAGAGAAAAGTCCATGGGCAAGGATACTACAATCGGTCATTGGGAGATTGCAGGTATGGTTTCACCTAAGCCAATGCCCACATATCCTAATGGATTCCCCAAGGAAGTAATAGAAGAATTCGAAAATAGAACAGGCAGAAAAGCAATTGTTAATGCAACATATTCAGGAACCAAGGTTATTAACGATTACGGTGATGAACATGTAAAAACAGGCGCTTTGATCGTATACACATCAGCTGATTCTGTATTTCAGATTGCTGCTCATGAAGAGGTTGTACCTCTTGAACAATTATATGAGTATTGCAAGATTGCAAGAGAGATTTTACAGGGTGAACATGGAGTGGGCAGAGTAATAGCCAGACCTTTCCTTGGGGAGAGTGGTAATTACTACAGAACTCCTCATCGTCATGATTTCTCGCTTATTCCTCCTAAGGATACCATGCTTAATATCCTTAAGAATGCAGGCAAGGATGTTTTATCGGTTGGTAAGATATACGATATCTTTGCAGGAAGCGGTATTACGGATTATGTATATACAGAATCCAATGAGGACGGAATCAATAAGACTCTTAATTGGATGGACAGAGACTTTAATGGTATTTGCTTCACTAATCTTGTTGATTTCGACATGCTTTACGGTCATAGAAGAGATGTAGACGGATATGCAAAAGCATTGGCTTATTTTGATGAAAGACTTCCTGAATTGGTATCAAAACTTGGCGATGATGATTGCATTATGATTACTGCAGATCACGGATGTGATCCTGCATTTACCAAGACTACGGACCATACAAGAGAGTACATTCCTTTTATCTGTTACGGCAAGAATATCAAGCCGGTAAATATGGGAACAAGAGAGACGTTTGCGGATATAGGTGCAACTGTTCTTGATTTACTCGGAGTTGAGGGAAAGCTTGATGGCACATCAATGATGTAAATATGATAAAAATAGTCGAACTCAAGATATCTAAACTTGAATTATGCCCTGATATTTAGTATTATTTTTATTCGGTGGTATTTTTGTCATTTAGGTTTACATAATTTTGAAAGAGAGATTTATAAATTGGGCAATTTTGATAACGAGATAAACAGAAGAAGAACATTTGCAATTATATCGCACCCCGATGCAGGTAAAACAACACTTACAGAAAAGTTCTTATTATACGGCGGTGCAATTAACCTCGCAGGTTCGGTTAAAGGTAAAGCAACAGCAAGACATGCTGTATCCGACTGGATGGAGATTGAAAAGGAAAGAGGTATTTCCGTTACTTCATCAGTTCTTCAGTTCGAATATGACGGATATTGCGTTAATATCCTTGATACTCCCGGACACCAGGATTTCTCTGAGGATACATATCGTACACTTATGGCAGCCGATTCAGCTGTAATGGTTATCGATGCTTCCAAGGGTGTAGAGGCACAGACAAGAAAACTTTTTAAAGTCTGTGGTATGAGAGGAATTCCCATTTTCACATTTATCAATAAGCTCGATAGAGATGCTCTTGATACATTCGAATTACTCGACCAGATAGAGACAGAACTTGGCATTGCTACATGTCCTGTTAACTGGCCCATTGGTTCAGGCAAGGGATTTAAAGGTGTATATGACAGGCATAACGAAAAGGTTGTTATGTTCTCTGATACAGAAAAAGGTACCAAGGAAGGTAAGTCCTGGGAGATAGATCTTCAGTACGAGGATCAGCTCAAAGAAGCAATAGGAGAGGATGCATACGCAACTCTTAAGGATGAGATTGAACTTCTTGATGGTGCATCTGCTGAATTCGATATAAAAGAAGTTCAGGCAGGAAAGCTTACGCCTGTATTCTTCGGATCCGCTCTTACTAACTTTGGTGTTGAGATATTCCTCAATAACTTCCTTACCATGTCCACAACTCCTCTTCCCAGAAAGAGTGATATTGGTATCATAGATCCTCTTGAAAATGATTTCTCTGCTTTCGTATTCAAGATTCAGGCTAATATGAACAAGGCGCATAGAGACCGTATTGCGTTCATGCGTATATGTTCGGGTAAGTTTGAAGCAAGCAGAGAAGTATATCATATGCAGGGTGGTAAATCCATGAGATTATCACAGCCCCAGCAGATTATGGCGGATGATCGTAAGATTCTCGATACTGCATATGCCGGAGATATAATCGGTGTATTTGATCCGGGTATTTTTTCTATCGGAGATACACTTACTGTTGCCAATAATAAGTTTAATTACGAAGGTATTCCTACATTCGCTCCTGAACATTTCGCTAGAGTTCGTCAGGTTGATACCATGAAGAGAAAACAGTTCATGAAGGGTATCACTCAGATTGCTCAGGAAGGTGCCATTCAGGTATTCCAGGAATTCAATACCGGTATGGAAGAGATTATTGTCGGAGTTGTAGGTGTACTTCAGTTTGAAGTATTAAAATTCAGACTTGAAAACGAATATAATGTTGAGATTAAGATGGATAATCTTCCTTACGAATATATCAGATGGATTGAGAACAAGGATGAAGTTGATGTAGCAAAACTTACCGGTACATCCGATATGAAGAAAGTTAAGGATATGAAGGGTAATCCTCTTTTGATATTTGTCAATGAATGGAGTATTCAGATGACAATAGACAGAAATAAAGGACTCATTTTGACCGAATTCGGAAGGGACTAAATGAAAAAAGTTTACATCGGAATAGGAGTATTATGTCTGATACTTGCTTTAATTATCGGCGGCTCCGTGATTATCGACAAACAACTTGATAAAGATTCCTCTTTCTTAAGCGATCATATTGATTTTGATAAGTATACATCTACTGCAAATGGTGCAAAAAATACTATCGGTGCAATCAATGGTTATACAGAGATGTCAATAACCGAAAAAGAAGCCAAAGTATCAGATGTACCCGATGGCGGTGACTATGAGATTATAGTTACCGATATTGGTCAGATAGTTGTAGAAGCCAAGCTTACCGAGGATGAATGGGCCAGTCGTATTAAGAAAGGCTTAACATCCGAAAAGATTAACGAGGCTAATAAAGAGTGTTCTAAGTTATATTACTATGGTTCTCTTGATCAATTCAGTAAGCAGATTTACCTTGAGATATATATTTCACTTAAGAACTATACAGATTCTTTCTATATCTGTTCATTATCGCCCGAGGATATTGATATAGCATTTAATGCTGTTATGGCGGATCATCCCGAGATATTCTATGTAAACGGATATCTTTTTACAAAATATACTGCGGGTGATGAGATAGTTAAGATTGAATTTACTCCCGGATTTACCATGGATGCAGCTACAGCAAAAGATTGCAAGAAGCTTGTGGATGAATATGAAAAAGCATTCATGAAGGGTATCTCTAGAACTGCCAGCGATTATGAAAAGATTAAGTATACGTATGAATTCATAATTCTTAATACAGAGTACGATATCAATTCCGCTGAGAATCAGAATATCCTTTCCGTGTGCTTATACGGTAAGTCTGTATGTCAGGGCTATGCCAAGACCTTCCAGTATTTACTTGGTAAACTTGGAGTGCAGAGTACCTTGGTTGTTGGTTATATTTCCAGAAATAACGAAGGTCATGCATGGAATCTTGTCAGATGCGAGGGTACGTATTACTACGTAGATTGTACATGGGGAGATTCATCATATCTTCAAAATGCCAACCTTGGTACAGGCAAGGGCGGAATTAACTACGATTATCTTAATATAACAACGGCTGAATTAGAGTTAACACATGTTATCGATAATTTCCTTCCAGTTCCTTCGTGCGTTAATAACAAGAACAATTATTACGTAAAAGAGGGCTTATATTTTAAGAGTGTAGACCAGGAAGCACTTGCGGCTGCTTTTTCAAGATCAAGACAATTGGGACTTGAGAGCGTCGAGATTAAGTGTTCCAGCAAGCAGGTCTATGATGACATGAAAGAGTACCTTATTGATGAGAATCATGTATTTGATTATCTCGATAAGGAAAACCTCACTTACATACAAAATCCGGATTTGTACATTTATTCATTTCCTATGGATTAAAACTTGTTTTGTGAACAAGAATTATTTATAATATATCTAGTGTTTTTATGAATTCTAACGAATCGGAGGCGAACTTATGAGTACTTCCAATAACAACGATAAAATCGGTTCTGTCCGCATTGCTACTGATGTAGTACCTCTTATCGCTGCACTTGCATCTCAGGATGTTGAGGGTGTTACACCTCTTCAGGATAAGAAGCAGATCAGACTTAAGATTAACATTAGAAGACTTACCAGAGGCATCAAGGTTGAGATTAAGGGCAAAAAGGTCAGTGTAGATATGAATATAGGCATCCTCTACGGATATCAGGTTCCTGAGATTTGCCAGAAGGTTCAGAATTCCGTTAAGACAAGTATCGAGACTATGACGGGCCTTGAGGTTACTGACGTTAACGTCAGAGTATCTTCGGTAAGTATGGCATAGGAGTGTTATGAACAGAAAAGCCGAAAGAGAATTGACATTCAAATTATTGTTTATGTCAGATTTTTATGACAAAAAAGAACTTGACGACGAAGTATTATTATACTTCGATGCTCCTTTTCCTTTTGAAGCAACAGATGGTGAAGAAGCAGAGATTAAAGAAGAGTTCTCGACACTTAATGAGACTGTCAAGGATGCTGATAAAGAAAAGATTACTCAAAAATATGTTAAGATATTAGAGAAACTCGTAGAGATTGATGAGAAGATTGCATCCGTATCCAAGGGATGGACTCTTGATCGTATAGGCAGAGTTGAACTTGCGATTCTTCGTCTTGCTACCTATGAGATATTGTTTGATGATGATGTTCCTGCTTCCGTAGCTATTAACGAAGCGGTTGAACTTGCTAAGAAATTCGGTTCCGAGGAGTCATATTCTTTTATTAACGGTATTCTTGCCAACTTTGCATAAGAGGGATAATACCTGGAATTGACTGTGAAAAACGTATATTCAGTTTATCAGATTAATAAATACATTCATTATATGTTCTCAGAGGATTATCTGTTGCCGGATGTATCTGTGGAAGGAGAGATAAGCAATATCAAGTTCCACTCATCCGGTCACATATATTTTACCCTCAAAGATGAACAATCCGCCATTTCGTGCGCAATATTCAAAAATGCGACCAGAAAAATAAATACAGAATTAAAAGACGGCCTCAAGATTATTGCAAGGGGAAGTATCAATAATTATATTCAGGCGGGTAGTGTAACTTTTAACATAACGGATGTTAAATCTGCAGGAATCGGAGATTTAAGCGAGAAATATGAGGCATTAAAGAAAAAGCTCTCCGAGCAGGGAATGTTTGATAAGGAATTTAAAAAGCCGATTCCAAAGTTCCCAGAGAAGGTTGGTATAGTTACTGCATCAACCGGAGCGGCTATTAGAGACATTATCAGTGTATCCAAGAGAAGGAATCCGTATATATCATTGATTCTCTATCCTGCATTGGTTCAGGGCGAAGGCGCTGCATCATCGGTCGCCAAGGGTATCGAAATCTTGGATAATGCCGGTGTAGATGTTATAATCGTCGGAAGAGGCGGAGGCAGTATAGAAGACCTCTGGACGTTCAATGAAGAAGAACTCGCTTATGCGATATTCCAGTGCGAGACGCCAATTATTTCAGCTGTTGGTCATGAGATAGATTTTACGATTGCCGACTTTGTAGCTGATATGAGAGCGGCTACTCCTTCGGCGGCTGCGGAACTTGCTGTACCTGATATAGCAGGTGTTATAAAAGACATAGATAGTGCATCTGCATCGTTAGATAGAGCGTTATTAAAAGTAACATCCAATTACAAGAAAAAGATAGATATATACAATACCAAGCTTGATGCACTTTCACCTTATAATACACTTAAAAAGCAAAAGATAAGCGTGAACTCATACGACAAGAATCTTGATCTTTTGATGAAGAATATAATTTCCAGAAATAAGATGCTGATTCGCCAATATGAGGAGAAGCTTAAGGGTGTATCGCCACTGGAAAGATTGAAGGCCGGTATGGCTTATGTTACACTTGAGGATGGTAAGAGAATCTCAGGTGTTACTGACCTTAAGAAGGATGACAAGATTAAGGTTATTATGAAAGACGGTTCTGCTACAGTATCCGTTATCGATATCAAGAAGGAGGATATGGTGTGAACGCAGAAAAACTTGATGAGAAATTAACAGCACTCGAGTCCATAGTAAAAGAACTAGAAAAAGAAGATATTCCCATTGAAGAAGCATTGGATTTATATGCTAAGGGAAAAGTTACTGTAGAAGAGTGCAAGAATAAAATAGATATGATAGAAAAAGAAGTATTAAAGATTAATGCTGACGGTGAGACAAGTACATTTGAGACTGAGGGTGCGGATTTTTAATAGCGGTGTAATATGGCAGATTTTAAAGAGGTCTTAAAGTCTAAGACCAATGAAGTTAATTCAATAATAGAACAGTTTGCATTCAAAGAAGAAGGCTATCAAAAGAGAGTATTCGAGGCTATGAACTATTCTTTCATAGCGCCCGGCAAAAGACTCAGACCTATGATAGTTCTTGAAACTTACAGACTATTCGGTGGGAATGATATCAAGACTGTCGCACCTTTTATGGCTGCAATCGAAATGATACATACATATTCCCTTATACATGATGATCTTCCGGCTATGGACAATGATGATTACAGACGTGGAAGATTAACCAATCACAAGGTATTTGATGAAGCCACAGCCATACTTGCGGGAGACGGGCTTCTTAATGCTGCATTTGAAACCATGTCCAATACAATGGTTGAATGTGGTGATAATGATACATTAAAAAAGATGGTTAAGGCTAATGCAGTATTAGCGCTTAAAGCCGGCTCTTTCGGCATGATTGGCGGTCAGACAGTTGACCTAATGATGGAGCATAAAAAAGATGTGGATGAAGATACACTTCTTTTTATCCATAAATGTAAGACATCTGCTCTACTTGAAGCTTCCCTTATGATGGGAGCTATACTTGCAGGTGCTACAAAAGAAAACGTAGATGCACTCGAAGAAGCAGGCAGATACATAGGACTTGCATTCCAGATACAGGATGACATTCTCGATGTATGCGGAGATTCAGCTGTACTTGGTAAGCCTGTTGGAAGTGACGAGAAGAATGAAAAGGTTACATACGTATCACTTAAGGGGCTAGAAACTGCAAAGAGTGAGCAGGAGATGTATACTAAAAAGGCTATGAATATTATTATGAACGCATCAGGTAAGGAAGAAAGCTTCTTATTGGATCTTGCCAAGAATCTGATGACGAGGGAAAAATAATGTACTTAGAGAAAATAAATAAGCCGAATGATATCAAGAGAATCAATAAGAATCATTGGTATGATTTGGCTGATGAGATAAGAGAATTTTTAATAGAATCAATATCCGAAACGGGCGGACACTTGGGAGCCAATCTTGGTACCGTAGAACTTACAATGGCGCTTCACCTTGTTTTGGATTTACCCACTGATAAAATCATATGGGACGTAGGACATCAAAGCTACACTCATAAGATATTAACAGGCAGACGTGACGGATTTTCATCACTTCGTAAGTACGGGGGTATAGCTGGTTTCCCAAAAACCAGCGAGAGTGATTGCGATGCATTCAATACAGGTCATTCATCCACTTCCATATCAGCTGGCCTTGGTATGGCTATGGCGCGTACCATGAAGGGCGAAGATAATACTATCGTATCCGTTATAGGTGATGGTGCATTAACAGGTGGTATGGCTTATGAAGCACTCAATAATGCTGGTAGAGCCAATACCAAGTTCATCATCATTCTTAATGATAACAACATGTCCATATCGGAAAATGTCGGTGGTGTGAGTCAATACCTCGATAATATCCGTACATCTGAGAAATACCTTGAACTCAAGGAAGGTGTTAAGGATAAGTTGTCCAATCTCAATAAAGGTAACGACATGATCGAAAAGATCAAGAGGGCTAAAAGAAACTTGAAGTCCTTCGTTGTGCCCGGTATGTATTTTGAAGAGATGGGACTTACATATCTTGGACCTATCGACGGACATGATATTAACGGTATGGTAAAAGCTTTTAACGAAGCTAAGAGAATCAAGACTCCCGTTTTGGTTCATGTACTTACCAAAAAAGGAAAAGGATACTTGCCTGCAGAGAGACATCCTGCGAGATTCCACGGCGCAGTTCCTTTTGATATTGAGACAGGACTTCCCAAGAATAAAAAACTCAAGCCTGATTACACAGATGTGTTCTCTACTGTTATGTGTAAGATGGGAGAGAGAGATCCTGAATGCGTAGCTATTACAGCTGCTATGCCTGATGGTACGGGACTTAAGAGATTCAAGAGTATGTATCCCGACAGATTCTTTGATGTTGGTATTGCAGAAGAACATGCGGTTACTTTTGCTGCAGGTCTTGCGATGGGCGGACTTAAGCCTATAGTATGTGTATACTCTTCATTCTTACAGCGTGCATTTGACCAGATTATTCATGATGTTTGTATTCAAAATCTTCATGTAATCTTTGCAATAGACAGAGCCGGACTTGTAGGCAGTGATGGTGAGACGCATCAGGGTATATTTGATTTATCATATCTTTCAGCAATTCCCAATATGTGCGTAATGGCCCCCAAGAATAAATGGGAATTATCGGATATGATTAAGTTCGCATTCAAGTATGAAGGTCCTATTGCAATCAGATATCCTCGTGGTACTGCATATGATGGATTATCAGAATTCAGAGCACCTATTGAATACGGTCAGGCTGAATGGATTAATAAGGAAAGCGGTATTTGTTTGATAGCTGTCGGCAGTATGGTTAAGACTGCAGTAGAAGTCAGAGAAAAACTTAAAGCTGCGGGTAAGGAAGTATCCATACTTAATGCGAGGTTCGTTAATCCTATCGATAAAGAACTTATAAAAGAGGCTGTTAAGAGCCATTCACATATTGTAACGATGGAAGAGAATGTACTTTCGGGCGGATTTTGCGAGAGAGTATCATCATTCCTTGTTGAGGAAGGTCTTTTCGTTAATTACACACCGATTGCAATTCCTGATATGTATGTAGAGCACGGTAATGTGGACTTCCTTAAGAAAGAGATTGGCATGGATGCCGATTCTATCTTTGAAAGAATTATGAAGGATCAAGAGGGATTAGGGTGAAAGAACGCCTTGATGTATTATTGGTGAATAAAGGCCTTGCTCAATCGAGAGAAAAAGCCAAGGCACTTATAATGAGTGGCATCGTATATGTTGACGGTCAAAAAGAAGATAAGGCCGGTTCTACATTCGACGAGAACGCACCTATCGAAGTAAGAGGCGAGACATTAAAATATGTCTCAAGAGGTGGTCTTAAACTAGATAAGGCTGTTACTGTTTTCAATCTTAAGTTTGATGATTATACATGCCTTGATATAGGTGCATCCACAGGTGGATTTACAGATTGCATGCTTCAAAACGGTGCATCAAAAGTGTATTCCGTAGATGTTGGCCACGGACAACTTGATTGGAAGTTACGTAACGATGACAGAGTCATCTGCATGGAAAAATGCAACTTTAGATATGTAACAAAAGAAAACATACCTGAGGATATTGATTTTGCAGCTACCGATGTATCTTTTATATCATTAACCAAGATACTTCCTGTTGCATATACCTTGTTAAAAGAACACTCATTGATGGTATGTCTTATTAAGCCTCAGTTTGAAACCGAAAAAGAAAAGGTTGGCAAAAAGGGCGTAGTAAGAGATCCTGAGGTTCATAAAGAAGTAGTCAAAAAGATAATTGATTTTTGCAAGGAGATTAACTTTAATGTCAAAGCATTGGATTATTCTCCGATAAAAGGTCCCGAGGGCAATATAGAGTATCTTTTGCTTATTGAAAAAGTATCCGAAGAAGAGATGAATGATACAACATTTGATGTTGTATATTCCGATAAATCTTACAAGGATGAGAAAGCATTAATTGATGCTGTAGTAAGTGCATCCCATGATAGTCTTAAGAGTAACGCGTAGTCAAATAATGGAGAATGATTATGAGAGTTCTTGCATGCGTTAATCCTTATAAGGATAAGGATTATAAGGTCTACAATCAGATAAGAGAATATCTGTCACGCAAAGGTGTTGAGGTATCCAATCCCATGACTGTTAACAGGGAAGAAAATATTTCTGTGAGTGACACCGAGGGATATGATGTTGTTATCGTACTTGGTGGTGACGGTACTCTTATGCGTGTTGCCAAGCAGTGCTCTACGCTTAATCTTCCGATACTTGGTATCAACTTAGGCCATGTAGGTTTCCTTGCACAGACCAATGTTGATGGTATGGAAAAAGCACTCGACAGACTTGTTGAAAAAGATTATCTTCTCGAAAAGAGAATGATGCTTAACGGCAAGGTATATAGAGATGGCAAGTTAATATTTGAGAGCAATTCGCTCAATGATGTATGTATCAACAGAGGTGGTATGCTCCAGATACTTAACTATGACATTTCGGTTAATGATATGTTCCTTAAGTCCTATGCCGCAGATGGTGTAATCATATCAACTCCTACAGGCTCGACAGGATATAACTTATCAGCCGGAGGCCCCATAGTAGAGCCCGCTGCTGAGATGCTTCTTATTACTCCAATAGCTGCTCATTCATTCATGAATAGAAGTATTCTTTTTAAGGCAACGGATATTATTAAGATTACTATCGGAGAACCTCATGATGCATCCGTTGGACAGACGGTTATAGCGCATTTTGACGGAGCCGAGAGGATTGATCTTAATTCCAATGATGAGCTTATTATTTCAAAAGCTGATGCGTGCGTTGACTTTATTCAGATGAATAATGTTAATTTCTTAGAGACTCTTAACAGGAAACTGAAAGAGAATTAATTGTGATGAGAAGGTGCAAAAGGAGAGAGTATGCTTTTAAACTTACATGTTAAAAATTTTGCGCTGATTGATGAGATAGATATTGATTTTAATGAAGGACTTAACATCTTAACCGGTGAGACCGGTGCCGGTAAGTCCGTTATTTTAGGCTCTCTTAATATCGCAATGGGAGCCAAGGCAGAAAAAGATATCATAAGAACAGGATGCGAATTCGCATTGGTTGAGGTACTTTTTTCTGTTGATGAAGATACTAAGAATTTTTTGACTGATATGGGTGTATCTTTTGAAGATGATACTCTTTTGGTTCAAAGAAAGATTATGCCCGCTCGTAACGTATTCAAGGTTAACGGCGAGACATTCAATGCTTCTTTTGTTCGTTCTGTTTCGGAACTTCTTATTGATGTATATGGACAGCACGATTATCAAAATCTTTTGAATTCCAAGAATCACATTGATATATTTGATTCCCATCTTGGAGATTCTTTTGATCAATCCCTTAATGACTATAAGAATACATATAAAGAGTATCTTAGCATAAAAAAAGAACTCGATGCGCCTCTTATTGACGACCAGGCCAGAGAAAGAGAGATTGCTCTATTAGAGTACCAGATTAATGAGATAGAAGAGGCTTCGCTTAAGGCTGATGAAGAAGAGAATGTTGAGACGAGACTTAAGGTATTGGAAAATGCATCCAAGATTCAAGGCAGTCTTGGCACAATCAATAACCTTATCTCGGGTGAGTATTCTTCCGCATCAGGAAGCGTGGATGAAGCATTAAGAGAACTTTCAGGCATATCGCATTTTGATGATAACCTTGAGAAACTTTGCGATACTCTCAACAGTATATCCGAGATGCTTACAGACTTCTCTCGTGAAGCGGACGATCTCTATAACGAGTATTCTCCTGACGAGAGCGAACTAAACACATTAAGAGAGAGATACGAACTTATCAATGATCTCGAGAGAAAGTACGGCCGTACCATCGAAGAAGTATTAAAATATCACGATGATAAAGAGACTGAGCTGAACGAACTCAGAGACTTAAAAGACGTAAGAGAAAAACTCGAAAAAGACTTTGACAGATGTAAGGATGATTTGGCTAAGAAAGCTGATAAGATAAGCTCTCTTAGAAAGAAAGCAACTGCTTCATTTAATGCATCCATAGAAGAGAGCCTTAAGGACTTAAACTTCAACCAGAGTAAGTTCGAGGTTTATATAACAGATACAGCAGATTATACCAATATGGGTAAGGATAATGTGAAGTTCACCATATCCGTTAACCCCGGAGAAGCCTTAAAGGCGTTGGAAAGTGTGTCAAGCGGTGGAGAATTATCAAGAATCATGCTTGCTCTTAAGACTGTATCTGCATCAAGCGATGAAGTAAAGACCATGATTTTTGACGAGATTGATGCCGGCATCTCAGGAACTACCGCATGGCAGGTGGCTAAGAAGCTTGCGTTATTATCCAAGTCACATCAAGTTATATGTATTACACATCTTCAGCAGATTGCATCTATGGCGGATGCACATTTTAAGATTGAAAAAGAAGTTACGGATGATGAGAGAACGTCAACTTATATCAATCTTCTTGATAAGGACGGAGAGATTGCTGAGATATCCAGAATGCTTGGTGATGAGCAGGCTTCCGATACATTCAAGGATAATGCTTTAGAGATAAAAAAACGAGCGCTTGATTACAAAAAGACTATATAAAAATCTTTTATAAAAACGGAATATATAGTATAATATACTATATTTTAATTGGATAATCCGATACATATAGATTTCCAATTAACTTTCTGGAGGGTTTACATGAAAAATATCTTATTTGTCGCATCCGAAGGTGTACCTTTTATCAAGACCGGTGGTCTTGCGGATGTAGTAGGTTCCTTACCGAAGTACGTTGACAAGCGTTACTTTGATATCCGTGTAATGATTCCCAAATACACTTGCATACCCCAGGAATTAAAGGATTTGATGGTCTACAAGACCTCTTTCTACATGGATTTCCACTGGAAGAATGAATACGTAGGTATACTTGAAGCTGAAGTTGATGGCGTTAAGTATTATTTCATTGACAATGAGTCAAAGTTCGGCGGTTTTCATCCTTACAGTTCCAACGTATATGATGATATTGAGAAGTTCGCATTTTTCTCAAAAGCAGCTCTCTCAGCAATGCCTTTACTTGATTTCAGACCTGACATCATTCATTGCCACGATTGGCAGACAGGTCTTATCCCTGTATATCTCAGAGAGAGATTTCAGGGCAACGAATTTTTCCACGGTATTAAGTCAGTTATGACAATACATAACCTTAAGTTCCAGGGCAAGTGGGACGTACCTGCAGTTAAGGATATAACAGGATTACCTGATTATTTCTTTACACCTGATAAGCTTGAGGCATATAAGAATGCTAACCTCTTAAAGGGCGGTCTTGTTTATGCAGATGCTATTACAACAGTATCTGAGACATATGCCAAGGAGATTATGACGCCGTTCTACGGCGAGAGCTTGGATGGATTGCTTCGTGCAAGAGAGAGCGATGTGAGAGGTATCGTTAACGGTATCGATTACAAGGATTATGATCCCAGTGTAGATAAGTATATCGACTTTAAGTATAATCCTCAGAATTTCAGAAAAGAAAAGATTAAGAATAAGCGTAAGCTCCAACATGATCTTGGACTTGAAGAAAACGACAAGATTATGATGATTGGTATAGTATCAAGGCTTACAGATCAAAAGGGCTTTGACTTAATAGCGTATATCATGGATGAACTTTGCCAGGATGCTGTTCAGATTGTTGTACTCGGTACAGGAGATGAACAGTACGAGAATATGTTCAGACATTTTGATTGGAAGTATAACAACAAGGTATCTGCTAACATCTATTACTCAGAATCCATGAGCCATAAGATATATGCAGCATGTGATGCATTCCTTATGCCTTCGCTCTTTGAGCCTTGCGGTTTATCACAGTTAATGGCTTTAAGATATGGTACAATTCCTATCGTAAGAGAGACAGGTGGACTTAAGGATACTGTAGAACCTTACAACGAATACGAATCTAAGGGTACCGGATTTAGCTTCGTCAATTACAATGCACATGAGATGCTTGGCACAATCCGTTACGCCGAAAAGATATATTACGACAGAAAACGTGAATGGAATAAGATGATTGACAGAGCAATGGCAGTCGACTTCTCCTGGAGCGTATCTGCCAACAAATACCAGGAGATGTATGACTGGTTGATTGGATAATAATGGCATACGATGGTTTTTGCATAAGAAGAATAGTTAATGAATATAACACCATGCTTACTGATGGCAAGATATCAAAGATTCAAGTCATCAATAAGTATGATGTTATTTTTACTGTCAAAAAAGGGTCTGATACATACAATGTTTTCGCGTCAGCCAATCCTTCCATGGCATATACATATATCACTGATAAAAAGATTGAGGCACCCAAGAATGCGCTTAATTTTTGCATGGTGCTTCGTAAGTATATAGCCAACGGTAAGATTATTAAGGTTACTCAGGATGGCAATGAGAGAATAATCGCTTTTCATATAGAGCATATGAACGAGATGGGCGATAAGAGTATCAAAAAACTCGTTCTTGAATTGATGGGTAAGCATAGTAATATCATTCTCGTAGATGAAAACGGTCTTGTACTTGATAGTATTAAGCGTATTAATTCACTGATGAGTTCTCTTCGTGAAGTTTTACCCGGTAAAGAATACAGATTCCCTTTTGATGAGAGAAAATATAATCCTTATGATGATTCGTTAGATTTAAAAGATACTCTTAAGAAACTCTTTGATAAAGCTAAGGAAGAAGATAATACCAAAGCATCCACAGTGTTCATTAATTCTTTTGAAGGCGTTTCCAAGCCTTTTGCAAAAGAAGTATTAACACGTTCCGGATTAAAGGATTCGTCCGTATCAGATTTACAGATTGATGATCTAAACAATATCACTGACAATTTCATTAATCTTATCAATGAGATTGATAATTCCAATGAAGTATATCTATATTCAACAGGCAACGAATATAAGGACTTTTCCATGTGCTCTTATAAGTCACTTGAGACTTACGAAAGCAGTGTAAGAGATAACTTGGTATTTACACTTTTTGATTATTACGGTGATAAGCAAAAGAAAAATGATGTTCTTCAAAAGGCTAAGGATATAACACATATTCTTGAGTCCCAGTTAACCAGGGATAAAAAGAAATACTCTGAATGGCAGGATGAATTAAAGGCGTGTGAAAATAAGGATGAAGCCAGAATAAAAGGTGAACTCTTAAAGGCGTATGCATATAATCTTAAGCCTGCAAAAGAAGTAACTGTGCTTAATTACTACGATAATACCGATGTTAAGATCGAACTTGATGAGACACTTAGTATTATCGAGAACTCGAATAAGTATTTTAACGAGTATCAAAAGCAAAAACGAAGAGAAGAAAAATTAAAGACTCTTATCGAAGAAGTTGAAGATAATATTACATTCCTCGAAGACAATCTTTTATATATTTCTTTATCAGAAAACTCAGCAGACCTTGATGAGATTAGAACTTCACTTGCTGAGAGAGGTCTAATTAAAAAGAGTGCCGTTAAGAAAAAGAGTGTTAAAGGTAAATACAAACATTACGTATTTATGGATAATTATCATATCTTTGTAGGTAAGAACAATATCCAAAATGAGGAACTCACATTCAAGACTGCACTTGGCAATGACTGGTGGTTTCATGCCAAGACTGTTGGAGGAAGTCACGTAATAGTTAAGTCCGATAAGGACAATCCCGCAGAAGAGTGGGATATGCCAGATATAGTGTTCGAGGCTGCAGCGGCTGTAGCAGCGGCTAATTCCAAGAATTCATCATCTGATAAGGTAGAGGTTGATTACACCAGAAAGAAGCATATCAAGAAGCCTGCGGAAGGTAAGACCGGTATGGTAATATACCACACATATTACTCGATGGTAGCTTCAAGTGATATAAGTTCCTATGAATTGACTATGTGTACAAGTTGAGATATAATAACTTTGTATGCAAAAATATAAGGGTGGGCTATAATTTATGGTTAAAAGCATGACCGGTTACGGTCGTTCGGAAAAGATTACTTCCGACTACAAATGTACTGTAGAGATTAAGTCTGTTAATCACAGATATCTTGATCTTTCAATTAAACTTCCAAGAAAGCTCAATGTTTTCGAGGGAGATATCAGAGAAGTATTAAGAGATTATATTCAGCGAGGTAAAGTTGACGTATATATCACTTACGAGGATTACTGTAAGGAAGGCGTTAACATCAAATATAACTCAGCACTCGCAGGAGAATACATTAATTACCTTCGTGAGATGTCAGAAGAATTTGATATAGATGATGATGTTAGAGTATCAACTATATCAAGAATGCCTGAGGTACTTGTTCTCGAGGATGAAGCTTTTGACGAAAACGAGACTTGGAAGAATGTTAAGGAATGCCTTCAGGAAGCATGCGATGCATTCGTTGTATCCAGAATCAAAGAAGGCGAGAATTTAAAGACAGATCTTCTTAAGAAGCTTGAAGATATGAGCAAGGATGTTGCTTTTATCGAAGAGAGGGCTCCCAAGGTTGTAGAGGATTATAAGAATAAGCTTACCAACAAGATTAAAGAAGTTTTGGAAGATAAGCAGATAGATGAAGCCCGTATTCTTACAGAAGTATGTATTTACTCCGATAAGGTGTGTGTAGACGAAGAGATGGTCAGACTCAAGAGTCATATCGAGGCTGTCAAGGATTCGCTCGAAAAGGGTGGCGCGATTGGAAAGAGACTTGATTTTTTAGCACAGGAACTTAATCGCGAAGCTAATACAACATTATCAAAATCATCAGATTTGGATATTACCAATGTTGCGATAACCATTAAGACCGAGATAGAAAAAATCAGGGAACAGATTCAGAATATTGAATAAGGAGTTCTTATATGAATAATAACGGTATATTGGTTGTTATATCAGGATTCTCCGGAGCCGGTAAAGGCACCTTGGTTAGAAAGCTTATGGAAAAGTATGATAACTATGCTTTAAGTATATCCATGACTACCAGGGATGCGAGAGAGGGCGAAGAAGACGGTGTTCATTATTTCTTCGTTAATCATAAGAAGTTCGAACAGACTATAGCTAACGACGGATTGCTTGAGTATGCTTCATATTGCGGCAATTATTACGGCACTCCGAGAGAATATGTTGAAAAGCAGATAGCTGCGGGCAAGGATGTTATCCTTGAGATCGAAGTTCAGGGTGCACTTCAGATTAAAAAGAAGTTTCCCAATACACTCCTGCTTTTCGTAACTCCTCCTTCAGCTAAGGAATTGGCTCAGAGGCTTAGAGACAGACATACTGAGACCGACGAACAGATAGCCGGCAGATTGTCCAGAGCTACTGAGGAAGTTGAATGGATTTCGAAATATGATTTTCTTGTTATTAATGATGATATAGAAAGAAGCGTTGACAGACTTAACGATATAATCGTGGCTGCACATAACGTACCTATCAGACAGCAGGAAATGATTAATGAAATAAAAAAAGATTTAGAGGTAATGACGAAAGGAGAATTATGATGTTACATCCTTCTTACACAGATTTGATGAACGTTGTTAATTATGATGCAGTTGAGGCCGGTGATTCACCGATAGTTAATTCAAGATATTCAATAGTTATGGCTACATCAAAAAGAGCACGTCAGATTATAGACGGAGCTGAGCCCCTCGTAGATGACGAAGGTGCCAAGCCTCTTTCAATAGCAGTTGAAGAACTTAACAATTCCAAGATTAAAATAGTTGGATAATTAATATATGCCTGTTGGATTTTCCAATGGGCGTTGTTTTTGAGCGGAAATATTTAGCCTATGAAAATATACTTTGTATCCCTTGGTTGTGATAAGAACCTTGTTGACTCGGAGCATATGCTTTCTGAACTTCAAGAGGACTACGAGATTGTTGATTCAATCGAGGAGTGCGACATTGCGATAGTTAATACCTGTGCATTTATTAAGGATGCCAAGGAAGAGAGTATTAATACAATACTTTCACTCGCTGAACAAAAGAATAACAATATCAAAAAGCTTGTTATCACTGGCTGTCTTGCTCAAAGATACTATAAGGATTTAACCGACCTTATACCTGAGATAGACGGTTACATTGGTATAAGTGCCCTTAACAATATCAAAGAAGATATGAAAAAGATTGTCGAAGGCGAGAAATTATATGACCTTCCCGATATCAATGAGAAGCAGCATGCTTCTGCCAAGAGGTATATCAATCCTCCTTTTCATACTTCGTATCTTAAGATTGCAGAGGGTTGTGACAAGAGATGTACTTATTGTTCCATCCCTTTAATAAGGGGTAAGTACAGAAGTGTTCCCATGGAGGAGCTTATAGATGAAGCCAAGTTCCTTGCCAAGAATGAAGTTAAGGAATTAATTTTGGTTGCGCAAGAGACCACAGTATACGGAGTTGATCTCTATGGCAAAAAGAGTTTGGTTAAGTTAGTTAACGAGATTTCCAAGATAGATGGCATTGAATGGATAAGAATTATGTACGCTTATCCCGAGGAAATCGACGATGAATTAATAGATTTAATCAAGAAAAATAAAAAGGTCTGTCATTACCTAGATATTCCCATTCAGCACTCAAGTGATAAAATTTTGAAAAAAATGGGAAGAAGAACCAATAAAAATGATCTCTTAAACGTAATAAATAATATAAGGGGTAAGATTCCCGATATTTCATTACGTACTTCTCTTATAACCGGCTTCCCCGGTGAAGACGAAGAAGATATCGCAGATTTATTGGATTTCGTAAAAGAAGTCGGATTTGACAGACTCGGTGTATTTACTTTTTCAAGAGAAGAAGGCACACCTGCCTACAATTTTGAGAACAGAGTCAATGCACGAACTGCAGCAAGTCGTCAAAAGAAGATAATGAAGCTTCAAAAAGATATCTCTCTTGAGAAGAATGCATCTTACGTTGGCAAGACACTTAGATGTCTCGTAGAAGGCAAGGATACAGATAATGATGTATACGTTGCCAGATCTTATAAGGACGCTCCCGATATTGACGGATGCGTATTCTTAAAAGCAGATTATGAGATAATGAGCGGTACATTTGTTGATGTTAAGATCACAGATTATAACGATTATGACCTGATCGGAGAAATAATAGAATGAATCTACCCAACAAACTGACGATTCTTCGTATAGTTATCGTTCCGTTTTTTGTAATAGCTCTTACAATAGAGGCTATACCTTTCGGTAAGTGGATTGCACTTGGACTTTTCATCATAGCATCCCTTACAGACTTTCTTGATGGTTATATTGCAAGAAAACACAATCTCATAACGGATTTTGGCAAGTTCGCCGATCCGCTTGCAGATAAGCTTTTGGTATGTTCAGCACTTATATGTCTTTTGGGACTTCAAAAGATTAATGTATATGTAGTACTTATCATCATTTCAAGAGATTTTATTATCTCGGGATTCAGACTTATCGCAGCATCCAAGGGCGTGGTAATTGCAGCCGATTGGTTCGGTAAAGTTAAGACAGCTCTTCAGATGGTAATGATTCCGTTTATTATAGCGGACATTAAGATTTTTACAATCGTTACGATTGTACTTGAGATTGCAGTAGTGATACTTACATTGGTATCCCTTGTCGATTGCATAGTTAAGAATAGAAAAGTCCTTCAGGATAACAAAAAAGGAACTAACGAAGAATGATAGTCGAATATATAGCTGTTAAAACTGAATTATTACTTGGCAATATAGTTAATACCAATGCTCCCTTTTTAGCAGAGCAGTTTGCCAAGCTTGGACTTACGGCTTATTACCAGACCAATGTCGGTGATAACAAGGCCAGAGTTTGCGAGTGTTTGGACATTGCTTCTCAGAGAGCTGATATCATCGTACTTACAGGCGGTATGGGAGTTAATGTCGATGATGTAACCAAAGATTCAGTTGCAAGCTTTTTGGGAAGAAATATAACCAATAATCATATCGATGGTTGTATAGAACTTCCCAACAACTTTGGTAATTCATCCGGTGAGATTATTGAAGACGGTAAATTAAGATATATCTTATTACCCGGTCAATTCAACGAGATGAAGCCGATGTTTTTGGAATTCGTTCTTCCGTACCTTTACAACATATCCGATTCGGTGCTTGTTACCAAGACAGTTAAGATAGCAGGTATCGGAGAGAAGGAAGTAGAAGACAGAATCAGAGACCTTATAAAAAAGAATTCCAATCCGTCCATATACATATATCCTAAGTCGGGCGAAGTTCATATTCATGTAACAGCCAAGGGCGCAGACATGAATGAATGTGACAGACTTAATAAGCCGGTCATCAAGGAACTTAAGACACTTGTTGGAGAGTATATATTTACAACGGAAGACGAAGTATCACTTGAACAGTCTGTAGTAGATCTTTTAAAAGCCAATAACTTGAGCGTATCTACGGCAGAGTCCTGTACGGGTGGTATGGTGGCATCGAGATTAATCAATGTTCCCGGTGTATCAGAAGTTTTAAAAACCTGCTATGTTACCTATTCAGAGCATAGCAAACATAAAGTATTAGGCGTTAAGAAATCTACACTTGCCAAATACACTGCAGTTAGTGAGCAGGTGTGTGAACAGATGGCTGAAGCTCCCGCTTTATCATCAAAAGCTGATGTTTTCATCTCGGTTACAGGTATAGCCGGTCCCGATTCACCTTATCCCGATAAGGAAGTCGGACTTGTATATATCGGATGTTGTGTAAAGGGAAATACGGAAGTTAGAGAGTATCACTTCAAGGGAGACAGAGCCAAGATCAGAGAATGTGCAGTTACTTCAGCTCTTGATTTTGCAAGAGTATGTATACTTAAGTACATTGCTGAGACAACATTTGGTATTAAGGAGAAAAAGAAATGAGTGCAGAATTTGTTTTTTGCAAAAGATGCGGTGCAGTTACAAGACCCGGTGTTTGTACCAACTGCGGATTTGATATGTATAAAGATCTGAATGTTGAGGAGAACAACAATTCAGAGATTAATTCAAACAATGAATCTGTAAGTACTGAATCCAATACAAGTACCTCCAATAATTCAATTTATCAAGGCGGTAATTTTGTATCAAGTTATTCAGATACCAATACTAATAATGCAACTGCAGATAATACAGTAAATAATGTTGCTCCTACAAGAAAGAGTAAGAGTAAAGGTAAGGGTTGGATAGTTGGATTAGCTATCGGAATCCCTGCAGCACTTGCTGTATTGCTTGTATGCATAATTGCAATTTTGGCTGTTGCATCTCCGTTACTTATTAAATACGTTATTCCTACAAGTGTATCGAATAATATATATAATTCGTTAAATAAAAATAATAATTCAGCACTTGCTACTCTTATTCCTGTTCCTGAAGAAGAGGAAGAAGATGATGAGGATGAAGATCTTGATATTGACTACAGCGAGATTTTCGGTGATGATCCTACCACAGGTTCCGGCTATGATCCTACCGCAGGTTCCGGCTATGCATATGTTATAGATGGAATGGATGTTTCTGCCGATGGTTTTGATCAGAACAAGTTTGACGGTTATGTTGCTTCAGCTAATGAGTATTCTGATAATGTAGTTGATGATACAGATAAAAAAGATGTATTCGCCAATGGTGTATATGATAGCTACCTTACATTCCCTGCAGAGCACGGAGAGCATGACAGAGATTCATATCCCACACCTTATTTAACAAGTCTTGATGAGTGTTATGAAGAATGCGCTGATTATTCCGTTGAGAGACATATCATCAAGTATGAAGGCACACATAACGGTGTATTGGTTAACTGCACAAGTGCATATTATACAATTACTTCCGATACAATAGATTTTACTGATGTAAATAAAAAGCTTAAAGAACAGGCACTTATTGGCCTCTACAATTTCTTTGAGGACAGTAGTAAGTCCAGTACATATAGCTATACAATTTATTCAGATGCAATTATTACATATAACAATGATGAAGTTTTGAGTATTGTTTATGATTATACTTCATATGATCAGAACAATAAGGACTTATTAACTGTTCATGCCATTAACGTAGATGTGAAGAATGGTAAGGTTTTCGATAATACCAAGATTCTTGATATGGATGATGCCTTTTCCAAGTTCTTCGTAGACAGATCCAATATTCAGAACAGTTATGTTAGCGCACTTAACTCAAGCTCTACTTCAGATATTACAAAAGTACTTAATGATGATAAGTCTTTGATTATGTTCTTTACTCCTTTCGGTATCGAAGTAGGTATACAGTATAAGTATATGGGCTCATATGGATGGGTAACAATCACTATTAATGATTTTGATAAGTATATGTCCGGAACTTACAACTTTAATACAGACTGGGGCAAGAAAAATTATGATGTATACCAGTATGAAAAAGATAACGGTATAACTCCCAAGACATCATCAGGCGGATCTACATTGTAATTGCTCGTAATTATTTAGTATAATTGTTTTAGTTTTAAATAAATTTTTATTTTATTCCATAAATAATCTTTAACGATTCGTGTATAAGATAACAAAGATGATTTGTTATCGAAACTGTGACAAGTGTTTAGAGGAGATTAGATTATGAAGGGTAAAGAAAAGTGTAAAGCATTAAAGGAAATAAGACGTCAGATAGCTGCTCAGAATGACATCGCTTATGTTGTTGAAGAATGTAAGCATAAGGGTGAGTGCCGTGGTACATGTCCCAAGTGCGAAGCTGATGTCAGATATCTCGAGAGAGAACTTGCCAAGAAAAGAGCGATGGGTCAGAAGGTTGCACTTGCAGGTATCTCATTGGGCGTTGCAGCATCTTTCTCAGCTTGTACCAAGGCTGATGTTGTTGATGTAATATCTTATCCTGCCGAGATTATTTCCGATACTGTTTCAAATATCTTTAATGGTAATGACGTTGAACCTCTCGGAGGTGAACCAACACTTGCCGGTGATGTTGAATATATTCCTGATGATGATATTCAGGGTGGCTTGGTTGAACCTGAACCTCTTGATGGTATGCCTGAACTCGATCCTGATGATGAAGTTGATGGCAATGAGAATGATCCCGTTGAAGATGATGAAAATCAAGTAGATCCAATTGATCAGATACTTGATGATCAAATATATGACCTTGAAGGTGGAGCAGTGATTGAAGGCTCAGCTCCTGCTGATACAGATATTAATGAATAGTGAGTATATATGCAGACTGCTAAAATAACAGCTATAGATAGAATACGTACAACTACAGACGGCGAGGGTGTTACTACCCTCGTTGTTTTTGCGTCCTGTCCTTTAAGATGTGCTTATTGTATCAATCCTTTTACATGGGATACGGATATTGATAAGTTCAAGGATATGTCTGTAGAACAATTATATAATGAACTTAAGATAGATTCTCTATACTTTTTAGCTACCGGTGGCGGAGTATGCTTTGGCGGCGGTGAACCTTTGCTTAACCATTCTTTTATAAGAGAGTTCATAGACACTTATAAGGAAGAAGGCTGGAAGTACAATATGGAAACTTCTCTATCTGTTAAGAGAGAATTTCTTGATGATGTTATTAATGATATAGATCATTTTTTTGTTGATTCCAAGGATATGGATAAGAACAGATACGAGTTATATACCAAGGGTAATTACGATTTATTCTATGAAAACCTTATGTATCTTAAGGATACGATAGGACCTGAGAGGATAACTGTTAGAGTTCCTATTATTCCTGAGTTTCATAAACATGAAGAATACAAAGAGAATGCAGAGCTCCTTAAGAGTTTAGGCTTTAAACATATACAAGTATTTCATTACGTTATTCCTGAGACACGTAAAAAGATATCTCAAAAAGCGATTGATAACAAGAACGAATTTCTTGCAAAAATAAAAGAATAATGATATCATCAGTTCATCTTATTAGTAGCGTTTCGCTACATTTTTCCCGCTGTAAATATGATGAACGGAGATGATGCCTTTGATTTTTTAATATTTCTTATTGACAAGAACAAATGTTTGGGTTAACATATAAACAGAACGTATGTTTGACGGAGGTTAATAATGGAAAGAGAAGATAAGTTAAAAGCACTTGACGCAGCTTTATCCCAGATTGAGAAGCAGTATGGCAAGGGCGCTGTTATGAAGTTAGGCGATCCTGCATCGCAGATGAATATAGAGACTATACCCACAGGTTCGATAAGTCTTGATATAGCTTTAGGACTTGGCGGTATTCCTAAGGGAAGAGTAATCGAGATATATGGTCCCGAGTCTTCAGGTAAGACAACAGTTACTCTTCATATGATAGCTGAAGTTCAAAAGAGAGGCGGTATCTGCGGTTTCATAGATGCAGAACATGCACTTGATCCCGTATATGCTAAGAACATTGGTGTTGATGTAGATAATCTTTACATTTCACAGCCCGATGATGGAGAACAGGCTCTCGAGATTACCGAGACAATGGTTCGTTCAGGCGCTATTGATTTAGTAGTAGTTGACTCTGTTGCGGCACTTGTTCCCAGAGCAGAACTTGAAGGGGATATGGGTGATGCACATGTAGGTCTTCAGGCCAGACTTATGTCACAGGCTCTTAGAAAATTAACAGGCGCTATCGGTAAGACTAATTGTACTGTAGTATTTATTAACCAGCTTCGTGAGAAGGTTGGTGTATTCTATGGTAATCCTCAGGTTACTACAGGTGGTAATGCTCTTAAGTTCTATTCATCAGTCAGAATGGAGATTAAGAAGGTTGATGCAATCAAGGTTAATGGTGAAGTTGTAGGTAACAGAACCAGAGCTAAGATTGTTAAGAATAAGATTGCTCCTCCTTTCAAGGAAGCTGAGTTCGATATTATGTTTGGTGAGGGTATCTCATTTGTAGGAGATTTACTTGATCTTGCTACTAATATAGATGTTATCAATAAGTCCGGTGCTTGGTTCGCATATAAGGGCGACAAGATTGGACAGGGTAGAGAGAATGCCAAGTTATTCTTACAAAACAATCCTGAGGTTATGGCTGAAGTAGAAGAAGCTGTAAGAAGTCATTATAATCTTCAGGGAGTTCCTTCGGAGACTGATAAATAATGAATCTAGTCAGTATTGATAATTATAAGTCTAATAAAGTAAAGATAACTACTGATAATGGAATCGCCTTTGTATTATACAAAGGCGATTTAGTTAAATACGGCCTTTCAGTAGATAAGGATAACTCCAAGGAATTGGAATTTATAATTGATGAACTTCTTCCTAAGAGGGCTCTTTCGCGTGCTCTTAAGATTGTATCCGAACGGGATATGACTGAAAGAATGCTTTCTGAGAAACTAAATGCGGATTGTTATCCTGAAGATATAATCAATTCAGTTATTGATAAGCTTAAGAAGGAAAGGCTTATTAATGATGAGAGATTTATTAGAGGCTTCATAGAATCCAAGAGTACCAAGAAGAGTAAACGCGATATTATGATTGCTCTTTCTTCCAAGGTATGGGATATGAATCTATGTGAAAGACTTTACGATGAACTTAAAGCGGATGATTGTCTTAAGGATGAGAGTGAGTTAATAAAAGAACTTCTTAGAAAGCGTCACTATGATTTTGAAAACAGTGACTATGAAGCAAAGCAAAAAGAGATTAGATATTTGTCTTCCAAGGGCTTTTCTTATGATTCTATTCATAGTACTCTTAGAGATGAATAATACATTATTTTGTGTTTTTTAAGCCATTTTGGTTTACAATAATTCTTGACATAATTTCCTAAACATAATAATATATAAATGTTGTAATTTGCTATATAGGGATAGTATACCCTGTAACATATTGTACAATGAAAACTTAATAAGGAGGTAAGACTGTAGATGTTAGGACAAGTTAGCGTTATCTTTCTTGTTATCGCCGTACTTGTGGCCGTTCTCATTGCAGCTTGCGTTTCTTGCTTGATAACATATTCCGTTTACAAGAAGAAAATCTCTGACAAAATCGGTAATGCCGAGGATAAAGCACGTGAAATACTTGACGAAGCTTTAAAGACCGCTGAGGCTAAAAAGCGTGAAGGTCTTTTAGAGATTAAGGAAGAGTCGATCAGATATAAGAACGAGATCGAAAAGGAAAACAAGGAACGAAGAGCCGAGTTACAGAGAAGCGAACGCAGAGTTCAGCAGAAAGAGGAGAGCGTTGATAAGAAGCTCGAACAGATCGAACGTAAAGAGCAGTCAATCGCTAGCAAAGAAGCAGAACTCGCTAAAGAGAAAGAAAATGTTTCTAAGTTGAACGAGCAGAGATTACAGGAACTTGAACGTATTTCAGGTTATACCTCTGAAGAAGCAAAAGAGTATTTGTTAAGAATTGTTGAAGATGATTTAAGACACGAGAAAGCCGTCAGAATCAAAGAGATGGAATCTCAGATTAAGGATGAAAGTGCTCAGAAGGCTAAGGAATATGTGGTTAATGCAATCCAGAGATGTGCTGCAGATCATGTATCCGATGTTGCCATATCGGTAGTTAACCTTCCCAATGATGATATGAAGGGAAGAATTATCGGTAGAGAGGGTAGAAATATCAGAACTCTTGAGCAGATGACAGGAGTTGAATTCATTATTGATGATACTCCCGAGGCAGTTGTTCTCTCAGGCTTTGATGCTGTAAGAAGAGAAGTTGCCCGTATCGCACTTGAAAAACTCATTCTTGATGGCAGAATTCATCCGGCTAAGATTGAAGAGTCTGTAGAAAAGGCTCAGAAGGAAGTCGAGAACATCATGAAAGAGGAAGGTGAAAACGCAGCACTTGAAGCAGGTGTTCATGGCGTTAATCCTGAACTTATCAAGATTCTCGGTAAGTTACATTTCCGTACAAGTTTTGGCCAGAATGCACTTAAGCATTCCATTGAAGTTGCTCATATTGCAGGACTTTTAGCTGAGGAAATCGGCGTAGATCCTAAGATGGCAAGAAGAGCCGGATTATTACATGACGTTGGTAAGGCTGTCGATCATGATCAGGAAGGTACACATGTTACACTTGGTACCGAGTTATGTCGTAAGTATCATGAGCCTGCTATTGTTATCAATGCAGTTGAAGCTCACCACGGTGATGTAGAACCTACTTCACTTATTGCACGTATCGTGCAGGCTGCAGATGCTATATCTGCTGCAAGACCCGGTGCTCGTAGAGAGACACTTGGTGCTTATACAACTAGACTTACAGAACTTGAAGAATTATCCAACAATTTTGACGGTGTTGAAAAATCTTTTGCTATTCATGCAGGTAGAGAAATACGAGTAATGGTAATACCTGATAAGATTACAGATGATGATATGGTATTACTTGCTCATGACATTTCCAAGAAGATTGAGGATGAACTCAAATATCCCGGTCAGGTTAAGGTTAATGTCATTAGAGAAACAAGAGTAATTGATTATGCTAAGTAAAACAAAACCTCTCGCACAATGTGCGGGAGGTTTTTTGATGGATATATAGTTTTTTAGAGTTTGTAATTAATTAGTTTTTTAATTGTTTTCTTTATAATTATATATTGAAGAAATCGGCTCCACGTATTAAAATATTAAAGATATTTTAAGTAATCTAAGAAGGAGAGAACTCGCCTCTATAGAGTTCATAATCTTATGAAAGAGTATTCCTCATTAAGTAAAGAAGAATTAATTGAACTTCAAAAGAAGTTAAATGCAGAGTATGAAGATGCTAAGGGCAAGGGGCTTAAGCTTAATATGGCAAGAGGTCTTCCCGGTGCAGAGCAGCTTGATATGGAAGCTGATTTCTTCAATACTCTTAATCCTAATTCCAACTTCAAGTCGGATGCAGGTATAGATTGTCGTAACTATGGTGAATTACTTGGTATTCAGGAAGCAAGAAAGCTCATGGCTGATATGATGAGCATTTCCCCTGATAATGTAATCGTATTCGGCAATTCATCACTTAATATAATGTACGATACTGTATGTCGTTCCATGATCTTGGGTGTATGCGGTTCTACTCCTTGGTGTAAGCTTGATAAGGTTAAGTTCTTATGCCCTGTGCCCGGTTATGACAGACATTTTGCCATTACAGAGCAGTTCGGTATTGAGATGATCAATATTCCCATGAAGGCTGATGGCCCTGATATGGATATGGTTGAAGAATTCGTTAATAATGATCCTGCAGTCAAGGGCATCTGGTGCGTTCCCAAGTATGCTAACCCTACAGGTATTACTTATTCAGATGAAGTTGTTAAGAGATTCGCCAAGCTTAAGCCCGCAGCTAAAGACTTTAGAATCTACTGGGACAACGCATACAACGTGCATCATTTATATGATAACAATCAGGATGATCTTCTTGAGATTTTTGCTGAGTGTCAGAAGAATGGTAATGAGGATATGGTATATAAGTTCTGCTCTACATCCAAGATTACATTCCCCGGCAGTGGTATAGCAGCTCTTGGTACATCAAAGAAGAATCTTGATTTCATTAAATCAGTAATTACAATTCAGACAATTGGACATGATAAGCTCAATCAGCTTAGACATGTAAGATACTTCAAGAACTTCGATGGTATTAAGGCTCATATGAAAAAGCATGCTGCAATCCTTAGACCTAAGTTTGAATTGGTTCATGAGAAACTTGAAAAGGAACTTGGCGGATTAGGCATTGGCTCATGGAGCAATCCTCACGGAGGATACTTCGTATCATTCAATAGTATGGATGGATGCGCTAAGACAATAGTTGGTATGTGCAAGGAAGCCGGAGTTAATATGACAGGAGCGGGAGCAACATATCCTTATAAGAAGGATCCATTCGATTCCAATATCAGAATCGCTCCTACATTCCCTCCGATAGAAGAGTTATCACAGGCATTGGATATCTTCGTAATATGTGTAAAACTTGCGAGTGTCAACAAACTTCTTGAAGACATGTAATGTTAATACTTTTCCCACTTGAATGAGAAGTAAGTTTATTACATTATTTATTAAACATAATATATGCCCGGCGCAACGCGCCGGGCTATCTTTTTCTATGACTGACTCAGTCAATATATCCACTTTACATAATGAGTAGAAATAATCACAATTAAGGTCTTATTTAATTAACATAATTAACATGTTAAACAGGAAAAACTACATTTTGTTATCGGATGAAAAATGTCGTCAAGATATGGATTGATGTTTCACGAATGGCTTAAAATAGGCTTTTTTTCTTACTTTTTTCTCTTTTTTTCGTTGCTTTTTTGACCTCTTTTAAGTATAATAACTTATGCAGTCAACGATTAACATAATGTGTTGACATCTAACAGCTTAGTTATTCCGGAAGGGTTACCATGGAACAGCAAATATTGCTCTTTATAGAATACATCCACAACAAGAAAAAAACATCCGAAAATACTGAGATGTCATATAAAAGAGATTTGCGTAAATTAATCACTTATCTTAATGACCATGGAATTAACAATTGGAATCAAGTTAAAATATCCGATTTAAATGATTATATAAATTCAATGTTCGAGAACAATTTCGCCAATGCTTCTATTTCAAGAAGTATTGCCTCTATTAAAGCGCTGTTTGCATTCTTACAGTACTCCAATGTTCTTGAAGATGATATTGCTAAGGATCTCAAGGCTCCCAAGATTGAAAAGAAGGCTCCCAATATCTTATCCAAGAATGAGGTTACGCTTCTTTTAGAGCAGCCTTCAGGCAAGACTCCCAAGCAGATCAGGGATAAGGCTATGCTTGAACTCTTATATGCTACAGGTATCAGAGTTAGCGAACTTATTTCTCTTGAGAATTCGGATATCAATCTCAGTATGGATTTCATTAAGATTAGAGATCTTAAAAAAGAGAGACTTATTCCGTTTGGTACAAAGGCACATAATGCACTTACCGAATATATCCTTAATTCCAGAGATGTATTGCTTGAAAATAATGAATCCGATTATTTCTTTGTTAACTGCTCAGGCTCTCAGATGAGTAGACAGGGATTTTGGAAATTGATCAAGACATATACCAAGATGGCAGGTATCGAGGCAGATATTACACCTCATACATTGAGACATTCATTTGCAGCTCATCTTGTTGAGAATGGTGCAGAACTTAAGGCGGTTCAGGAGATGCTTGGACACTCCGATATATCTACAACTCAGATATATCTTAGCAATGCACAGAACCACTTAAGAGATGTGTATGATAAGACTCATCCCAGAAGCTAATCCATAAGTTAATCTTAAAAGCATATTTAAAAAGATAAAGCCCGGCGACGCCGGGCTATTTTATTGCTTGGTTATATAAATAATATTTATTAATTAGAGTTTAGTGAAATTAATCTTTCTTTCCTTGAAATCAGCTATATATTCGAAACCGATTCCCTTCAAAATATCATAGGCTTCCTTTATACCATATGCTACATCTTCGGGTGAATGAGCATCGCTTCCGAAAGTGATGATTTTTCCGCCACATTCCTTATAAAACTTGAGAATTTCTTCGCTTGGATTGAACATATTGTAGCCTTTTCTTCTTAAGCCTCCGGAATTGATTTCGATTCCTTTGCCGTCATCAACCAAGGTCTTGAAGATTTCTTCGAAGATTTCTTTATAATTATTGATGCTTCTTTCTTCTTTTGTGGTGGTAGTGTATCTTAAGCAGTAATCAAGATGGCCGTATACATCGAAATCCTTGAAGTTCTTAACATTTTTGAGGATCTCTTCGTAATACATTGTTATACCATCTACGGGATTTTCGAATTCATCCCAGTATTTCTTAAGATATGGATCGAGTCCGTCTGCAGTATGAGATGAGAGAATGATAAAGTCGTAAGGATATTCTTTTACAATATCTTTGCACATATCGTAAATCTTAGGATAAATACCCAGTTCCATTCCTACTCTTACTTTTATTCTTGATTGGATGGATTCATCATTCCTTATCTTAATAGCTGTTTCGTTATAACTTTTGGTATCGAGATCGAATATTGCATCCTCACCTTCCTGATAGCAGGGGAACAAAGGATCATAATGGTCTGTAAGGCATATAATATCAAGGCCTTTTGATATGGCCGAATCAATTATATCCGGTATTTTAGCCTGGCTGTCTCCTGAAAAAGAGGAGTGCATGTGCTGGTCAGATTTAATCATAGATTTCTCCTTATATAATATGTTTTATATACGAATAAAATCATGTGTGCGTTTCACTGAAACACATGTAATTATATTATAATTTTCGAATTTTTTAAATTATTTGTGTATTTTATGGTATAATAAATGTCGATTTTTTATATTAACGAAAGGAATAATCCTTATTTTAGGATTCTAAATCAAAAATGACTAAAATCAGAACGAGATTTGCTCCTTCACCCACAGGTAGAATGCATGTAGGTAACTTACGTACAGCACTTTATGCTTATCTTATAACAAAGCATGAGGATGGAGACTTCATATTAAGAATAGAAGATACTGACCAGGAGAGATATGTAGAGGGTGCGGTAGATATCATCTACAGAACTCTTGAAAAGACAGGACTTATACATGATGAAGGCCCTGATAAAGACAAGGGTTTTGGACCCTACGTACAGTCTGACAGACAAAAGAGCGGTATATATCTTGAGTATGCCAAGAAGCTTATAGAAAAAGGTGAAGCGTATTATTGTTTCTGCGATAAGGAGAGACTTGCTACTTTAAATAGAAAAGAAGGCGATAAGGAGATTACCGTCTATGATAAGCACTGTCTTTCGTTATCCAAGGAAGAGGTAGAGGCTAATCTTGCAGCTGGTAAGCCCTATGTTATCAGACAGAATAACCCTAACACAGGCACAACTACATTCCATGATGAAATCTATGGAGATATTACAGTAGATAACTCCGAACTTGATGATATGATTCTTATCAAGTCCGACGGATTCCCTACATATAACTTTGCAAATGTTGTAGATGACCATCTTATGGGAATTACTCATGTTGTAAGAGGTAATGAGTATCTTTCATCATCACCCAAGTACAATAGACTTTATGAAGCATTTGGCTGGGAAGTTCCCGTATATGTTCATTGTCCTCTTATTACTGATGAAAGCCATCAGAAGTTATCAAAGAGATGCGGACATTCTTCATATGAAGATTTAATAGAGCAGGGATTTTTGTCGGATGCTATCGTTAACTTCGTAGCACTTCTTGGATGGAGCCCTGATGACAATCAGGAGATTATGTCTCTTGATGAACTAATCAAAAAATTCGATTACAGACATATTAATAAGTCCCCTGCGGTATTCGACTATACCAAGTTAAAATGGATGAATGGTGAATACATCAAGGCTATGGATTTTGATGCTTTCTATGAGAAGGCTTTACCATATATTAAGGAAGTTATCACAAAAGACCTTGATCTTAAGAAGATAGCAGAGATGGTTAAGACTCGTATCGAGATATTCCCCGATATCAAGGACCATATCGATTTCTTTGAAGCAGTACCTGAGTATGATTCAGAGATGTATGTTCATAAGAAGATGAAGACAGACAAGGAAATCTCACTTAAGGTATTAAATGATATCCTTCCTGTACTCAATGATCTTCCTACAGATAAGTATAATAACGATGATCTCTATCAGTTACTTGTAGACTTTGCGGCTGAAAAAGAACTTAAGAATGGCACAGTTTTATGGCCTATCAGAACAGCTCTTTCAGGTAAGCAGATGACACCTTGTGGAGCAACTGAGATACTCGAAGTACTTGGTAAAGAAGAGTCGATTAAGAGAATCGAAGCAGCTATTACAAAGTTGTCTTCCGGAAATTAAAATAAACATCGGGAAGAGGTAGAAGATTTACTAGGTCTATCTTGAAGACGAACTTAAATGAATGTATAATTATCGAGTTGGCAGATATATTTTTTATAACTAATGTCAATAAGATAATATGTATATAGTAATGTATATAAATATAAAAAGGAGATAAAAAAATGGCATTCGTAGACAGAATCAAAGAAAAAGCAAAATTGCAGAAAAAGACGATTCTTCTTCCGGAAACTATGGACGATCGTACATATTTTGCCGCTGAGGGAGCAATCAAGGAAGGCATCGCAGATATCGTTCTTATCGGTAGCCAGGCTGAGATTGATGAGCATGTTAAGAGCACAGGAGTAGATATCTCCAAGGCATCTATCATTGATCCCGCTACATGCGATAAGCTTGATGCTTACGTTAATCTTTTATATGAGACAAGAAAAGCTAAGGGTATGACTCCCGAGGAAGCTAGAGAGATTCTCCTTAAAGATACAATTACATTCGGTATCGTAGCTTTAAAGGCAGGAGATGCAGACGGACTTGTTGCAGGTGCTTGCCATTCTACAGCAGATACACTTCGTCCTTCACTTCAGATCCTTAAGACCAAGGCTGGATGCAAGCTTGTATCAGCATTCTTCATCATGGACGTTCCTAACTGTGAGTACGGTGCAAACGGAACATTCATCTTTGCAGATTCCGGACTTAACCAGGATCCTAATCCCGAAGAACTTGCAGCTATCGCAGCTTCTTCAGCAGAGAGCTTCGAGAGCTTGGTAGGAGAGAAGGCTGTATGTGCTATGCTTTCTCACTCAACAGTTGGTTCTGCAAGACATCCGCTTGTAGACAAGATGGTTGAGGCTACTAAGATTGCTAAGGAACAGTATCCTGACCTCGTTGTTGACGGTGAGTTCCAGCTTGACGCAGCTATCGTTCCCGCTGTAGCTAAGTCCAAGGCTCCTAACTCAGATGTTGCAGGTAAGGCTAACGTTCTTATCTTCCCTAACCTTGATGCAGGTAACATCTCATACAAGATTGTACAGAGACTTGCTAAGGCTGATGCTTACGGACCTATTCTTCAGGGTATCGCTAAGCCTGTTAACGACTTATCAAGAGGATGCTCATGGCAGGATATCGTTGGTGTTATCGCCATCACAGTTTGCCAGGCAGCTAACAACTAATCAATAAATTTATAAACAAAAGCCCGTCACTAATAGAGTGGCGGGCTTTTTCTTTTCAGATTATCATATCTAGGTATACTGAATATGTTATATCAGTGCAGAGCAAATAAAAAACCTCTCCGAATATCGGAAAGGTTGTAGTATCATTATTAATCGAAAGTGAATTATTCCTCGTCTAATTTAATGATCTCTTTCTTGTTGTAGCAACCGCAAGCCTTACAAACTCTGTGGGGTACTGTTAAAGCGCCACACTTAGAACACTTAACTAAAGTAATAGCTCCCATCTTCCAGTTTGCTCTTCTTTTATCTCTATGGCTTTTGGATGATTTGTTCTTAGGACAAATAGACATATCTTTACACCTCCAATTCCCTAAATCTTCAATATACGTACGTTAAAGAGTATACAGTTTGATTTTCACTTTGTCAACAAAAAGTTTATCTTTAAGGAATAACTTGATTTTTCCTACTTATTTTAGTATATTTAAAGTTGTATTTTTGTGTGCTTATGTGAATAACGAGAGGCTGAAAAATGGGTGAAATGGTTAAGGTTGCACTTGATGCTCACGGCGGAGATAATGCTCCCGATGTGGTTATTCAGGGTGCGATAGATGCACTGAATGAATCTGACAATTTGAAAATATATCTCGTGGGTGTAAAGGATATGATTATGCCCAAGCTTGAGAGTATGACTTATGATAAGGAAAGACTTGAGATAGTCGAAGCGTCAGAGATTATATCCATGGCAGAGCCACCTGTGGCTGCTATTAGAAAAAAGAAGAAATCATCCATTGTGCTTGGCATGCAAATGGTTAGAGATAAAGAAGCGGATGCTTTTGTAAGCTGCGGATCAACCGGAGCGGTATTGGTAGGCGGACAGGTTATAGTAGGTCGTATCAAAGGCGTTGACAGACCTCCTCTTGCTCCACTTATTCCTACCAGCAAGGGCTTTTCCTTATTAATAGACTGTGGAGCCAATGTAGATTCCAAGCCTTCGAACCTTGTTCAGTTCGCCAAGATGGGTAGCGTCTATATGGAAAAGATGCTTGGCATCGAAAATCCTACCGTCGGTATCGTTAATATAGGTGCCGAAGAGGAGAAGGGTAACAATCTTGTAAAAGATACATTTCCTTTATTAAAGAATTGCTCCGAAATCAATTTTATAGGAAGTGTTGAAGCAAGAGATATTCCGTCCGGTTTCTGCGATGTAGTTGTATGTGATGCATTCGTTGGTAATGTTATCCTTAAATTATATGAAGGCTTAGGCTCAACTCTTTTATCTGTAATGAAAGAATCCATGATGTCATCAACCAGAGGTAAGATTGGCGGAGCACTTGTTAAGCCTGCGCTTAAGGAGAGACTTAAGAGCTTTACCGTATCTGAATACGGCGGAGCGCCTTTGCTTGGACTTAAGGGCCTCGTAGTAAAAGGGCATGGCAATTCTACAGCAGTTGAGATTAAGAACGCTTTACTTCAGTGTGTTAAGTTTAAAGAAAGCGACATATTAAATATACTCAGTAACAGCTTTACATTAACTGAGGTTCAGGAGGAATAACTAGAAATGGTACTTGATATCTTAAAAGAAAAGATTGTCGAGATCCTTAATGTAGATCCCAATGAAATAACCGAGAAGACAACTTTTATAGGCGATTTATGCGCTGATTCTCTTGATGTATATCAGATTATACTTGGAGTTGAGGATGCTCTTCAGATATCTCTTGATGGAGAAGACGTGGAGCAGATATCCAATGTCGGCGAAGCCGTAAGTCTTATCGAGAAAGTTATGGCAGCCAAATGATTAACATAGAAGAAAATCTGGAAAAATTACAAAATCTTATAGGGCTCAAGTTTTCAGATACGGCCAATCTAAGAAGTGCATTGTCCCATTCTTCTTTTGTGAATGAGTTAAAGACCAATAAATGGGAAGATTATGAGAGACTGGAGTTTTTAGGAGATGCTGTACTCGAGATAGTATCCAGTGATTATCTCTATAGACATCATCCTGATATGCCTGAAGGCGAATTATCAAAACTTCGTGCATCGCTTGTATGCGAACCTTCGCTTGCTTTTACAGCTAAGAGAATGAATCTTTCAGAGTACATTCTTCTTGGTAAGGGTGAGGATGCGAGTGGCGGTAGATACAGAAACTCACTTCTTTCAGATGTATTTGAGGCTATTATTGGCGCTGTATATCTTGAATTCGGATATATGGAAGCCAAGAATTATATAGAGAAGTTTTTGCTTAATGATATATCAGAGAATCAGCTTTTTGTTGATTCCAAGAGCAGACTTCAGATCATCGTTCAATCCAAGGAAGGCATGAATCTTGAATATAAAATTATTGAAGAGACAGGCCCTGACCACGACAAGCATTTTGTTGTTGGACTTTTCATTAACGATGAGTTAGTAAGCCAGGGAGAAGGCCATAATAAAAAAGAAGCAGAACAGATGGCGGCTTACAACGGTATAAAGAAAATATCAAAGGAAGATTAGAATAAAATGTATTTAAAAAGTATTGAAGTACAGGGCTTTAAGTCTTTTGCTAATAAGATTGTATTTCAATTTAACAATGGTATTACCGGCATCGTAGGTCCTAACGGATCAGGTAAGAGTAACGTAGCAGATGCCGTTAGATGGGTTCTAGGTGAACAGCGTATCAAGCAACTTAGAGGGGCATCCATGCAGGATGTCATTTTTTCTGGTACACAACTTCGTAAACCCGTAGGTAGTGCGTACGTTGCAATCACTCTCGATAATTCGGATCATGCTCTTGCGATTGATTTTGATGAAGTAACTGTTGCAAGAAGAATATACCGTTCAGGTGAATCCGAATATCTTATCAACAATACTCCCTGCAGATTAAAAGATGTTAATGAGCTTTTCTATGATACAGGTATCGGTAAGGAAGGTTATTCCATTATCGGTCAGGGTCAGATTGACAAAATCTTGAGTTCCAAGCCTGAAGACAGAAGAGAGCTTTTTGATGAAGCTGCAGGTATCGTTAAGTATAAGAGAAGAAAAGTAGAAGCTCTTAAGAAACTTGAAAATGAGAGAGCTAATCTTTTACGTGTTACAGATATCTTATCAGAGTTAGACAGACAGATTGGACCTCTTGAGAAGCAGTCTCAGAAGGCTAAGATATTCCTTCAGAAAAAGGAAGAACTTAAAAAACTCGATATTAATGTATTCTTACTTGATTCAGAAGTTATTGATAAAAAGATCGAAGACTTGAAAGTCAAGGAAGAAATAGCAGGAAAAGACTTCGAAGAGATGACTCTTAAGAGTGAGGCTCTTAAGCGTGATTACGAAGAAGTTGAAAATATCCTTGCTCATCTCGAAGAAGAGATTGAGGAGAACAGAAGCAAGCTCTCCAATACAGATCTTATGAGGGAAAAACTCGAAGGTGAGATTAACGTTATCAATGAAAAGATAACCAATGCCACAGAACATGTCGGACACCTTAATAACAGATTAACATCTGTTGACGAGTCCATTAAGAATAAGAACGAAGAGATTGAAAAAGTATCTCTTTTAAAGAAAGAAATAGATACTGAGATTAACGATAAGAAGACATTCCTTGATGAAGCCAAGGGAGATCTTGAAAAAGTTGAGACCCTTATTGAAACAGAGAATTCATATGTTGAAAAGGGTAACAGCTACATCATCGAACTCCTTAATGAAAGAGCAGCTATCAAGGGTGATGTATCCGGTATCGAGACATCAATCTCATCCAAGAATATAAGACTTTCTGAAGTTAATGCTAAGCTCTTGGCTGCTAAGTCAGTAGAGGATAAGCATAATGAAGAGATTAAGAGATTTGAAGATGAATTCAATAAGATTACAGAAGAGATCGCTTCTCTTAATGAGACAGGCAAAGAACTCGACAATAAGACTGCATCATTCCATGACAGACTTACTGCTTGTGATGATAAGTTAAAAGAGACTGAGACTGAATATCATAAAGAGAAATCAAGACTTGATGCAATATCCAATATCTGTGAGAGATACGACGGATTCAACTCATCCATCAAGAGAGTTATGGATGAGAAGTCAACTGACAAGAGAATCCTCGGTGTTGTTGCTGATATTCTTAAGGTTGATCCTAAGTATGAGACTGCAATTGAGACTGCTCTTGGCGGTAACATCCAGAATATCGTTACCAAGGATGAAGATTGTGCGAAGAAGTTAGTAGAACTTTTAAAGAGAGAAAAAGCCGGCCGTGCTACATTCTTACCTCTTACAATGCTTACCAATCCTCAGGAATTCAAGCAGGAAGAAGCAATCAACGAAAAGGGTGTTATCGGCAAGGCTGATGAAATAGTTAATTGCGACGATGAGTATAGATGCGTTGCTAAGACTTTACTTGGCAGAATACTCGTTGTCGACAATATAGACAATGCACTTAAGATTGCCAGAAAGTATGACTTCGGTATCCGTATGGTTACTATCGAGGGTGAAATGATTATCCCCGGCGGTGGTATCAGCGGTGGTCACTTCAAGAATAACTCCAATCTTTTATCCAGAAGAAGAGAGATTGAAGAACTTGAAAAGAAGGTTAAGGCTCTTAAAGCAGAGTGCGACAAGTTAAACGAAGAGATAGATAAGATTAAGGATGAGCGTAACGAAGTAAGACTTCAGATTATCAAGAATAAGGATAAGTTGCAGGATGCTTTCATACGTCAGAATTCCGCAAGAATCAATTGTCAGAATGCTAAGGAAAAGATGGGTTCATCACTTTCCGATTTTGATGCTCTTCGTGAAGAATCAGCTGATATCAAGGATGAATTAGTTGTTCTTGAAAAGCAGAAAGAAGAAAAAGAAGTACTCTTCAAAGAGTCACTTACCAAAGAAGAGAATGAGAAGAAGCAGATAGAGGAACACCAGAATAAGCTCAATGAATTAAGAAATGATGAGACGAGCAAGATTCAGAAGGTTAATGATGCAAATCTCGTTATGGAAAAACTCTATCAGAAGCAGGATTTCGAGCAGGCTAACCTCGACAGACTTACAAAAGAGGCTGACAGATTTGCTGAAGAAAAGGCTGAGATTGTTGAAGCTATCAAGGCTACCAATACTGAGATAGAAGAAAAGAAGAGTAATCTCGAAGAGATTAAGGCTACTATTACTGCCAGCCATACATCACAGTCCGAGACTGAGACCAAACTTGCTGATGATCTCAAGAAAAAGGATGAATTCATAACTAAGAGAAAGTCATACTTTGATGAGAGAGATAAGATATCCGAAGCTATCAACAATCTTGATAAGGAACTTTTAAGACTTAAGGTTGCAAGAGAAAAGCAGCAGGATAACTTGGCTTCATTCTCTTCATATATCTGGCAGGAGTACGATATCACACTTCAGGATGCTAAGCAGTTCAAGGATGATGAGATGACTGATCTTCCTTCCATGAAGAAGCAGATTAGCTCCATCAAGGATGATATTAAAAAACTCGGCGATGTTAACGTCAATGCTATCGAGGAATATAAGGAAGTGTTTGAGCGTCATTCATTCCTTACAACTCAGCATAATGACTTAAAAGAAGCAGAAAAAGAATTAGTTAAGATTATAGATGAACTAGATGTGGCTATGAGAAATCAGTTCACTGAACAGTTCGGTCTTATTTCAAGCGAATTCGATAAGGTATTCAAGGAACTCTTTGGAGGCGGTAAGGGTACGCTCGAATTGCTTGATGACGATGATATTCTTGAGGCAGGCATTAGAATCATTGCTCAGCCACCGGGAAAGAAATTGCAGAATATGATGCAGTTATCGGGTGGTGAAAAAGCTTTAACAGCGATTGCTCTATTATTTGCAATTCAGAACTTGAAGCCTTCACCTTTCTGTCTTCTCGATGAGATTGAGGCTGCACTTGATGAGAGCAACGTAGACAGATTCGCCAAGTATCTTCTTAAGATGACTAAGAATACGCAGTTCATCGTTATCACACATAGACGTGGTACCATGAACAAGGCTGATTCGCTCTACGGTATTACCATGCAGGAGAAGGGTGTATCCGCACTCGTATCCGTAGACCTCGTTGACAAAGAACTCGAAAAAGAAGAAAAGGCTAGAAAACAACAATAATGGAAAAAGAAAAAAGCGGTTTCTTTGCAAAATTAAAAAGCGGACTTAATAAGACCAGAATCAATCTCTTGGATGGTTTGGACAGTGTATTCCATGGTTTCTCCGAGATTGATGATGACTTTTATGAGGAACTCGAAGAAGTGCTTGTTATGGCTGATATAGGAGTCAAGACAAGCGGAGAGATCATAGAAGAGATTAAAACTCTTGTTAAGGTTGAACATATTAAGAGTCCCGAGGATTGCAGGTCTTATCTTATAGACCTCTTAAGCAAGAGACTCCAGATTCCAGATGATGGATATGAATTCTTAAATGAGAAGTCAATCATTTTCGTAATAGGTGTTAATGGAGTAGGTAAGACTACTACAATCGGAAAGCTTGCGTATAACTTTAAGACCGATGGTAAGAAGGTTATGATTGCTGCAGCAGATACTTTTAGAGCAGCTGCCAGCGAACAGCTTGAAAGCTGGGCTAAGAGAGTTGATGTTCATATGATCAGCTCTACAGAAGGTACTGACCCTGCAAGCGTAATATATGATGCATTATATTCTGCTAAAGCTAAAGACGTTGATGTACTTCTTTGCGATACAGCAGGTAGACTTCACAATAAGAAGAACCTCATGGAAGAGCTTAAGAAGATGAATCGTATTATCGACAGAGAATACAATGGCATTCATCGTGAAAACTTCCTCGTTCTTGATGCGTCAACAGGTCAGAACGCACTTAACCAGGCCAAGGAATTCTCTGAAGTATGCGATATAACAGGTATTATCCTTACCAAGATGGATGGTACTGCAAAGGGCGGTATTGCAATAGCCATCTGGCAGGAACTTGGTATTCCTGTTAAGTATATAGGTGTAGGAGAAGGTATCGAGGATCTTCAGAAGTTTGATTCCAAGTCCTTCGTATCTGCAATCTTTGACAAAGACTAAGATTTAATCCATATTTCTTTTAATAAAATATTGGAAAGTAAGTAATAAAAATAATTTCAAGGTGTCAAGTAAAAATGCTTGACACCATTTTTATTTTTTGTTATATTATCAAAGGCGCTCTTTTTCTGGGCGTATGTTTTATTGCATTTAACAGGATTTATTAATGGAAAACATCGTAGAGAGATCGCTCCTTTTTGACATATACGGACCGCTTCTGACTGAACATCAGAGAAGTATATATTCCGATGTTGTAGATAATGATTATTCTTTATCGGAGATTGGCGAGGAGCTTGGTATATCGAGGCAGGGAGTACACGATACCATTAAGAGAATCGATAAGATATTAACCGATTATGAGGACAAGCTTCATTTCGCCGAGACCTATCTTAAGAACATGGATACAATCGGTAAGATAAAAGAAGAAGTAAGTATAATCGAAAGTTCAGGTACTGATTGCAACAAGATAAAGACGTTGCTTAATGAACTCACAGAGGATTTGTAATGGCTTTTGAAAATCTGACAGATAAGCTTACAAAAGTATTCAAGAACCTTCGTTCCAAGGGCAGACTTACAGAAGAAGATGTTAAGTCTGCTATGAAAGAAGTTAAGCTTGCACTTCTTGAAGCGGACGTCAATTTTAAAGTAGTTAAGAATTTTATAAAAACTGTTGAAGAGAGAGCTGTCGGCAGCGAAGTACTTGAAGGACTCAATCCCGGACAGGCAGTAGTTAAGATAGTTAATGAAGAACTTACCAATGTTCTTGGTTCTGAGACAGTAGAGATTAAGTTTGAACCCGGTCAGGCAACAACAGTTATAATGCTTTGCGGTCTTCAGGGTGCAGGTAAGACAACAACAGCTGCCAAGCTTGCAGGCAAGTTTATCTTAAAGGGTAAAAAGCCTCTCTTAGTAGCTCTTGACGTATATAGACCCGCTGCTATCAAGCAGTTACAGGTTAACGGTGAAAAACAGGGCGTTGAAGTCTTTTCAATGGGAGACAATGTTAGTCCCGTTGAGATTGCCAAGGCAAGTTTGGAACATGCCAAGGCAGGCGGATTCAATGTAGTAATCTTCGATACTGCAGGTCGTCTCCAGATTGACGATGCATTGATGGAAGAGTTGGTTAACATCAAACAGGCGGTTACAGTACATAAAACACTTCTTGTTGTAGATGCAATGATCGGTCAGGAATCGGTCAATGTAGCAACTCAGTTTAATGATAAGATTGGCCTTGACGGACTTATCCTTTCCAAGATGGATGGTGATACAAGAGGGGGTGCTGCATTATCAATCAAGGCTGTAACAGGAATCCCTATTCTCTATGTAGGTATGGGAGAAAAGTTATCGGACCTCGAGCAGTTCTATCCCGATAGAATGGCTAACAGAATCCTTGGAATGGGCGATGTGCTCACACTTATCGATAAGGTTATGGAAGAAACCGATATTGATAAGGACAAGGAAAGAGATATGTCTGAGCGTCTCAAGAAAGGTAAGTTTGATTTCAACGATTACCTTGAGAGTATGAATCAGATGAAAAAAATGGGTGGCTTATCATCAATGCTTGGACTTATGCCTAACTTAGGTATCAGCAAGGACGATCTTGAAGGAGCTGTTGATGAAAAGCAGCTTAAGCAGATGGAAGCAATCGTTCTCTCGATGACTAAAAAAGAGAGAAGCAATCCCAAGCTTTTAAATCCTCAGAGAAAACACCGTATTGCCAAGGGCGCAGGCGTTGATATAGCAGTAGTCAACAGATTCATCAAGCAGTTTGAACAGACACAGAAGCTTATGAAGCAGATGCCCGGACTTATGGGTGGTAAAAAGAGAAGAGGATTCGGCGGAATGGGTGGATTCGGTAAATTCCCCGGAATGCCTTTCTAGTAATGCAAATATCTTCCTTTCGGAAGTTTTTGATAATAATTTTATTTAATATATGGAGGACAAGAAAATGTCAGTTAAAATCAGATTAAGCAGAATGGGTTATAAGAGAAATCCTATCTACAGAATCGTAGTTTCAGATTCTCGTACAGCTAGAAACGGTGGATGCATCGAAGAGATCGGTACATATGATCCTAACAAGAATCCTTCTGAGTTCAAGGTTGATGAGGAGAAGGCTAAGAAGTGGCTTAACAATGGTGCTCAGCCTACAGAGACTGTTGCTAAGATTTTCAAGATTGCTGGTATCGAAAAATAATTGGGGAGATTCACAGGAGGCATATTCGTGAAGGAATTGGTTGAAACAATTGCGAAGGCCCTCGTTGATCATCCTGAAGAGGTAGTAGTAACAGAAAAAGTTGACGGAAAGAATGTCGAGATTAACCTTCATGTTGCTCAGGGCGATATGGGTAAGGTTATTGGTAAGCAGGGTAGAATTGCCAAGGCAATAAGACTTGTAGTAAAGGCAGCTTCCGTAAAGGATGATTTACAGGTTGACGTAAACATTGATTAATAATCAATCTTCCTCGAGTACCTGTATTTCCAGGTAATCAAAGTCGATTGATTCAATGAAAGAATCCTTTGTAAAGCGTGTCTTCGATACTTTTTTGAATTCCGATATGTTGCTATCAAGCCATATAGGTACACATATATCGAAGGATGCACATCCTTTTTCAAGGGATTGTAAGACTTTGTGAGTTCTGGAGTCGTCGCGGTCATCACTAATAGTAATATCTTTTACAAGATGATTGTCATTGATTTCTTTTATCCAGAGTCTGAACATAGATTACCTCTTTTGCCGATTTAATACAGAGTGTATTTTATCATATATTTTACATATGGCATATTCAATTATTTAATTTGAATAATTTCGGCAAATGTATTGAATTTTTGATATTTCTATGGTAATTTATTATAGTTGCGTGTAAAGAGATGGTCCTCTGAGACTTTTAAGACTTAAGAACATCCGATGAAAGTATAAAGGAGTTATATAAATGAGCGAGATTATCAAAGAGCTTGAGAAGGCTCAGCTTAAGGAAAGCGTTCCTCAGTTCGAAGTTGGTGATACTGTAAAGGTTCACAACAGAATTCAGGAAGGTAACAAGACAAGAATTCAGATTTTCGAAGGTACCGTTATTAAGATTCAGGGCGGTTCCAACAGACAGACATTTACCGTACGTAAGGTTTCCAACGGTTGCGGTGTTGAGAAGACATGGCCCATCCATTCTCCCAACGTAGCAGATGTTGAAGTTGTTCGTAAGGGTAAGATAAGAAGAGCTAAACTTTTCTACTTAAGAGACAGAGTTGGTAAGAAAGCAAAAGTTAAAGAGAAAATCTAATGCATTAATTCTTAAGAGGCAGGTTTACCTGCCTCTTTTTTGAAAAAGAAGTACATGAAGAAAAGAAAAGGGCTTACATTCGTTAAAAAGGAAAAAGTCATTAAGCCGCATCATTTCAAAGGGGCTTTTGTTTTGCTGTTTTGGATGGCTGCGGTTTCTTTTATTGCTTTCGTACTTGTACTTGTATTCGGAACCAGAACCGTCGTTATCGGTGACGGTATGGAGAATGAACTCTATAATTCACAAGAAGTTCTGATTAATAAGTCCTCATATATCGTCTTTAAGCCTCGTCCCGGCGATATAGTTGCTTTTTATCCCGCAGGTAATACCAAAACACATTATTATATTAAGAGAGTAGTTGCTACACCCGGAGATACTGTTCTTATTAAGGACGGTCATCTTTATATTAACGGTGATCTCTATAAAGATAGCGAAATGTATGGATATATAGAGTATTCCGGTCTTGCAGAAAACGAAGTTGTTCTTGAAAAAGGCGAATTCTTCGTAATGGGCGATAATTGCAATGATTCTGAGGACTCACGTTACGGAAATATTGGTCCTGTTGATATAGACGATATAGTTGGCAGAGTATGGCTTAAGTTCAAATACGAAGACAATAAAGGTGGTTTACTATGAATATTAACTGGTATCCCGGTCATATGACCAAGGCCAGAAGAATGATGGAAGAAAACATCAAGTTAGTTGATGTTGTTATAGAATTGCTTGATGCGAGAGCACCCTTATCCACGAGAAATCCTGATATTGATGATCTTGCTAAGAATAAGTTTCGTCTTATTCTTCTTAACAAGTCCGATATGGCTGATCCTAAGGATAATGAAAAATGGGAAGCTTATTTCAATGAACTTGGACTTAGATGCGTGCTTATAGATTCTCGTAACAGAGACAGTATCAAGAACATTGATAAAGTCATCAAGGAAGTATGTAAGGAAAAGATAGAGAGAGATAAAAAGAGGGGCATTCTTAAGCGTACTCTTAAGTGCATGATATGCGGTATTCCCAATGTCGGCAAATCAACTTTTATCAATTCCTTATGTAAAAAAGGTGTAGCCAAGACAGGTAATAAGCCCGGTGTTACCAAGGGTAAGCAGTGGGTTAACGTTAAGGGCGAGTTTGATTTGCTCGATACTCCAGGCATTTTATGGCCCAAGTTCGAGGATGAGAATATCGGTATCCGATTGGCTCTTATCGGTTCCGTAAATGATGATATACTTGATATAACAGAATTATCATATAAACTCATAGATATTTTGAAAAATAAGTATCCCGGAGTGCTCAATTCGAAGTATGATATTAATGAGGATGCAAATACTATAGACATCCTTAATGAGTATACTGTAAAAAGAAATCTTTTAAAGAAAGGCGGAGAATGTGATATAGACAGAGGTGCTGCGCTTATCATAGATGACTTCAGGTCATTACGCATTGGCAGACTCTCTATAGATGATATTCCTTCGGTTTAATATATGAATGACACTTTAAAAGAAATATTAAAAACAAGTATATATTTCCTTATTGTTCTTATCTTTGCGTTATTAATCGTTACATTCGTTGGTCAGCGTACCGTTGTGGATGGAACCAGTATGATTAATACGCTTAACGATAAGGATAACCTTATTGTCGATAAGATTACATATAGATTCAAGGATCCTCAGAGGTTCGATATAGTTGTATTCCCTTATGCTATGGGTAAGAGAACATATTATATCAAGCGAGTTATAGGTCTTCCCGGAGAGACTGTATTTATCGATGATAATGGAGTTATCTATATCAATGATCAGGTACTTGTAGAGAATTATGGTCGTGAGACTATCGAAAGACCCGGCAGAGCTAATGAAAAGATTACACTTGGTCCTGATGAGTATTTTGTTCTCGGAGATAATCGTAACGATTCCGTAGACTCGAGATTCGCAAGTGTTGGTAATGTCAAACGATCTGAGATTATAGGCAGAGCGTGGTTTAGAATATATCCATTTAACAAGATGGGTCTTGTTAATAAGAAAAAGTAGTATGAGAGAATTAAAAGGCGAAAAGCTTGAAGCCGAACTTAAGAGACTCGAGGCTTTAAAGGCATATGAAAAAGAATACGAGCATTTAGGTTACGTTGCAGGTATAGATGAAGTTGGAAGAGGACCTTTTGCTGGCCCTGTTGTAGCATGTTGCGTAATTCTTCCCAAGGATTGCAATATTCTATATATTAATGATTCCAAAAAATTATCCGAAAAAAGAAGAGAAGAACTTTTTGATATCATCACTAAAGAAGCTGTAGCTTATGGAATAGGTATTGTTGATAATACAGTTATCGATGAGATTAACATACTTAATGCCACTTATGAGGCTATGAGACAGGCTATCGGTAAGCTATCAGTAAAGCCTGATGTACTGCTTAATGATGCGGTTACAATTCCTGGAGTTGATATTAAGCAGGTGCCTATTATCAAGGGTGATGCAAAAAGTATTTCAATCGGTGCTGCATCGATAGTAGCCAAGGTAACCAGAGACCGTATGATGTGCGAATACGATGAAGTGTATCCCGGTTATGATTTCGCTAAGAACAAGGGATATGGTACAGCAGCACATATACAAGGACTTAAAGAGATAGGTCCTTGTCCGATACATAGAAAGACATTCATTCATAACTATATCTAAGAGGTAATTAATGGACAATATTACCGGCGCATCGAAAATAAGGAACGTCTTTGACGTATCAAGCTTAAGCAAAGAAGGTGTCAGTTCCGAGAAAGCGGGACTCGAGGCCCTTAGAAATATGTCAAGCGGCGAGACTTTTACCGGTAAGATTGTTGATATTAATGGCAATACAGCTACCATATCACTTGGAGCAGATGCGAGAGTTACAGCTGAACTTGATACCAATGCCAATCTTAATGTTGGTCAGTCAGTAGTATTTGAAATCGGTACCGATTCTGAAAACTCCGTATCACTTCGTGCGTTATTTACCAATCTGGCAAGCGAGAATATCGCTAACAACGCGCTTACTCAAGCAGGAATCCCTGTAAATAATACATCTCTTGCACTTATATCCACTCTTATGGAACAGGGCATGGGTATAGATAAAGAAACAGTTACTCAAGCTTATAGAGCAATTGTCGCTAATCCTGAAGTTGCTACAGAAGAAATAGTTCGTATGAAGCAGATAGGATTGGAATTAACAAGTGACAATATTGCTAAGTTTGATGCAGTAACCAATTTTGAAAGTAAGATTTCTGATTCAATCAATTCCCTTATCAATCAGATACCGCTTGAATTATCAGCTAAGGCTGATACAGATCTTAGTGCGTCTATTAAGATGGCATCAAGTTTTATCGATGCTGCGCTTGAAGGCGAGAGTGAAGTAAGCGTATCTCTTGGAGATATTGCTTTATCTTCGGAGGGCGAAGGATTAGGATTAGCAAGTGAGAATGCTTCCGAGAATTCTTCTTCTCTTGCAGAAGGTATGGCTAACGATAACGAAGAAGCGGGCAATAATGCTACACTTACAAAAGATACTGTTAAGAATATTATCTCAGATCTAACTGATTCAGGAATCATTTCTGATGAAGAAGGCGAAGTAATTAATGAGAATTCCGGAGCACGTGAATTATCCGAGCAGATTACTCTTACCAATAAGGATTTTGATGCTCTTAATTCGCTTACAACTTCTGGCAATACATATGCTAATGAGATTATAGATAAGTTGTCATCAGGCCAGCAGATTGACCTTGAAGAGTTGCTTAAGACTTTTGATTCTATACTTAAGGATCCCAATGTTCCTGATGAGAGCAAGAGAGAGCTTATTAAGTCCGAACTTTTTAAAGGTGCAATTACGGATAAGTTTTCTGAAAAGTGGTTGCTTGAACCTTCCCAGATAAAAGATTCAGAATCTCTTAATACTCATTACAATAAGGTACTTGAGAATACAGACAAGATTCTTGATTCGATGCAAAATGCTTTCAAAGGTAGCGAAACTCTTACACAGTCTGCCAATGCGTTTAAGGAAAATGTACAATTCCTTCAGACACTTAATGACTTAACTCCTTATGTGCAGTTGCCTTTACTTATGAATAATCGTTCCAATACCGGAGATTTATATGTATATGCGAATAAGAAGAATCTTTTAGAGAATAAAGAGAATATATCAGCGGTACTTCGTCTTGATATGAAGAATCTTGGCATGGTTCAGGTATATGTTAAGCTTAATTCATCCAAGAACTTATCGACTGATTTTACTCTTCCTGATGAAGATACACTCAAGTTCATCGAAGATCACATAGATATACTTAACGAGAAACTTGAAAAGCTTGGATTTAATGTAACCAATTCGTTTAATACCAAGAGTGAGGCTCCTCGTCCTCTTCTTGATGATGACGATAACACAGAGAAAAAGGATAGTATCGGTTTCTACAGGTTTGATGTGAGGGCATAATATGGAAAAGAGAAAGATAAGACAGGCTATAGCCCTCGAATACGACCCTAATGACGATTCAGCACCGAAAGTAATCGCATCCGGTCAGGGACTTGTAGCTGATAAGATTATTGAAAAAGCAAAAGAGAATAAAGTACCTGTTCACAAGGATTCAAAACTTGCGGATACTTTGTCGCGACTCGAGATAGGTCAGGAGATTCCTCCTGAATTATATGAAGTTGTTGCTGAAGTTCTGGTATTCGTCGATGCTATGGATAAAATCAGAGCAAAGCAGAAGAGTATTATATAGGAGTTTATTATTAATACCAGAGGAAAAGGAACTGAATACGAAGAAATAGCTATTACTTTTCTTAAAGATCATTACGCAAAGATACTGGATACCAATTATCGTTGTAAATTTGGCGAAATCGATATTGTAGTAAAAGATAAAGACTTCATTGCATTTGTAGAGGTGAAATTTCGAGATACCGATAAACAAGGAGATGCTTCTGAAGCCGTAGACTATAAGAAAATGCGTACTATAAGCAGAGTATCAGACTATTATAGAATGGAAAAACGGATTAGCGAGTATTTGCCAATCCGTTTTGATGTTATAGCTATTAATTCAAATGGTATACGTTGGATAAAGAATGCTTTCGAATATATACCGAACTAATTATTCTGCATTAAATAATTTGAATGAATCTTTTAAGAATGAATCCATTTTTTCGTCTGAGATAATCTCTTTGAAATTCATAGGTCCTTCAACCTTAGGGAATCTCTCATGGATTTTATCTTCCTTAGCAGATACGAGAGAGAAGTCATCAAGAACTTTCTGAGCTGTATTAGCAACAACCTTTCCTGAAGCATCTGCCTTTTCATAAGTAGCCTTCTTGAATAAGTCACCGCCTGTAAGAGATAACGTATCCTTCTGAGGCTCTACCTTCGCATTAAAAGAAACCTCGTTTTCAGAGGCTTTTTCGATGTTCGCAAGGGACTTTGCGGAAAACTTGGAATATATATTCAATTGTGAACTTAAATCATAAGCTCCGATTTTCATTTTTTTACTCCAAATATTTTCTAAAAGATATATCGACAATTATAACACAATATTTAGTAATTGGAAGTATATTGTTGACACTATTTTTACAATTTTTTATAATATTTATGATAAAGATTTCAAAAGTCGAGAATTGTTTGAGCTTGCTCAAAACAATTCGAGAATTTGGAAATCTAACAATAATGAGGAAGTAGCAAAATGCCAGTGAAACGGGCATTTTAGCGGATTCCGAATTATTGAACAAAATTGTGTGAGCTTCGAAGAAGCAAAACAATTTTGTGTATCATAATTTTTTTATGGTACAAATGTTTTAACATGGGAGGTTACAGGTGGAAGGTAACGAAAGAAGAAAAGCGAAGAGAATTGATCTTCAGGCTAAGATTATTGTTAACAGACTTGATGGCAAAGACAAACACGAGATAGATGTTGAGATTACTGATGTTTCGACTTCAGGTATCGGATTCATCTGTAAGGAATTCCTTGCTAAGGGATCAATCTACGATGCAGATCTTACACTTTGGAACAAGGATGTTATCCATTGCTTCATCGAAATCGTACGTATTATGAAGAAAGATGACGGAGTTCATTACGGCGGATTATT
>JAEEGJ010002066.1_pt1 | contig 151905 bp, 125 predicted proteins | sample 8958761 | NCBI WGS metagenome assembly JAEEGJ01 (sample SAMN16246546, study PRJNA631951) | gut metagenome | biome: gut microbiome; feature: rumen; material: RS-attached | host: Bos | place: Iran: Karaj | collected 2018-10
TATGCCGATGATTTTGGGAATCGCGGTTGACGACACGATTCACTTGACCACGCATTTAAAGTACGGCTTGGAAAAGACAGGCTCTTACAAGACCGCGATGGAAGATTCCTGCCGCGAAATTGGAGCGTCGATGTTCATGACGACATTCATTCTATGCTCAATCTTCACCGTGTACATCTTCAGCCCCTTGCGCTACTTGTTTGTGATCGGGCTTTTGTCCGTCATCGGATTAGCCGCCGCCTTGCTGGCCGACTACACGATAACGCCCGCGCTGCTTTACTTGGTCAAGCCTTTTGGAAAAGAGAAAAAATAAATCATACATATAGGAGTGTTTATATGAAAATTTCTAAAATCATTTTGGGAGCCTTGGCTCTTTGCATGTCGGCGGCGGCCTTTGGCCAAAGCGCGGAAGAAATCGCAAAAAAGGTACATGACCTTCCCGACGGAAAGACAAACTACATGGTGGCTCGCCTTACCCTTCTTGACAAGGCCGGAAAAAGCCGCGTCCGCGAAATCGCTTCCTTTAAGATGGAAGAAGGAACTACAAAAAAAGGCGTGACCGTCTTCAGGACTCCAAAGGACGTGGCGGGCGTAAGCTACCTTTCGTTCGACTACCCCGACAATCCCGACGGAAGCGCCAAGGACAGCGACAGCTGGCTTTACCTCCCGGCGATGAAAAAGGCGCGCCGCGTCTCTGGTTCAAGCAAGGACGACGACTTCCAGGGAACGGATTTCACTTACGACGACATCGGCGAGCGAAGCCTTGGAAAGGACACCTTTAAAATTTTGGGCTCGGAGAACGTCGGCGGAAAAGATTGCTGGATGTTGGAATACACGGCAAAGAACGCAAACTCAAAAATCACCCGCCGCGTGATGTGGATCGACAAGAGCAACTACACGACTCTTAAAGGCGAATACTATGACCGCCAGGGCAAAAAGTTCAAGGAGCTTCTTTGCGAAAGCATTGAGCAAGTCGACGGCTTTTGGACAGTAAAGAAAATGACGATGTCAAACATTGTGACTTCTCACAAAACCGTTTACGAACTTTTGGAAGTTAAATACAACCTTAAGGTTGACGCAAACCTCTTTACAGTCAGCGCTCTTGAAAGGGAAATGGTAAAGTGACAAAAAAATTATTATTTGCCGCCCTTCTCTTTTTGGGAACGGCATTCGCCCAAGAGATTGACTACAGCGGAAAGCTTACGGCCCTTGTAGGCCCAGGCCTTGCCGAAAGCAACGCCGGAAGATTTTTGTCCGGACACTTGGCTTTTGACAACACGCTAAAGGCCTACGCCGGCGAAAGCATGTTTTATTTTAACGCGATTTTAATCGCTGACGGAACGCAAAGCCAGTCCACAAACGGAATCTCAAACTTCGCAAGCGACGACGGAATATTTTCCTTAAAGCTTAAGGAAGCCTACCTTGACTACAACGGAGGCTTTTGGAGCGTCCGGGCGGGACGCCAAATCGCTGCTTGGGGAAAGGCAGACGGAATACAAATCGCCGACATTCTTTGTCCGCAAGACGAATCCAACCTAATCGCCTCGACCTACAAGGAAAGCCGCTTGGGCGTCGACGCCTTGCGTCTTTCGTTTATGGGAGACATTTTCCAAAGCGACTTGTATTGGATTCCGATTTTTACGCCAAGCGCATTGCCTTTGGCGCAAAAGAGCGCCTTGCGCGAAATCGTTTTTCCAAAACGCTACGGCTCCTTCGACTTGACCACGCCGCAAAAGTGGAGCGACTTTGACCTTCCGGAGCGCAAGATTCAAAACGGAGAATACGCCGCGCGCCTTAGCCTTTATTTTTCAAAGTTTGACTTGTCATTCTACGGCTTTTACGGCTGGGACGACATTCCCCTCATGACATACACCGCCACATCCGCCACAAGCGCGGTCGTTTCCGGAACCTACAAACGAATGGGAATGATTGGAGCGGACGCCGCGATTCCCGCGGGCGACTTTGTCTTTAGGCTGGAGGCGGCCTTCTTTCCGCAAAGAAGCGTTCAAACTTCGGCTGAATGGCAGGCAAAAAGGCAAATGGCCGGACTTGACTTTGAAGGCTCAAAAAAATGCAACCAGCTTTCGGCGCTCGCAGGCTTTGACTGGACTCCAAGCGGAGGCTGGACAATCACCGCGCAGTACATAGCCGACGCGGTCTTTGAATCAGCCGAAACGCTTGACAGAAAGGCCTACATCCACCGCGCCTCGCTGACTGTCGAAAAGTCCTTCTTCAACGAAAGCCTTTCGCTTTCGGCCCTGGCCTTTTTGGACTTAAACGACCTTTCTTCCGCCACAGAAATCTCGGCCGAATACTCCTTGTCCGACGCAATCAAGCTGGGCCTTGTGGCAAACCTCTTCTTTAAGGGAATTGACAATAAGGACGGACTTTACGGCGCCTACAGCAGCTTAAGCTGCCTGACCTTAAAAAGTTCCTTTACATTCTAAAAAAAAAACGGGGCCTTTCGGCCCCTTTTTTTATCCCGCTCAAAGCGGCGCGGACGCTACTTTAGCACGGCCCCGCCTCTGGCCATTGTTCCCCGCTCCGACTGGAGCGGCGTATGATAATTTCCTCTACAAAGCGGAGCGTAAGCTACTTTAGCACTTGCCCGCCGCGACTCATGGCAATGAGGCCGGTCTTGGCGTATTCCAAAATGCCAAAGGGCTCAAGCAAGCGGATAAGGCTGTCGATTTTTGTCTCGCTTCCGGACGCCTCGACGATGACGCTTTCGGCGCCGACGTCAACGATGTGGGCGCGGAAGATTTCGCAAGTGCTTACGATTGTCTCGCGCTTGCTTCCGTCGGCCTTTACTTTAATCAAGGCAGTTTCGCGCTGGCAAGTGTCGGCGTCGCAGCGCTCGATCGAAATGACTTCAACCAGCTTTGAAAGCTGCTTTTCGATTTGGTCAAGGATGCGCTCGTCGCCCATAACTACAATCGTCATGCGCGAAATCGCCTTGTCGCTTGTTTCGCAAACGGTAAGGCTGTCAATGTTGTAGCCTCGGCGGCTGAACAAGCCAGAAACGCGGCTAAGAACGCCCGCGTGGTTTTCTACCAAAACAGAAAGAACGAATTTTTGCATATTTTCACCTCCAAAATTATCTTGTCTCCGCGTTGTACACGCCAAGCAAGCGGACGTCCTGCGCTTCCTTCGCTAGGGCGGCCAAAACGTCGCTCACGTAGTCAACGTTGCGCTCTTCGGGGCTAAGCTCCGCGTCCGCGTAAAAGTTGTACTTCCAAGTCTCTCCGTGAACCGGGCGCGACTCCAAGCGCGTAAGGTTCAACTTGTTCTTGTCAAAGACGCCCAAGCAATTGTAAAGGCTTCCAGGCTCGTTCTTTACGCTGAACATGAACGAAACCGCGTTGGGCTTTACGCCGGCCGACTTTTGCGCCCTAAAGGCAAGCGAGGCCGCCTTGTCGCCCTTTTTCTTTGCGACAAAATGGTTGGCCGCGATTACAAAAAAGCGCGTGTAGTTTTTTGGGTCGTCTTCTATCGATTCTTCGATTACAGAAAGCTTGTAGTACTTTGCGTTGACCGCGCTTGCGATCGCGGCGTTGGCCTTTGAGTTTTTTTCGGAAACTGTTTTTGCAGCCGTGGCGGTGGAAACTGAATCGATTTTGTTCCAGTCCGTGTGGGCTGCCAAAAATTTTGAGCACTGCGCAAGACCTTGCGGATGCGAGTAAACGGATTTTATGTCCGCGAGAGTCGCGCCCTTCACGCCCAAAAGCGCGTGCTGGATTCGCAAGGTTACGCTTGAGACGATGCTTATGTCCTCAAAGCCGGCCAAGTTGTCGTAGTTTTCGTATACGCTTCCGGCCAAAGAATTCTCGATCGGAACCATGCCGTAGTCGGCGCGGCCGTCCAAAACGCTTTGGAAAATTTCGCGGAATGAATCGACGGGAAGCGCTTCGGCCTCGTCGTCAAAGTGGCGGGTGATCGCCTGCTCGGCGTAGGCGCCCCGCTTTCCGCAAAAGGCGACGGCCAATTTTTGCCGCGCCGCTTTTTTGCTTGCGGCGGATTTTTTGCCGCTCGAAATTTTTATCGGAGCCTCGTCGCGGCGCAAGTGGGCCACTTCCCTTCCGACAATCGGAGCCAAGGCGTCGATGTCGCGCATAAGCTTGTCGAACTGTTCAGGGTAAAGGGACTGCGGGCCGTCGCTTAGGGCCTTGTCAGGATTGCAATGAACTTCCACGATAATGCCGTCAGCGCCAGCCGCGATTGAGGCAAAGGCCATCGGGCTTACCTTGTCGCGGATTCCAAGCGCGTGGCTGGGGTCCACGATTATCGGAAGGTGGGTCAAGCTTCTTAAAATCGGAACGGCGCTAAGGTCCAAAGTGTTGCGGGTGGCGCGTTCGTAGGTTCGGATTCCGCGCTCGCAAAGGATTACGTTCTCGCAGCCGCTTGACAAAAGGTATTCGGCGCTCATAAGCCATTCTTCTATCGTGGCGCTAAGGCCGCGCTTTAAGATTACAGGCTTGTTTATTTTTCCAAGGCGCTTTAGCATCTCAAAGTTTTGCATGTTGCGGGCGCCGACTTGGTAGCAGTCGATTCCTGCCTTTTGCATTGCGGGAATGTATTCGGCGGCCACGCATTCAGTCACTACAGGCAAGCCGTACTTGTCGCCGGCCTCCTTTAATATTTTGCAGCCCTCCTCTCCCAAGCCTTGGAATGAATAAGGGCTAGTGCGCGGCTTGTAGGCTCCGCCGCGGAGAATCGTCGCTCCGCTTTCGGCGACGCGCTTGGCCACAGCCATCATTTGCTCGCGGCTTTCAACCGCGCAGGGGCCGGCCATAGCGACAATCCGTTGGCCGCCGACGCGGATCAACTGGCCGCTGGGCGAAGGAATTTCAACGACAGAATTCTGGGGCTTGAATTCGCGGCTTGCCATTTTGTATGGCTTTGAAATCGGAATGACGCGCTCAACGCCGGGCAACACCTCGACTTCGCGCGGATCCATTTTAAGGCGTCCGACGGCGGCGATGATCGTTTTTTCTTCGCCGGCGATTTCGTTTGTCTTAAAATTTTGGCTTCCCAAAAATTTGGCAAGCGCTTTTTTTTCTTCCGCGGAAATCCCGCTCTTTAATACAATTACCATTTTTTATCCTTGCCGCTAGCGTTCAGTGTTGAAGCTTACAGTGCGCAAAATGTCGCCAAAGACGCCGGCGGCCGTTACGCCCGCTCCCGCTCCGTAACCGCGGACAGTAAGAGGGATAGGCTGGTAGCGCGCGGTGTGGAATACAAAGGCGTTCTCTCCGCCCTTGACGGCGTACAAGGGATCTTCGGGGCCGACTTCGAACATTCCGACGGTGCACTTTCCGTCCTGAACGGTAGCGCCCATTCTAAGAACCTTGTTTTGCTTTTTGAGGCCTTCGATCTTTTTCTTAAAGTAGTCGTCAACTTGCGGAAGGCGCTTCAAGAATTCCTCTGTTGAGCCGGAAGTGTCAAAGTCATCGGGGAAGACCTTGAGAACCTCAACGTCCGTCAACTCGATGTCGTAGCCAGCTTCGCGCGCGATGATGAGGCCCTTGCGCGCGACGTCCATTCCGTTAAGGTCGTCGCGGGGATCGGGCTCGGTGTAGCGCTTTTCCTTTGCTTCGATTACGGCTTGGCTAAAGGGAACGCCTTCGTCCAAGCGGCCAAAGATGTATGAAAGCGAGCCGGACATGATTCCAGTAAAGCGGGTAAGCTTGTCGCCGGAGCGGAACAAGTTTTGCAATGTGTCGATGATCGGAAGTCCCGCGCCTACGTTGGTTTCGTACAAGAAGCGGCGGCGCTTTTTGTTGGCCACTGTTCTAAGCTTTTTGTAAAAGTCCATCGTCATTGAGTTGGCGCGCTTGTTGGGAGTGGCGATCGACATTCCCGCTTCCAAAATGTCAAGGTAGCGCTCGGGCAAGTCGTAGCTTGCGGTGCAGTCTACAAAGACAGGGTTGAGCGGCTTTTTTTCGCGCACGAACTTTAGGATTTCGTCAACGCTTGTCTTGAGCGGCATTTTCTTTGTCGTCTCGCGCCAAGTCTTAAGGTCGATTCCGTTTTCGTCAATCATAAGGCCGTCAACAGTAGAGATCGCCATAACCTTGATGTCGATGCCTTGCGAAAGAAGGCTTTCCTGCTGCTCGCCGATTTGGTCAAGCAAAGTGCCGCCGATGTTTCCCGCTCCAAAAGCGAAAACTTGGATTGACTGCGCTGTGTGGAAGAAAAAGTTGTGGGCCATGCGGACCGCGATGTCGCCCATCTCTCCGTCGATTACGGCGCTGATGGAACGTTCGCTTGAGCCTTGCGCGATGGCAAGAATGCTTACGCCGGCGTTGGCAAGAGAGTCAAAGAAGCGGCTGGCAACTCCAAGCTGCTTTTTCATTCCGTCGCCGACGATAGAAACAATCGCGCAGTTGGAATAAATTTCGACGGGGTTGATCACACCGTCTTGGATTTCCAAATCAAACTCGTTGGCGATCGCCTCTTTTGCGCGGCCGGCTGATTCGTCGCGGACGCAAAAGCTGATCGTGTATTCAGAAGAAGACTGGGTGATGAGCAAAACGGAAATGCCAGCGCGAGAGACCGCGTCAAAGATGCGGCCGGCGATTCCGGTTCGGTCGCGCATGCCGCTTCCGCTAACAGAAATAATAGAAGTCTTTTTAAGGCAAGAAATGCCGCGGACAAAGTTTACGCCTTCCTTTGAGCTTTCAAAGGGGCCCTTTCCGATGCGGGTTCCGCGAGCGCTTTTGTTGAGCGAGTTGAGGCTCCAAGCTTCGATTCCCTTGGCGGCAAGAGGCGCCAAAGTTTTTGGGTGGAGGACTTTAGAGCCAAAGAAGGCAAGCTCCATCGCCTCTTCGTATGTCATGTCGTCGACCAAAATCGCGTCCTTTACGATGCGGGGGTCGGCGGTGTAAATGCCGTCAACGTCTGTCCAGAACTGGACTTTCTTTGCCCCCATGCAGGCGCCGACAATCGCCGCGCTAAAGTCCGAGCCGTTCCTTCCCAAGAGGCCTGGGATCGGCTCCGCTCCCTCGCCGGGAATCCAAGAGCAGACAAAGCCGGGCATCAAAAGAATTCTTGTCTGCGACTTGTATTCGCCGTCGCAGTAGGGGCGCAAAAGCTCCGCCGTCTTTGCGTAGTCGGCGCTGGCCTCTTTTTGGTTGCCGGTGGCCATGATGAATTTGCGGGAGTTGAGAACGATCACGCTTTGCTTTTTTGCAAGGAGAACCGCTTCGACAATCGGAACGCAAAGCAATTCGCCCATGCCCATAATGCGGCAGTGGGCGGTGTCCGTGCATTCGCCAAAAGCGACGACGGCGGTCAAAAGGTTTTGCAATTCGACAAACTTGTCCTCAAGGCTTTTCATCACCGCGTCGGAATCAAAGCCGGGCAATTTGGACTGAAGCTCGCGGCAAATTTCCAAATGAACGGAGCGAAGGTCCTTTACAAAGCGTTCGGGATTTTCGCCGCGGATTGAGCCGTCGATGCTCTCCTGCAATTTATTTGAAACTCCGGCGACCGCCGAAACGATTACGCTAACGCGCTCTTTTTGCTGCTGTTCGATTACGATGTCCGTTGAATCAAGAATGCGTCGGGCGTTGCCCATTGACGTTCCGCCGAATTTAAGTGTAAGCATGAAAGTTCCTCACAAAAATAACGTTTTTAGAATAACGGTCTAGCGGTAAAATTATAGCGGAAATAGAAAAGAAAATCAATTAGCCCTATTTTTCTCGTCAACCTGCACAATGTTGGGCTGCCAGCGGTCGGCGTCGTCCTCCTCGATTTGAGTGTAGGTCACGATGATCACCTTGTCGCCGATGGCGGCCTTGCGGGCGGCCGCTCCGTTGAGGCAAATTTCGCCCTTTTTTCCGGGCATGATGTAGGTGGTAAGGCGCTCGCCGTTATTGACGTTGAGGACGTCCACCCTTTCCCATGGGTGCATTCCGGCTTTTTTGAGAAGGGCCTTGTCGATCGTGATTGAGCCCACATATTCCAAGTTGGCGTCCGTAACCGTGGCGCGGTGAATCTTTGACTTTAAAACTGTGATTTGCATGATGCAGCTCCTAAATTATTGCAGCGTCCAAAGGACGCGGTTAAACCGCTCGAACTTACCATTTTTGTTTTGCCAACAAAAACACGAGCGGCCTAATTGTTCATGTCCAGCGCGACCTTGAGGCCCTGCAAAACCAAGTCCGGCAAGACCAAGTCAAAAAGGCCCGCGCTTTCAAAGGAACGGCTAAAGCCGCCCGTTCCGATTACAAAGGCCCTCTCGCCTCCAAAAACTTTTTCTTCCATTTTGGAAACAAGCTCGCGGATGGCGCCGGCCTGGCCGTAAAAGACGCCGGACTGGATCGCCTCTATCGTCGAAGAGCCGCAAACGTTTTTGGGCTGAACGACTTCTACGCTGGGAAGCTGCGCAGTTCCTTCGCTAAGCGCGTGAACGCTCATGCTGGCGCCGGGCAAGATCGCGCCCCCCAAGTACTCGTTGTTTTTTGTGATGACGTCAACCGTCGTGGCGGTTCCCATGTCAACGACGATCAAGTTTTTGGCTCCGCCGGAACTTGCCGCCGCGTGAACGGCGCCGATGGCGCCAGCGATTCTGTCCGCTCCGATTTCGCGCGGGTTGGCGTACTTGATTTTTAGACCGGTCTTGATTCCCGCCTGGATGAAAAGCGCTTCCTTAAAAAAATATTTTCTAAAGCAGTTTGAAAGCGAGTGGTTTATCGCGGGAACGACAGAGCAGCAGGCGATCCGCTCCACCGCCTTGTAGTCAAAATTGTTCAGCGCCAAAACGTCGCGGAAGAACAAGCCCAATTCGTCCGAACTCAGTTTTGAGTTTGTGGAGCGGCGGAATTGAAGCGCCAATTTTTCGCCCTCAAAAAGGCCGCACTGAATCGTAGTGTTTCCGACATCAACTGTTAAAAGCATAGATTTTCCTCACGATAGTTTGGATTTGTCCGCGCGCGACAATCACCGCGCCAGAAGCGGCGGCTCCGCCCTTTTTGGCCTTACAAGCGCTTTGCGTTTTGTCGCCCGCTCGCCACAAAACGCATGGGTGGCTTTTGGGCGTGATTTCGCTAAGGTCGTTTGAAATGACAAAGTCCGGCGGATTATTTTCGGCGAACAATTTTTGAACGGCCTTCTCGCGCTCGGCCTCGCTCGCGTTGGACGTAAGCTTAAAGCCAACGACAACGGCGCTCTTGTTTTTCTTTTTTGCCAAGGCGGGAATCTCCGCCAAAAGTTTTGGATTCAACTTTAAATTTACGCTTACGTTTTTAGCGCCGCTTATTTTTGAGACCCTTCCCGGCTTAAATTCTTTTCCGTCAACCACAAGGCTTTGAACGCTGTAATCGCTTACCGCCGCCGCGTGGAAAATCAAGTCGTATTTGTTGGCCGAAAGTTCCGCGCGCAAAAGTTTTTGCAAGTCGGCGCATGAGTTGAAGTTTTTGACAGAGTCGCGGGCGGCGGCCCCGGCGGTTTTAGTTTTACAAACCGTTTCCGCTTTGCCGCCTGCAGTTTTGGCCTTGCCCTCAAGCTTCGGCTGGACCGCGCGCTCGGCCATAAGATAAGTGACAGCGGCGGCGGGATTTAAGGCCTTGATTACGCGAGCGATTAAAAGCGCCGTTTTTCCGCTTGAAGTGTTTGTGATCGCGCGAACGTCGTCGATTTTTTCAACGCAACCGCCGCCTGTAATCAAAACCCTAAACGCGCTCATTTCGTTCCCAAAATTCCTTTCAAGAATTCAAAGGCTTCGGCTGGCTCCGGCAAACGGCCAACGCCGTCGTCGCCGCAAGCAAGGTGGCCCTGCCCGCTCTCCAAAATTCTTGCGCCCCAATCCTTTAGCGTTTGCAAAGATTTTTGCGTGGCCGGATGCAAGAGCATGTTGGAGTTCATAGCGGGCGAAATCGCGAAGGGCTTTTGAAAATTGTTGGCCAAGAAAAGCGCGCCCAAAAGGTTGTCGGCGATTCCCGCGGCCAGCTTGTTGATTGTGTCCGCGCTTGCCGGGTAGACAAAAATCGCGTCAGCCCATTTTTGGCTTAGCGTAATGTGCGCGATCGGCTCATTTTCGTTGGTCCACATATCGGTGTAAACCTTGCTTTTTGTAAGGCCTTCAAACGTCGCCTTACCGACAAAGCGCAAGGCGTCCTCGGTTGCAACGACCTTCACTTCGTTTCCGTTCTTTACCAAAAGGCTCGCAAGCTCGGCGGCCTTGTAGCAAGAAATGGAGCCTGTAACGCACAATAAAATCTTAGACATTGTCAATCAACCTCACGCCTTCCAAGAACGCGGCCGCGTACAAACGACCATCGTATTCCGTAACGTAATCCACGGTAAAGCCAGCGTCGGTCAAGGCTTTTTCCTTTTCCGCCACGCTGGATTTTTCCGCCAAAATTTTATGTAGCATCGGAGCCTTCTTTAGCCCCTCCGCGCTAAGCTTTCTGTTGCGGGAACTGATGGCCAATCCGTCTTCCTGGCGGACGATCGGACACGGAACGATGTTGATGTCCATAAAAAAGGCCTTTATCATTTCGCGCAAAAGAACATATTGCTGAAAGTCCTTTTCGCCAAAGTAGGCGTTCTTGGGACGAACAATATTAAACAATTTCATAACGACGGTAAGAACGCCGTCAAAGTGGCCGGGTCTCTTTGCCCCGCAAAGAAGCTTTGAAAAATCGTTTTCAGTCACCTTGTACTTGTAGTCGTCGGGATACATTTCCGGGTACGTGGGAGCGAACAAAATGTCGCAGCCGTTTTTTTCAAGCAAGGCCTTGTCGTCGTCAAAGTTCGCCGGATAAGTGTTCAAATCGTTTTTGTCGTTGAACTGCGTCGGGTTAAGGTAAACGCTGACCACAGTAACGTCGTTGTTCTCGCGGCATTTTTTTACCAACGACATATGGCCTTGGTGAAGGCCGCCCATCGTGGGAACAAAGCCGACAGATTTATCGGCGCCGATCTTGGCGCGCTCCTCTTTAAATTCTTTTACCGTTCGTATGATTTTCATTTTAGTTTTCCTTTGTGTCCTTATCGTAGTCATTCAGCGCGCCAAGAATCAAGTTCCAGCCGTCCATAAACTTATGCGCGAACTTGGGCGCGCCCTGCGTCATTCCCAATGCGTCCTGCAAAACCAAAACCTGGCCGTCGCAGTCGCGGCCGCTTCCGATTCCAATAGTAGGAATTGAAACGGCGTGGGTTATGCGGCTTGCCAAGTCTTCGGGAATGCATTCCAAAACGATTGCAAAGCAGCCGCATTTTTCGGCCAAAAGCGCCTCGTTGTAAATGCGCTCGGCCTCGCTGTCTGTCTTGCCCTGCTTTTTGTGGCCGCCCATCGCGTTGAAAAATTGCGGGGTAAGGCCAAGGTGAGCCATGACCGGAATGCCCGAATCTACCAAATACTTTATCGTGTCGGCCTGCGTGTCGATGCGCTCAATCTTAACGGCGTTGGCGCCGGCGGCAAGCAAGCGGCCCGCGCTCTCAACCGTGTCGGCCAAGGATTTTCGCGTGGCCAAAAACGGCATGTCGCCGACGATGAATTTGTCGGTTCCCGCGCGGACGGCGGCCGTGTGGTCCACCATCATTTGCATCGTTCCGCAAACTGTTGTCGGCTTACCGTGCATTACCATCGAGCAAGAGTCGCCGATAAGAATGCAGTCAACGTTTGAGGCTCCTACGATTTTGGCAAAGGCCGCGTCGTAACATGTGATCATGGAAATTTTTTTGCCCTCTTTTTTGAAGGCGGGAAAGTCTAGAACTGTCATAGTACCTGTCCTTTTAAAGTGATCAAGTCTGTACGACAACTATAGCGGACTTTCCCGCCCTTTGTCAAGATTTAGCGAAATCTTCGCCTTCGTCCGCGCAAAGAAGCTGCTCTCCAGACTTTTCAAGCTTTTTGGCGTAATTCAAAAAGACGCTTATTCTATAAGGCTTTATCTTTAGAATCTTGGCCAAATCCTTGTTTTTGGGAGCCAACGTCATTTGGCAGCTTTGCAAAAGCTTGTTTTTGTTTTTCCAAGAATGGATTTGATAGTCCAGCTTTCTTTTTAGCAAAAGGAATTTTGAGCTTGAGGGATCGGTTCTAGAAAGCATCTCCCTGTACTTGCAAACAAAGCCCCAAGCCCTGTCGCGGCTGGCTTCCACCTTGGCCCGCTTTTCGCTCCGCTCCAACAAACTTTCCTTGATTTTTCGCATCGTCTTAAAAATACGCTCCTCGGAAAAGCCGCAATAACCGCTGATTTTTCCAAGGCTTGAATCGTCAATGTACCACGCCGACTTTAAGGCCAAGACAAAGGCAGCCCTCTTTTTGTAAAAGACTTCCTTTGGCTCAAGCAAATTCTTTCGGCGGCCAAAGACCCGCTTAAAAATCAAGGGCTCTTCAAATTTTTCCGCGCGCGCGTCCCTTACCTTTAGGGCGCCGTCTTCCCGGCCCTGTCCCAAGCGGCCGTTCTTTTCAACCTCGATTTCGTAGATGCTCCTAAGATTTCTTTTTGTCGCCCGCTTGCTTGCCGTTTCCTCGTCCATTTTTCTTGACCAAGAAAGCCTGATTCCCGGAAGCGAATAAAAAAGATAGGCGCCCAAAGGCCCCAAGCGTTTGTTGTAGCGCTCAAGAATTCCCTTGAATTTGGGAATGGCGCTAAGCAAAAAGTCGCTTCGCTCGTCCTCGTCCATGTCAAGCAAATTAAAGCGGCCGGGATTTATGTACACTTGTTCAAGCATTTTCATCACAGCCTCTTCCTCGCTCAGCTTTCCTTGCTTCCACAATTCTGGAATCAAATCCAACTCGCAGTCTTCCATAACTTTTTCCCCTCTAACATTTGATTAATATGAAGAATTTGTAGCAAGAAGCGTGCCAAGTTCCACTTTTCCTTCAAAAGCCGCTCTTGTCTTAAGAGGGCCTTTGCGCTAGGATGAGGGCATGAAAATATATCTTGCCACAGGAAATTTGAACAAAAAACGCGAAATCAGCCAGGTTTTGCCGGATTTTGAGGTCGTTATTCCAAAAGAAATGGGAATCGACTTTGATCCCGAGGAAACGGGAACGGATTTTTACCAAAATTCGATGATAAAGGCCCTGGACTTGTGGCGCAAAGCCCGATCGCTGGAAAAGGAGGCTCCCCTTGTGATGGCCGACGACTCCGGCATTTGCGTTGACGCTTTGGACGGAGCGCCCGGCGTTTGGTCGGCGCGATACGCGGGGCCGGACTTTATGAAAGGAAAGCCCGACGGTAGCAAAATCAGCCAAGAGGAGCAAAACCGCTTTCTTATAGAACAAACCACGGCCGCGCTGGCCGCCGGAACGCCCAAAAACGGCTTTTTATACCAAAACGGCCCCCGCAGCTGCCACTATTCCTGCTCGATGGTCCTTTTGGTCAATCCCAGCCGCTTTTTTATCGCCCAAGAAACTATGGAAGGAAGCGTAATCGAGCGCATTGAGGACGCCCGCGGCTCCGGCGGCTTTGGCTACGACCCTATAATCTACTTACCGCAATACAAAAAGACGGTAGCGGAACTGTCTTCCGACGAAAAAAACGCCATCTCCCACCGCGGAAAAGCCACCCGCACGATACTGGAAATAATAAAAAAATTATAAATTGACAAAAAAGGCGGCAAAAAGCGGTTCCGCAATGACGCAGCCGCAACTGGGAGCGTTTTTTTCGCCTTTTTTGTCATTTTTTTATATTTTTTTTCATTTTTTTTAAAAAAAACGTTAAAGTTTTTTAAAACCCCGTCCGAAAATAATTATGAAGAGTCATGAAGGGTAAGGTTCCGGACGGAACTGACTTCAGACGAATCAGTATAAAACTGCGTGGATGTAGCCTTGTTATGCTGAAGCGCAATTTTATACTTTGGAGCAAAAAGGATTTTGCTCATCGACATATTTCCAAGGAGGAAATCTATGGTTATCAACCACAACATGTCAGCTATGTACGCCAATCGTCAACTCGGCGTAACGGGTCTTGGTCTCTCCAAAGACATGGAAAAACTCTCTTCAGGCGAAAGAATCAACCGCGCAGGCGACGACGCTTCTGGACTTGCTGTATCTGAAAAGATGCGCGCCCAGATCCGCGGCTTGAACCAGGCTTCAGAGAACGCCCAGAACGGCATCAGCTTCATTCAGACAACTGAAGGATACTTGCAGGAAACAACAGACATCATGCAGCGCATCCGCGAGCTTGCCGTACAGGCTTCTAACGGAATCTATTCCGACGAAGACCGCATGCAGATTCAGGTTGAAGTTAGCGCCCTTGTTTCTGAGGTAGACCGCATCGCTTCTAGCGCCCAGTTCAACGGCATGAACATGCTCACTGGCCGCTTTGCCCAGCCCATGGGAGAAAACACTGTAACAGGATCTATGTGGTTCCACATCGGCGCCAACATGGACCAGAGAATGCAGGTTTTCATCGGAACGATGACAGCGGAAGCTCTTGGCGTTCGCGAAATCGGAACTGGCGACAAGATCACCTTGGCCGCTCCGGATGACGCCAACCACGCTATCGGCGTAATCGACGAGGCCCTCAAGAGAATCAACAAGCAGCGCGCCGACCTTGGCGCCTATCAGAACCGCATGGAATACGCCGTTCGCGGCCTTGACATCGGCGCTGAGAACCTCCAGGCTTCTGAAAGCCGCATCCGCGACACAGACATGGCCAGCCAGATGGTTGAGTTCACAAAGAACTCTGTCCTCCAGCAGGCCGGAACTGCGATGTTGGCCCAGGCTAACACACAGAGCCAGAACGTCTTGTCTTTGTTGAGATAGTCTGACAGCTTAGGCATACAGCATTAAGAGGAGGGGACGGACAGGGAAGCCGATTGATTTCCTTGCCCTCCCCTTTTCTGCGTGTAAAAAGCCTTGACAAATCAACAAAATCGGACTAAAATTGTAGTAACTATAGGCGCGTTTTCAACCGCGCTTTGATCTTTGACATATACAAGCCAGCCATGCGCTGTGAGCGGCGGCAGAAAAAAGTGTTTCGTAAAACGCGAAGCATTTTTTCCTGCCGCAATGGGGTTGAAACGTGCCGGGGGCGCATAAACCGGCATCGCCCGCGCGAACAGGACGCATTACAAGACGTAATGTAGTTTATAACACATGGAGGGCTTAACATGATTATTAACCACAACATGAGCGCTATGTATGCTAATCGCACACTTGGCATGTCAAATGACGCTATCATGGGCAACATTGAAAAACTTAGCTCTGGCGAAAAGATCAATCGCGCCGGCGACGACGCTTCAGGATTGGCCGTATCTGAAAAGATGCGCAGCCAGGTCCGCGGCTTGAACCAGGCTAACAGAAACATCCAGAATGGTGTTTCATTCATTCAGGCTACAGAAGGATACTTGCAGGAAACTACAGACATCCTTCAGCGCATCCGCGAACTTTCAGTGCAGTCTGCCAACGGAATCTATTCCGACGAAGACCGCATGCAGATTCAGGTAGAGGTTTCTCAGCTTGTTTCTGAAGTTGACCGCATCGCTAGCCAGGCTCAGTTCAATGGAATGAATATTCTTACAGGCGGCTTTGCCGAGAATTCTGAAAGAGTAATGCAGTTCCAGATTGGCGCCAACATGGACCAGAACGCGAGAGTGTACATCGGCACAATGACAGCCCAGGCTCTTGGACTCAAGGGATCACAGGGCACAGACGAGCAGGTAAGCATTTCTACACCTGACAGCGCCAACATGGCGATTGGTACAGTGGACGCCGCGCTTACAACTGTTAACAAGCAGCGCGCGGATTTGGGCGCTTACCAGAACCGCTTTGAAATGGCCTCTAACGGCGTACAAGTTGCTGCCGAAAACCTTCAGGCCGCCGAGTCTCGCATCCGCGACACCGACATGGCTTCTGAAATGGTTGAGTATACACGCAACCAGATTCTCACACAGTCTGGAACCGCTATGCTCGCTCAGGCCAACTCACAGTCTCAGAACGTTCTCGGATTGTTGAGATAGTCTAAATCGTAGTTGTTAAAGAGATTACTGGATGTCATCTTTTTGACAAATGCGTGGAAAAGGGAAGGCGCGCCCCTTCCCTCTTCCTAATTTTTCAGGAGGAACGCCTATGAATACGATCAGTAACATAGGGCAGTCTTTGGCAATGGATGGCCAAATGCGCTACAATTCCGTTCCTATTAGTGCAGGTACAGGAAGTGTAGAACAAACTCTCAATATTGCGGACGGCGCCAGCGTCGTACAAAACATTGAGGCAAACATGGCCCAGACCAAAGCTGACGTCCAGCAGCTCCAACAGCTGTCGGATCAAGTGATGGGACGCAGGCTTCAATTCTCTGTCAACAAAGAGTTGAACAGCGTTATAATTAGGGTGGTTGACCCCAGCACCAACAAAGTGCTTAAGGAAATACCGTCCGAGGACATGCAGAGAATAAAAATCAACATGCGAAAGACCATGGGTCTTTTGTTTGATCAAATGATTTAAAAACTCACATGGGATCATCATCGGGGTTATATGGCAGGAATCGGCATACCGGGCGTCAGCGACAAATATAAAACCAATGATCTCGTAGAAGGTCTAATGAAAGTCGAACGCATCCCGCTTACAAGGGAGCAGGATACGCTCGAATCCTACAAGACGCAACAGAGCGCTTGGCGCGATGTTAATCAAAAAATGTCCTCACTGCGAGACAGCGTTAAAACACTCTACTCGTATGACAACCCATTCAACAACAAATTAGCCTCTTCAACTGATGAATTCGCTATAACAGCCGACGCCGGGCGGGACGCGGCTTTTGATTCATTTAAAATCGACGTAATCACGCCGGCAACTTGCGACCGCTTTTTAAGCAAGGAAATTGCCAAGGGCGAAGAAGTTCCAGAAGGAACATACACTTTTAAAACTGGCGACAAAACAATCTCATATAAATGGCGCGGCGGAAAAATCGAGGACTTTATCACGTCCTTGAACAAGCGCGGCGCCAACACAATCAAGGCGTCTTTAATCGGCGTCAACAAGGGCCAAAAAGCGCTCTTGATTGAATCGCTCAAAACAGGCGCCGAAAACCGTTTGGTCTTTGAAGACGCGGCCTTGGATTACGCCTTGGACAAAGAAATGGTAAGAAAGACCGCTTCAAAATCCACGACTTTTGGAACAAGGGCAAGCGACTTGGCCTCCCCTTCCGCCGACTCGATTTCGCAAGCCGAGCAAGAGGGAATGCCCGAGCTTTCGGCCGCCAACGTAAAGGCTTCAAAGACAGGCCTTTTGGTAGGCCCGCGCGGCGGCGGCGAGATAAAGATTCCGGCCGCGGTGGCGTCCAACGAAAATTCGCGGGTCGAGTTTACGATTAAGGCAAGAAAGACAAGCGACATTACAACGGCTATTAACCAAGGCCTTGACGCGCCCGACATTCCAGGCGCGGGAAGCATAACATTTGGCGGCGTCACGGTAGAAAACAAGGCCAGCGAAACCGGAATACCCGCTCCCGAAAAACCAAAAGAGGACTTGCAGGAAATAAGAAGCAACTCAGTATTGTACGCGGTCTTGGAAGACGGAACTGAAAGCGAAATCGAAGTTCCCGCCGCGGCTTGGGAATTTGACGCAAAGACCGGCCAAGGCCAAGAAGTAAGGATAGGCGTTGACGCAAGAAAGTTTCCGGGCATCAAGGCCCTTTCAATAAAGAACCGCAACACCGGCGTTGAGCTTGAAGTAAGCGCGATGACCGCCTTTGACGCAAAAAAAGATTTGGGCTACGAAGCCGTTCACGCGATAAGCGAGGCCGGAGACGCGGTGATCAAGTACGAAGGAATAACGATAACCCGTCCGCAAAACGACATCGACGACGTCGTTCCCGGAGTGACGCTGCACGTAAACGAAAAGACCGAAAGGACCGCAACGATTTCAATCAAGCCCGACACAGAAAGCGCCAAGGACGCATTGATTCAATTTGTCGGAAAGTACAACCAGACCGTGGCCGAGATGAACATTCTTAGCCAAAACAAGCCGGAAATCATTCAAGAGCTGGACTACCTTACCAGCGACGAAAAAGAAAGCTACCAAAAAAAGCTGGGCCTTTTCTTTAACGACTTTAGCTTGTCCAGCGCCAAAGGCTCGATGCAAAGAATAATAACGGCGCAATACAAATTTTCAGAAAACGCCGAAATCACGATGCTCAACCAAATCGGAATCTCGACAAACGCCACAAACTATTCGGGCTACAACCCCGGAAAAATGCGCGGCTACCTTGAGATTGACGAAAAAAAACTTGACGAAAATTTAAAGAACAACCTTGAGGACATAAAGAAAATCTTTGGCTACGATTCCGACGGAGACTTAATCGTGGACTCAGGAATCGGCTATCTTATCGACAAGCAGCTTACCAGCTACGTTCAGACTGGCGGAATCTTGGCAAACAAAGACAGCGTCCTTAACAGGCAAATCGACTCGACACAAAAAAAGATAACAAAGCTTGAGCGACAGCTTGACGACAAAGAAGCCGAGCTTAGAGCCAAGTACGGCCAGATGGAAGGGGCTCTTAATTCGTTGGAAAAGCAACAAGAGGGAATCACAAACTTTACAAAGCAAAACCAGCGAAACAACAATTAACGAGGGGTGAAAAATGGAACTTTATTTGAACGAACAAAAATTAGACATAACTTTGGAAAACGAAAAAACTGTCGGCGACGTTTTGCGCTCCTTTGAGCAAACCGCGTCGCAAAACAAATGCGCGACTGTCGGAATAAAAATCGACGGAAAGCAAATCGAAGCGCAGGACTTTGACAAAGCCGCCGACCAGCCGATCGAAAGCGCAAAGCGAATCGACCTTACCGTTGTTTCCGAAGACGCCGTCGCCGACGCGTTTAAAAAAGCCTCCGCCGACATCAAGGACACCGTGGAGCTTTTGACGCAGATTCCCGCGCAGCTGCAAAACGGCGGCGACTCAAAGGCCAAGGCTTCCATCGCGCGCCTTGCCGACGTAGTGGACAACTTTTGCCACATCATCGCCCTTTCAACCTTGTTCCCCGAAAGATTCGCGGCGATTAAAATAGACGGAAAGAATTTAAGCGCCTTCTTTGAAGACTTTATGCCGATTTTCAACGACTTGAACGGCGCGCTATCAAACGGCGACACAGTCACCCTTGGCGACTTGGCGGAATACGAAATCAGCCCTCGCCTTACCGCCCTTGCGGAAGCGGTAAAAAACATTTAGGAGTTTAAGATGGACGCGACAGGATCGCCTTTAGCGGCAAGACAGACAGCCCTTCCCTACACAGTCATGGCCTTTGCCTTGGTCGGCATCGGCGTGTTGTTTTTGCTTTGGATTGTTTGGAAGATTCTTCAAAAAAGAAAGGAATCTCCGGAATACATCGAAGCGCAAAAGAACAGGCCCACGACGATAAAAGACATCCAGGCTTTGGCAAAAAAGATTTCCTTGACGCGCCAAGAAGCGCTCTTGCTGTACAACATTTGCTTTAGGCAAAAGGCAAGAAACATCTACTACTTGTGGAACGACGAAGAATATTTGGACGGACTTTTGCGCGAAGAATTTTTAAGGCTTAGGCAAAAGAACGCCGAGTCCGACGTTTACGAAGTTTTTAAATTAAAGAGCCGCCTTGAAAGAATCGAGCGCATGCAGCACAGCATTCCGTCAAGCCACAGCATCCCCGAAGGCGAGACCTTGACTTTGCCGGCTACAGGCGGCCGCTTTTATTCGTTCAAGATTAGAAAAAACGACCAAGACAGCCTTGTCCTCGAAGTTCCCAAAAATTTGGAAGGAACGGAATTCTGCCCAAAGCCGTTGGACAAAATCGTAATGACTTACATGACAAAACGCGGCACCCAGTACGTCCTTTCTTCAAGAGTGATTCGCTTTCAGCACGGAGCGGGCGGCGTCCACGAAATGGTCATAAACCATTCCAACGCAGTAAGCATGCAAAACCGCCGCCAATGGAAGCGCATCAACATCGGAAACAAATGCCTATTTAGCGCGGTTGAGGAAAAAACCGGAAGACGCGGCGAAGTCACCTACAGTCCCAAAGAAAACAAATACGAAGGAACTTTGGCGGACGTCAGCGCCGGCGGCTGCATGATTAAAACGCAATTGCCTATAAAACGCGACCAAAAATTGTGGATAAAAATAAACCTTCCCGAACGGGGAGAATTTGAAGCCTACGGTCTGATTGTAAGCGCGCAAAAGAACAACGAGACAAACGAGTTTGCGCTGCACATTTCGTTCATCGAAATCGATGAAAAGGACAGAAACGACATTTTCGCGTTTGTCTACAATTATCAATAACGACTTGATATTATAACGCAAACCGCGCTATAATGGCTGGACACGGAGAATATGACAGTACTTGAGCTAAAGGATGTTGCGCGTGAACCTGGCGCCATTTATTACATAAGACGCTACAGGGCCATTGCCAGCTTAAAGTTGCCGACAGAAATTGTTGATTCAAACATAGAATTCAGCATAGAAACTGGGCCGCTTGGAGACAAAATAATAGAAGTTGAACTCTTGACCCAGCCGAACTATCCGGCTCTCCCGATCATTAAGGCGCTTAGGGAATTCATAAACGAAAACGACAATTCGGGAACCCTGCCGATATGACATTCCACACGTCCAGCGCGGAAGAAACCCAAGAACTGGGAAAACGCTTGGGCTCTTTTCTTAAGAAAGGAGACGTAATCGCGCTTCAAGGCCCCTTGGCGGCCGGAAAAACCACCCTTACAAAAGGCATCGCCCTCTCTTTGGGCGTCAAGGACACAATCACAAGCCCCACTTTTTGCTTGATCTCGGAATACGAAGGAAAAATTCCCCTTTACCATTTTGACGTTTACCGCTTGCAAGGAGCGGACGACTTTGCCAACTTGGGAGCGGAAGACATGATTTACGGCGACGGCGTTTGCTTGATTGAATGGAGCGAAAAGATAATGGACGAGCTTCCCAAAAAGACAATCATAATCAGGCTGGAAGTTTGCCAGGCGGACAAGGACGGCTCGAAAGACCCAAACGCCGCCGCCACGCGCCGCGCGATTTACATAGAAAACTGGCCCTACGAAAACTTTGGGGAGGCAAAATGAAAGCGCTAGCATTGGACACGGCGATTTCTTGCATACAAATCGCGGCAAAAAACGACGACTATTTGGCAAGCCTTACGCTGGACATCGGCATGAGGCAGAGCGAAAAGCTTTTGCCCGCCATCGATTATGTTTTAAAGCAAGCCGACTTAACGCCCGGCGACTTGGACTACACGGTTTTGACACAAGGCCCCGGCTCTTTTACGGGCTTGCGCTTGGGCTTTGCCGCGCTTAAGGCGATCGAGCTTTTTGGCGGAAAGAAGGCGGCGGACGAGAATTCATCGCAAGCCCAAAAGGCGGGCGCAAACGAAAACTCGTTCCAAGACCAAAAGGCGGGCGGCCGCTCAAAAATCCCCCTTTACGGAATAAATTCCTTGGACGCATATGCCTGGCCCTTCATGGACTTTGACGGAATCGTACTCCCGATCATCGACGCGCATAAAGACAAGTTTTACGCAAAGGCTTTCTTAAACGGAAGCGAAATCCTCCCCTGCGACGACTGGGACTTGCGCGCCCTGGAAGAAAAAGTTTTGGCCGCAAGCGAGAGCCTTTCGCAAGACCAAAAACTCGCGGCGAAAGAAACGATTCTAGTTTGCGGCCTTGAGGCAAAGGCTTTCGTTGACGCTTGCAAAGAAAACGATTTGTTCAAAGGAAAAAAAATCATCGCGCAAAGAGGCCGCGCAATTAGTTTGGAAAGCCTTTTCGCTTTGGCGGAAGAAAAAATTTCCAAGGGCCTTTCGCCGCTCGCCGACTACGACGGCCCCCAATACTACCGGGCCAGCGAGGCAGAGCGGAACGTCGCTGACGCTCCGTCCGCTCAATGAGTTTCCGCTTCGCGAAAACTCACAGAATATTTGCAAGGAAAAACTAACGGCCGCTGAGGGACTTTTTCCAGCGGCTAACAAGCTGCAGGGCGGCCATCGGCGTAAGGTTGTCAACGTCGGCGCTCAAAATTTCGTCAAGAACAATTTCTTCGTCGCTAAAAAGGCCAGGCGCGTTGAGCGCGCCTTGGGCGGGACTTTGAGCCGGCTCTTCTTGCGGCGCGGGAACGTTTTGAACCATCAAAGGCTTTTCGGAAGCGAGCGTCTGCAAATGTTTTAGAATCTGTCCAGCGCGGTCGATTACGCTTTGAGGAATTCCTGCAAGGCTGGCTACGTGAATGCCGTAAGAATTTTCGCTCGCGCCTTCCTTAATCTTTCGCATAAATATTACGGAGCCGTCCGTTTCCTTTACATCCATGCAAAGAAGGCGCATCGAAGAATGCTCCAAGCGCGTAAGCTCGTGGTAATGGGTGGCAAAAAGCGAGCGGCATTTTAGGCTGTTGAGCAAATGCTCGCTTACCGCCCAAGCGATTGAAAGGCCGTCTTCGGTGGAAGTTCCGCGGCCAACTTCGTCCATAATAACAAGGGATCTCTCTGTGGCGCCGCGCAAGATGCGGGCGGTCTCGGTCATCTCGACCAAAAAGGTTGACTCGCCGCGGGCAAGGTTGTCGCTGGCTCCTACGCGGCAAAATATTTTGTCAACAAAACCGATTTTGGCCGCGTTTGCGGGAACGTAGCTTCCGGTTTGGGCAAGCAAGGCGATCAAGGCGCTTTGGCGCAAGTAGGTTGATTTGCCTGCCATGTTGGGGCCGGTTATAAGCAGGAACGATGGCTCTCCCCTTGCGACCATCTCTATGTCGTTTGGAACAAATTCGCCGGAAGGCAAATGCGCCTCGACAACCGGATGCCGGCCGGCCTTAATGTCAAAGTCAAGGCTGTCGTCAACAATCGGCTGAACCCAACGGCCAACGCGCGCGGCGTAAGCGAACGAGGCGGAAACGTCTGTGTAAGCGACAGCTTTTGCAAGACTCATTAAATACGGAACGTAAGGTTCGATCTGAGAGCGAACTTCCATAAACAAAGCGCGCTCAGTTTCAATAATGTTTACGCTGGCGCTGTTCAACTCGCGCTCAAGCTCTTGCAATTTTTCGGTCGTGTAGCGGTCGGCGTTTGTAAGAGCGCGCCTCATTATAAAATGGCTTGGAACCTTGTCCAAGCGGCCGCGCGAGACTTCCAAAAAGTAGCCGGCCAAATTGTTGTGCTTTACCTTGAGGTTTTGGATTCCCGTGGCCGCGATTTCTTCGGCAAGATAGTCGTCCAAGATTTTATTAAAGTTGTCGTGGACTTCCCTGTAATGGTCCAGCTCTTTTGAGTAGCCAGCGCGGATCAAGCGGCCTTCGGTAAAGACCGTTGAAGGATCGTCGCAAATCGCGCGGCCAATCAAGTCGATTATAAAGCGGGCGCCGTCCTCGTCCATCATTCCAAAATCATAAGAAGAAAGAGATGCCTGGATCTCAAGCCAAGCCTTTAGGCTTTCGGCCAAGGCCGCCAAATCCTTTGCGTGCGCCTTTTGCATGGCAACGCGGCCTGCCAAACGCTCAATGTCCAAAATTCCGGCAAGCTTTTCGCGGCAAAAGACGGAAAGGCTTTCGTTTTCAAAAAACATTTTTACGTGATTCTGGCGGGCGGCGATTTTTTTTATGTCAACCAGCGGGAACGAAAGCCATTGGCGGACGGCGCGGTTTCCCATCGCAGTAAGCGTGTAGTTTACGCATTCAAGCAAGGTGAACTTTGAAGAGCCGTCGCGAAGGTTTTGAAGTATTTCCAAATTGCGCCTGGAAGAATCGTCGATCAAAACGTAATCGCTGTCTTGGTAAACCTTGATTCCCGCGATGTGCGAAAGCTCGGCGTTTGTTGTCTTGTCCAAGTAGTCAAGCAAAAATCCGGCAGGCGCGACTTCGGGGCTGGACTCGTCAAGCCCAAAGGAAGCCAAGCTCTTTGTCTTAAACTGGCGGGTAAGGCGGGCAAAAGAAGTCTCGCTAGAAAAATGCCAATCCGGGTAATAAGAAACAAGCAAATGCGGAACGGAGCCAAGCGCCTGCTTTATGTCGCCGTTGTCCCTTAATGACTGGGGGAGCAAAAGCTCTTTGGGGCTTGCGCGGTCCAATTCCTTGGCAAAGTTTTCGGCCATTTTTGAGGCGGGCCAAGAGGTGGCCAAAAATTCCGAAGTGCTTACGTCAACAAAGGCAAAGCCCGCCCTTCCCTTGCTGACCGAAAGAGCGGCCAAAAAGTTGTTGCTTCCGCGGTCAAGGTAGTCGTCGTCCACAACCGTTCCCGGAGTGATGACCTCGACGACTTTGCGTTCGGTAAGGCCGCCGCCTGGACTGATTTCTCCAACCTGTTCCGCGATGGCAAGCTTTTTTCCAAGGCGCAACAATCTGGCAATGTAAACTTTGGCGGCATGGTAAGGAATGCCGCACATTGGCGAGGCGCCTCTGTGCGTAAGGGTTAGATTGATAAGGCGCGAAACTTCTTTTGCGTCGTCGTCGAACATTTCATAAAAATCTCCGAGACGGAACAAAAGAATTTCGTCTTTATGATCGTTCTTTAGCTTGTTGTATTGCTCCATTAAAGGAGTCAGTTCGGCCATTATTGCTGTTCCAAAGACTCAATGACTTTGTCCGTAATGTCAACAGCCGGACTATACCACAAGATCGAGTTGCTTTGCTGCAAGTTGATTACCATAGAAAGGCCCTCGTTTTCGGCGACCTTTTTGATGGTGCGGTTGAGGTTCTTGTAGAACTCGTTGTTGTTTGAAAGGTTGTTCTTGATGTTGTTCAACTCAGTGTTTTTTTGCTGAGTGTAAGTCTTAAGGCTGGAAGACTTGATTCTGATGGAATCTTGATAGCTCTTTACCTCGGCGTCCATTCCCAAGTCTTGGGCTTCCTGAAGCTTTGTTTGCAAAGAACGGATTTCGTCGGCGCGGCGAGAGATTTCTTCTTGGAACGCGGCGCGCTTTTCTTCATAGGCTTTTACCGCCGAAGAGTTTCTAAAAAACTGCTCGTAAACTTTTGTTGTGTCCACGACTCCAAAGTTGGTTATATGCTGCTGGGCGAACAAGGCTCCGGCCGCAAAAAGCGAAAAGGCAAAGGCAATAGTCTTCTTTGAAAAAAGTTTCATAGCAAATCTCCTAAAAATTATTTGTTTACAATATTGAATGACAGGACGAACTTCCATGTGTCGCCCCATTTAACTTTTCCGTCCTTTACGGTAAAGCAGTTGGCAAGCATAAGCCTTAACGGGAACTGCGGCATCAAGATGCGAATGTCCGGTCCAAAGCTAAAGTAAAAGTCATTAAGGCTTACGTTAGAAAGCAAGGATCCCAAATCGTCTTTAATGGCGACAGCGTCAAAGAAACCGTCGATGGCAAGCATTCTAGGAATGACAGGAAAGCGAAGCTCCAAGTTTTGGCTGAACATAGCCTTTCCTTTTACCGAGTCATAAATGTTTGTCCAACCGCGGCCGTTGAACATGCCGTCGATGTAAAGCTTGTGGTTGTCGCTAACAGAGGAGCCGGGAGCCGGCGCTTGGAACGAAACCGTTGACAAAGCGGCAAAGATCAATTTAAAGCTCCAGTTTTCGCTTACAGGAACGTCGCACAATGTCACATAGCCTTCAAGCTTTGTGTCGCTCCTCAAGTAAAAGTCCGTCTCAATCGGAAGCAAACCGTACCATGCCAAGCGCTGGCTAAAGAACCAACCCTTTGAAGGATCATAGTTGATGTCGCGGCCGTCCATAGACCACTTGGTCCAAATTGAGTTTTGGAAACCCCAATGGTTCGCGTAGCGGCTAATCGCCAAGTCAAGCGGAGTGTAAAGGCTGTCGTCGTAAATATAATTGGTAAGCGTGTTTGTCAAACCGCCCGCCAAAGTAAGGATCGCCCACTTTGGCATCCAACGATAGGCCAAAGAATGGTCAAACGACACTTGCCAGCGCTCGTATTCCATGTAATAGTGCGTCTTGTCAACAAGGCCTGAGTCCGTCCAATACAAGCGCAAGGCTTTTGCTTTTGCGTGCGAGAACGAAAGGTTTTCAGCCCATTCAATCGGAAGATCCCAAAGCCAGCGCTGAGAATATCCAAGGCCGATCGACTGTTCCGTCGTAGAGAGCGTTGTGCTTGCCGAAACCGTTTTTCCCAAGCCAAAGAGGTTTGAGTTGGACCATTTTGCAAAAAGCGAGAACGGCAAGTCTTCGGGATTTGTAACGCCAGTAAAGGTAATTCCAAACTCAATAGAATTGGTGTGCTGTTCCTCAACCGTAAGAATCAAGTTGACCAAGTTGGCGTCGCTGCCCGGCTCTACTGTAGGAACAACGTTAGAAAAGTACTGCAAGTTCATCAAGTTGCGCAGTCCGCTTGCAATCTTTGCCTTTGAAAAAACGTCGCCGCTTTCTATCGGAACTTCGCGCGAAATTACATAGTCCTTTGTCTTTTCGTTTCCGCGAACGATGATTCTTTCAACGTGGCTTCTGTCGCGCTCGGTAATGTTCAAAACGTATGAAACCTTGCGCTCAACTGTGTCGCGGTTTTCCAAAGGCTGGAAAGAGTTTTCTGTATAACCGTTTTCGTAATACAAGTCGCTTACGTCGGCGACCGAGCTTTGGAACTTTGTCTGGTTAAAGACATCGCCTTTCTTAAGTTTTACAAGAGCTTCCAAACGTTCCTTTGTAAAAACTTTATTTCCGTAAAAAGTCAAACCGTCAAAAGTGTAAATCGAGCCTTCATACAAGTAGTATGTGATTGTCAACTCGTCGCGGTCTTTTTTGTCGTTGTGAGTGATGTCTCGCGTAATGTCAACAATGTGAAAGTCAAGGTAACCGCGGTCCATGTAATATTTTGCGATCATTTGGCGGTCAATTTCCAATTGGCTTTCTTGGAAGGCTCCCTTGGAAAAAATGCCGGCCTTTTTAAGCTTTGTCTGCTTCTTTAATTTTTTTGTCGGAAAGGCTGAGTTTCCCTCAAAGTTAATTCCGACAAGCGCGATTGAATTTCCTTCGCTAATTATAAATGTGACGGCAACGCCAGTTTCGCTCTCTTCGTATGTATGAGAAACTTTTACGGAAGGAAAGCCTTTTTCAAGGTAAACGTCTCTAATCGCGCGCTCGTCCATCAGGGCCTCCGAGTCGGAGAATACATTTCCGACCTTAAGGGAGATGGCGTCTCTTAGCGGCGGGTTCCTTACCTTTTTGTTTCCCTTAAATTTAATTGAAGTGACGACAGGCTTTTCGACAACGTTCAAAACCAAGATTACGCCGTTGCCGGAATCGTGGATGGCGCCGGGAACGATTTCCTCAAAGTAGTTCAAGCCTTCCAAACGGTTAAGCAAATCGTAAAAGCAGTCGTTAAACTTTTGGCCGATATAGCTGGATGTCATGCCCGAAAGGTCGGACTGGCGAACGCTTTTCAATCCCTTAAAAGTGATTTTGGTAATCGTCTTGTCCACATACCAATCTTCGCTCTCTTCTGAATGCGAATAAGACATAAAAGCGCAGAATATTAATAGAAGAACAAATAATTTTTTTAACTGAGAGCGCATAATCAAAAACCCCAATATTTTTTAAAAACTAAATTTCCATGACAAAGTAACCGCGGTGTTCTCAACAATTTTCATATTGAGAATGCTTTCCAAATCGGGAGACATGCTCCATCTAACCTTAGCAAAAGGAGCCGCCAATTCAAATCCCAATTCAGGCCTGAGCGAAATACCGTCATACGTATAGTTACTGCCAATGCGGTTCCTATCGTAATCCAGCCTTAACATCGCGTCAGCAAATATTGCTTCGCCAAAGTATTTACCAATATAAACAGTCGTACCGTCCAAATAGTTACCGGCTAAGTTGTCCGAACCGGAAGAATTTCGATTTACGCTCTGTTTAACGGCGTTTTGGACAACCATTGTCCTTACAGAGAATATATCAAATTTGAAGAAATCACGCAATGCATTTTCCAATCTTCTTATCAAAACTGATTGGAGGGCGTAGTCGCCAGTCGCCAGGGCCAAAGAGGCCGCGTTCTTGGAATTTGCAGTCAAAAGGCCTCCCAAGATTTCCATAATCTCGCGCTCTGACCTGGCGGGGCTGGAGCTTAGCCTTGGAGACAATTGGCTTAGCCTTTGCTTTTCCACTTGCAAAGTAATCGTTACGGGTTCGCTGTTTTCGTCGCGAGTCTTGCATTCCGCCAAAACAGAAACGCTTGGGTCAAAGCTTTCGTCGTTGCTGCTAAAGTGAATCTCGCCTTCCCTAATGTAGAAGCTGGAATTCATGTAAACGATTTCTCCGCTTCTAATCGGAACGTCGCCGTCCAACACAAGCCGCTTGTCTTCGCTGGAATACGAAACTTCCATTTCGCTTCCAGGAACGATTACAGCGCGCAAGAATGTTGAATATGAAATTTGAACTCGTTGAGCAGTCCTTATCCTTAGGTCAACGTCAACCGGCATTCCGTCGTCGTCATCGTCGTTGTCTTCGACAGGGGTAAGGCCGGTAATGATTTCGTCAATTCGGGTGGCGCCAAATTCCGCGTTGGCGTTTTTGGCGGTCAATTCACCAGACACACCGATAGTGTCATTTTCCAAGCTTACGGCCAAGTCGGCAAGGAACTCGCCCTTTACATGGATTTCGGAAAGATTTATGTTGAGCGGAACAAAATTGTCCTTTATCGTTTGGATTCTGACTTCGAGGCTGTCCAACGCCAAGCGGTTCATTTGAATGCTTACAGTCACGTCAAGCGGCTGGTTTTGCAAATGACAACGGGTTGGTTCCGTGTAGAATTGAGAGCCTTCCAAGAACATCGTAATCATAGGCGTAGAAGCGCGCTTTCTAAAGAAATTGGGGAAATTGAATTCCGCGTCAGGTATGTCAATCTGTCCGTAAAATTTAGGATCAGAAATTGGGCCTGTCAATGTAAAGCCGCCGACGGCGATTCCCTTAAAGATTCGCGCTATCTTTATGCCAAGAGACTCCACAAGCTCACGGCCGTTAATCTGAATGTCGGAAACGGAAACGTTCAAGTCTTCTTTGGACACGCTTCCTTGAATTTTCATGTTGAACGGAACAGTATTCCTAATCTCCAAATCCAAATCGCGGAAATCGGTGATGGTTCCATTTAAGCCGATGTTTTGGCTTGACGAAATGATCAATTGGTTCTGGATTTTCATCAAGCCAATGTGATAGCTCTTTCGGCGCTTTTTGTCCACCTTCTTTTCCACCGCGTCAAATTCAATGTTGAGCGAATCCGGAACGCCCTTGCCCACTTCGCTAAGCGCTTGGACTTTTGCCTGCGCGTTGGCAAAGACATTGGTTCCAAAAAGGTTTGTCCTTAAGTCAAAGGTCAGCTTTCCTTCCCAAGTTTTTTGGTCAAAGTCCGCCAAGACATTCGTAATCTTGCTGTCGCCCCAAGTCGCTTCGGCCTTTTGGATTGAGAACACCTTGTCTTCGACAATCGCTTGGGCGGACAAGCGCAAGGGCTTTCCGTGGATTGTCATAACGGCTTTTGGAATGTCGATCGAAACAAAGGGGTTTCCAGCCATTCCTTGCGCCACAATGTTGGCGTTGACAGTGTCGCTATCCTCAGAGCCGGCAAAGAAACGTTCGGAGCGCAAAGACTCAACGCTGAGCGTTGTAGTGACAAAAAGATTGTTCAAGAAAGTTCCAGAGAAAAGCGAACCGACAGTAAGCGGCGTCTTTAACGAGTTTACAAGATTACCTTCCAACTTAATTTTTTCTTCGCTCATCGAGTTGGACAAATCAAAGTTAAAGTCCGCGCTTTCAAAAATATTTCCGTCAAAGCGGTAAACAACGACGCCGCTTCCGTTCATCGTCGAAACTTTGTCGGAATAAGTCACGCTGTCAAAGTAAGCGCCGCCTTGGTCAATGTCAGCCGCAAAGGTTATGACAGGATCGATTGAGCTTGTTCCTTCCAACAAGCGGCCGTCAAAGTATGGAACCAAGGCGCGGATGCCTTTGTCGATTGAATAGGCAAAGCTGGACTCCGTTGTAAACGAGAATGTTCTGTTGTTGATCTTCACAGGAAAGCCTGTCGCTTCAAATGAACCGTCAAGCTTGGCAACCTCGCCCGAAGTATCCGTCTTAAGGGTAAAGCGCAAGCCGTATTCAGAATTGATTTCAATCCAGCCCTTGTTTGCCAAGCCCGAGAATGTATACGGAATGCCGTTCAACTCCAAGCGTCCGTTAAGCAAACGGTCTTTTGAATCGGCCAGCTTTTCGACAAGGCCGTCCATCAAAAGCTTTTGTCCGCCAAAAATAAATTCAAGGCGCGACAACTGGAATGTTTGTTCGTTTCCATCCGCCTCAAGAATCAGCATTTGGTCGTCGCGGCTTGTGTTGGCCAAAAGCGCGTAAGGAACGCTGAACGAGAATTCTTTTCCTACGCCCGAAGCAAAGGCGTCGCAAGAGAAAACGTAAGACTTGACCGCGTCGGAGGCAGCCATCAAAAGGGGCTTCATGTTTTCTTCCGCAAAGAAAGCGGCGGTCTTTACGATGCTGTCAAGATAAATCGCGCTGAACGAAAGCGAAGTTTGCGCCGCCTTTGTTTCCGACGAATAGCTTCCAAAGACGGAGACAACGCCCGGCTCGTCGTTGTGAGAATAATCGGAAACTTCAAAAGTCCAGTCCCACGAATCCGCGGACGGAAGCGCTGTAAGCTGGGCGGCGGTAAAGACGTTTTCGCCAAAGAATACTTGCGGCGCAAAGCACATAAAGCCGTTTTTGTATTCATCGATAAAGACCTCGGTTGAAATCTCTCCGCCGTTTGGAAGAACAAAGGATTCAACGCTCAAAGTTCCCGTAGGCCTTTTTGCCGCAAAGTCAAAGGCGCCGTCAAAGCTTAAGTTATAGCGTTCGCCGGAAGTCTTAAAATACGGAATCGTTATTCTTTTTTCGTTGCCGTAAAGCGAGTAAGAAACGATTGTGTCGCTTTGGAATTTTTCGGCCGGAATTACGTCAGCGGGAACGAAAATGTCGCCGCTTGAATTATAGCCAAACTCGTCGGTTCGATAATTGTATTTTGCCGACGCCTTTAACGAGAAGTTCAATCCAAACAAACCTTGAGTCAACTTGTCTTGGTTGCTGGTCTGAACAAAGTTGTTCATGTTAAAGCCGTCGGCAAAAAGGTTGGCCACGCAATCGGCGCTTTCAAAATCGACGATCGCCTCGGCGTAAATGTTTCGCGCGCTGGGCAGCATCTTAAAGCTTAGCTTTTGCGACCTGTATTCCGCCAAGAAACCGATAAAGCGGGCGCGGTAGTTAAACGCGGCCATGTTGGAAAAGCGCAATACGGCGGAGCTTCCGTCAACGCCGCGAGGAATCAAGGCCGAAAAGTCAAGGTCGGCCGACATTTTTTCAGAGCCAAGAGCCGCTTCCAAGACGCCGGAAAAATTCGCGTCGATTTTGTTCTGCCCTCTCGCTCCGATTAAGGCCTTTGAAATGTTGGCCTCAAAAGATTGGCCGGCGGACTTAAAGAGAAAGCGCAAACGGTAAACGCGCAAGTCGGAGTCAAGCTTGATGTTGGCGTTTTGCAAATTTAATTTGTCCAGCAGTTCCTTAAAGCGCTCGCTGTAAGGCTTTGCCTCAAGACCTTCGCTTTGACTGGCCTTGCGCTTTTCCAAAATTTGGGTGAGCCAAAAATCATTTTCGCCGGAAAGGATTTTAATCTCAACATCGCGCAGCAAAAGGCCTTCGACGCTTCCCGCAAGCTTTCCCCTAAAAAGGTCGCGCATCGAATAATCCAAGAACAAGCGGCCGATTGAAGCGACTTCCAAACCGCTCTTTGCGTCAACGACGGAAATGCCGTTGACGTTCACTCCGGACAAAACCGACGGAGAAAGAGACTTGTAGGAAATCTGAAGGCCGGCGTTTTCCTTAAAGCTTTCGCGGTAAGAGTCAACTGTTCTTTGGATTTGCGTTCCAATGCGGCTGTACAGAGGGTGCAAGAGCCTGTTTACCGCCACAAGAAGAGAAAAAAAGAATAACACGCAAACGCCGATTTTTATATAACGCTGCTTGAACTTCATCTAGACACGAAGCCCCCTGCGCGCTAAAAAAAACAGACGCGACATTGCAAAATTTTGCATTATGGTATACCTTATATATTATCGGCTGTTTTGGTCGAAATTTTGAGGTTTTCTACTATGATACTTAAAAAGTTTGTGGTCTTTGAGGGAATAGACGGAGCGGGCACTTCAACCCAAATGCGGCTTTTGGCGGAACGGGATTCAGGCAAAAAAATCGTTTTTACGGCCGAGCCGACGGAAAGGCCCACGGGAAAATTTTTGCGCCAGATTTTGAGCGGAAAGGAATCCGTAAGCGTCCAAACCGCCGCCTATCTCTTTGCCGCCGACAGGGCCGAGCACCTTTGGGGCGCGGGCGGAATTGTTGACCAAACTAAAAACGGCTTGACGGTTGTATCGGATAGATACCTCTTTTCAAACCTGGCCTACCAGGGAGTCACTTGCGGAGAAGATTTGCCAAAAATGCTCAACAGCCCCTTTCCTTTGCCCCAACTTTTGTTTTTCTTTGACATTTCGGCCCAAAAATCCCTTGAACGCGTCGAAAAACGCGGAGAAGCGAAAGAGATATACGAAAACGAAAAGTTCCTTAGCGACACCGCCTCCCGCTACAGAATGATAGTCGACCAATACAAAAGACTAGCAGACAACCAAATGAGAATCGTGGAGATTGACGCCACGCTCCCAAAAGAAAAAATTTCAGATTTAATCTGGAAGGAAATTCTTCCGATAATAAATTCGTGAAAAAGTTAGCCAAAAAAATTATTCTCATCTCTTTATCGCTTGCCGCGGCGGCGATTTTTTGCCTGCCGGCTTTTTCGTACATGTGCAAGTACAAAGAGGACTTTTACAAGCTTTATCACGTTCACTACCAGCAGTACCCTGACGACTGCATGGAAAACATTTACTGGCTGGAGCAGGCCGTCCGCGCCGACTTTGCCAATCCCCTTTACGCCAGGGCCAAGATTCAGACCAAGGAAGAATGGGAAAAATACAGAAATCTTTTCCAAATGCACCTAAACCTTAAGCTTATCGAACAACACATGCGCCTTGCCCGCGTTTACGACAGGCGCGCGATTTGCTTTTACGACGCTCCCTGGAAAGACGAATACCTTTCAAACCTAAAAAAAGCCAAAAGCTGCTACGAGGCCGGCCTTTACTATTGGCGGGAAGCGCGCCTCTGGTCCGAAAAAGCCAGCGAAACTAAATTCCGCTTTTTGTTCTTGGAAGACCTGACCAATTGGGAAGACGAAAACAAGCGCATAGCCGACGCGGAGCTGGACTACAATAAAATCCTAAGCCGCGAACTTACGCGCGTGGCCGCCGAAATCGAAAAGCTAGAGGCGATGGACCGCTCATACTAAGGAGCCGGAAAGAGTTCGTTGACCGCATTTGCCAAGGCCGTATTGTCATACATTTGGTCAAGCGTAAGAGACTTTTCGACAGGCGCTCCGTCTTCGCTGTTGCTCCAGTCCGCCTTATGCGACCCGCGCATGCAACCGGAATACTGGAAGGGAAAGCCGTCCGCGGTGCAGGCATAACGGACGACGCAGCTTCCGCCAACGCTTCTTATTCCCGCGATTTTTATGCCGTTGTCCCAGCAAATGTTCGCAAAAGAGTTTCCGCACGAAAATGTCACGTTGCTTGTAAGGACGACAAAGTTGTAGTTCTTTTTTTTGTCGTCGTCGTTTATCTTTCCGTCCAAGTTTATGTCGGCTGGCCCTGTCTCAACCTTCTTTCCGCCGGTGAAAAAATCATAATAAAGGGTGGCGGCGTCCTTTGGGTCAAGCAAAAAACACAAGGCGTAATGAAGCGCGGCTGTGTCTCCGCCGGGGTTGCAAGAAAGGTCTATGACAACGTTCTTGACCGAGCTATAGGCGGGCGTGTTTTCAAGCGCGTAAAAGGACTTGTAAAAAATTCCCACAGTGTCGTCAGGAATGCTAATGCCGCCTGCGGAAGGATCAGGGTTTGGGCTTCCTGGTCGGGGAGAAGCGTAATAGCTTTTCCAAAAGGCTTCTTTATATTCAAATTTATCAAAGCGGATTATCGCGGTCTTGTTTGAGTCGATGACCTCAAAGGCGGGCGTCACGGAACCCGAGGAGGACTTTCCTATGTAGCTTGCGCCGGAAGGGGCAGTTTTTTTCTTTTCGTCCCTGCCCTCCGGATATCTTTGCATGCGCACTATTAGCAAAGCGTATTTATTGCTGAACCAATTTTGAGGTCCGTATTTTTCCGCGATATAGGCCTGCGAAACATAATCCTGCTTGGCGGTAAAAGACGAGTGCGCGTCTCCGTACACCCTGTTATAAAGCATGTCAAGGCCCGCGATGTAATCAATGTAGGAGGAAGAAAGCAGGAGAGAACGAATGTCGCCCGCGTTTTGCAAAAGCATTTGCTCAAAGTCAAGAGGGTCGGTCGCGGCGACTTTTTCCTTTACAGGACATCCGCTTCCGTCATCGGCAAAGCCGTAATAGCCCGACCTCCCGTAGAGATTTTCGTGGATAAAGCGCAAAGTATTGTACGAAAGCGAAATCAGTTCCTTTGGCCGCTCCATTAAATTGCCCGCGGAATCAGTGTACCAGGGGCTTTTGTAAAAGGACGCATAGCCTGAATCCTTGTCGTAATAATCTTCGTCCGTTCCGGTAAAGTAAACGGCCTTGCCGTTGTAAAAGTAGCGCTCGTAATTTATCATTGAAAAAACATTTGAAAGGACAAAGAGGGGAATGTAAACGTCGTCGATTCCGCCATACACGCAAAAGCCGTATTTTGCAAGGTCAAAGGTCTTGGCCTTTTCGCCAGTGTAGGTTTTTACAAGCTTAAGAAAGCCGACAACTTCGATTGGGTCCATGCTTTGAAAGTCACCGAAGGTCGGCATGAAAATCGTGTCTGAGTCTTTGTTCACGACGATGACATATCTTTTGGCGGCGGCGTCCGGATCTTGTATGACATAACGGTAGTCGCCCTTTGAGTACGACTCCGAAACAACTGAATATTTCATGCAAGACGTAAGGTAATGCCTAAGGCCCACATAGGGAACGTAGGAATCGCCCTTATAAAAACGCGCGCTCATCGAGCCTGTAAGCCGCTCCTTTGGCGCCAAGATGGGAAGAGCCTCCGAAACAAAAGCCAAGCTTTCTTCCTGGGTGGCGTCGGAATAAATGTTTGTAACTGGATTGTCGCTGTAGGAACAGGCTGCAAAACAAAAAGCTAAAAACGCAAGGCAAAAAGCGCCCAACATCTTAAAAATCTTTTTCACGCGTCCTCCTGCATTCCCTTTCATTTTAACAAAAAAAGCGAGCCTTGAATAGGGAGCGGCGCCGACAGCGCAAGGCAAACTCTGCCACTAGCAAAAACGCGAAAAATGCGGTAATATGGCTTTATGCAAGAAAACGCCTTTTCTATAAATTACCAAAAGCAATATATCGCGACGCCAAAAAGCGAAATTCATTTTATCCAGGACAAAATCGACTTAAAAAAGCTTTTCTTTTCGCAAGCCAAAGATTGCCGCCGCCTTTTTACGCTTGACGCAAACGTGGCCGCCCTGCCCTGCCTTAAAAATTTCGTCGCGCTCTTCAGCTCAGACGGAAAACAAGACCAAAAAGCCGCCGCCAAAATCAAGCCCGGAGTTTACGATGGCTCAGGCGCGGCAAAAGGAAACGCTCTTGTCATCGTAAAGTCCGGCGAAAAATACAAAACAATAAAGACGGTTTTGCAAATTGTAACGGCCGCGCTGGACCGCGCCTTTACCCGCAAAGACGTTTTCTGCGCGATCGGCGGCGGCGTTCTTACCGACATGACAGCCTTTGCCGCTTCGCTTTACAAGCGCGGCGCGGTTTGCGAATTCGTTCCGACAACTTTGCTTGCGATGGTTGACGCCGCGATGGGCGGAAAGACAGGATGCGACTTTGACGACTACAAAAACATGATCGGGGCCTTTTACCCCGCCCGCGCGCTTTACGTTTACCCGGACTTTGTCCAAAGCCTTAACGAGCGCGAATACCGATCGGGCTTTGCCGAAGCTTTTAAGACCGCTCTTCTTTACGACAAAAAAATGTTTTCCGAAATTTCAAAAAAGCGCGAGCTTGTAAAAAAGCGCGACAAGGCCTTTGTCTTTAAGATGATTCAGGCCTGCGCCAAGGCCAAGGCGCGCGTGGTTCAAAAGGACATGACCGAAAAAAACATCAGAATGCAGCTTAACCTTGGCCACACATTTGGACACGCGCTTGAAACTTGCGCGGGTCTTGGAAAAGTGGCGCACGGCGACGCTGTCGCTTGGGGAATCAGCCGAGCGTTGGAGCTAAGTCAAAAGCTTGGCCTTTGCTCAAAAGAATACAAAGAAGAAGTTTTCGCCCTTTTGGATTATTTTGGATGGGAGACAAAAGCCGCTCCAAAATATTTTTGCCCAAAAGACGGCGGCAAAAAAATTCTTGAGGCGATGCGCCGCGACAAAAAGAATTCATCCAACAAAATCCGCGTGATATTGCAGCGCGGCCTTTGCGATACAGTAATAACGGAAGTCTCCGACAAGGATATTTTAAAATGCCTGTAAATCCAGAACTCTACTTTGACTGGGCCGCGACCGCGATTCCCGACCAAGACATTTTGGAGGCCGCGCTAAAGGAATCCTTGGCGGCTTGGGCCAACCCTTCAAGCGTTCACGCCGCCGGCAAAGAGGCTCGCGCCGCGTTGGAAAAAGCGCGCTCGGACTGCGCGGCCGTTTTGGGCGTCCAGACCAAGCAAATTTTCTTCACCTCAGGCGGAACCGAAAGCGACCACATTCCCCTGCTCGCCATACTCAACCGGCCCGAAAAAGGAAACGTCGCCGTAAGCTCAATCGAACATCCGGCCTTGCGCGAAATGGCCGACGAACTAAAAAAATGCGGAATTGAATGCAAGCTGATCCCCGCAGACAAAAACGGCTTTGTCACGCCGGAAGCGGTGTTGCAAACCGTTGACGCAAAGACCCTTTTCGTGTCCGTAATGTCGGTGAACAACGAAACCGGAGCGGTACAGCCAATCCAAAAAATTGCCGCCGCGCTTGAGGAACAATACAAGGGCAAGCGAAAGCCGCGCTTTCACGTTGACTGCGTTCAAGCCCTTGGAAAAATACCGATCGATTTCTTGAACGAACCTGGAATTGACTCGGCAGCCTTTAGCGCCCACAAAATTTGCGGACCGCGCGGCATCGGCATTCTTTACTTAAAAAAAGAGGAAGAAATATTTTTGCGCGGCGGCGGCCAGGAAGGAGGCGTTCGTAGCGGAACCGAAAACCTTTTTGGCTCCATCGCCTTTGCAAAATGCCTTGAGCGCCACGCGATTTCCGCGCCGCGCGCCGAGCCCAAAAACGGCGGCAAGCCAAAAAGCGCCGCGCGCTTTGAGGAACAAAAGGCCTGGACGACGGATTTTATAAAGGAACTGCTCGCCATAAAAGGCTGCGAAATAATTCCCGCCGCGCGCGGCGTTCTTAGTCAGGAAAACTTTTCGCCGTGGGTCGTGCAAGCAAGCTTTCAAAAGATTCCGGGCCAGGTAATGCTCCGCGCCTTGGACGCAAAAGGCATTTGCGTTTCGACCGGCAGCGCTTGCTCGTCAAAAAAAGCCTCGCGGCCTATATTGGAAGCGATGGGAGTTCCGGCGGCGCAAAGGGAAACGTCAGTCCGCTTTAGCTTTGGCCCAAAGACTACGCGCCAAGGAATGCAGGCGCTTTTGGACGCGATAAAAGAAGTTTGCGCGGCATTTAACTAAACTTTGTACTGCCCAATTGGCCGCAGGCGCCTTTGATTCCGGCTCCGCGGCGGCGGCGCAAAGTTACGTTAAGGCCCGCGGCCTCCAACTCTTTTACAAAATCCTCGCACTCTTTTTGAGCCGGTTCTTCAAAGGGAAGGCTTTTTATTGGATTCCAAGGAATAAGATTAATGTTAACGTCAATGCCGCGCGCGAATTCAATCATGCGGCGGGCGCTGTCAGGCCCGGTGTTTTGGCCGGCCAAAAGCGCGGCTTCAAGCGTCACTCGGCGGCCCGATTTTTGCGCGTAGTAGTCAATCGCCTTTCTAACTTCACTCAAGGGATTTGTCTTTGTAACGGGCATAAGGGCCGCGCGCAAGTCCGGGTCAGCGGTTGTAAGGCTTAAGGCCAGGCGAATCTTTGGTCCGTTGTCAGCCAAATCGTAAATGCCCTTAACAAGTCCGCAAGTTGAAAGCGTTATTCTTTTTGTTCCAAGCGCGCGGCCTTCTTTGTCAGTCAAAACCGCAATCGCTTTTCTTATCGATTCAAGGTTGAGCATCGGCTCGCCCATTCCCATAAAGACAATGTTTTGCAGCTGGCCGCATTCCTTTTCCAAAAACAAAAACTGCTCGACAATTTCGGCCGCGGTCAAATTGCGGGCAAAGCCCAAATGGCCTGTCTGGCAAAAAGCGCAAGCCATCGCGCAGCCGGCCTGGCAAGAAACGCAAGCGGTTTTTCGGCCTTCGATGTCGGTAAGCAAAACGGTTTCGATTAAAAGGCCGTCAAAAGTTTTTATTTGCAGCTTTACCGTTCCGTCGGCGTCTTTAAAAACTTGGTTTACGCAAGAGGAGCGCAAGGAGGCTTTTTCTTTTAGGGAATCGCGCAAGTCTTTGGGAAGATTTGTCATTTGGTCAAAGGATTCCACGCCAAGAGAAAGCCATTTAAAAATCTGCTTTCCTCTAAATGCGGGAGACAAATTTAACCCAGAGCAAATTTCATCCGGCAAAAGGCCGGTCAAGGCAAGCATTTCCATCAACGCTAGGCGTTTTTCTTAAGGCGTTCCAAAGTGTCGTTAATGGCTTGGCTTCTAATGCCAAACTTTTGGAAAGACTCAAGGGTTTCGATCGCCTTTTTCTTTTGGTTCATCTTTGTGTAGCTGTCAGCCAAGTCGATGTAAAGGCGGTAATTTTTGGGATCGTTTTTGATCAAGGCTCCAAGACGTTCGGCGCTTTCTTCGTAGCGGCCCTCGCCCTTGCAAATAAGAGCCAAGCCAAGCGCGGCGTAAATGTCAAAGTCGATGTTCATCGCCTTGTTATAATACATCTCGGCAGTCCTATAGTCGCCGGAATTGCGGTAAGCGTCGCCAGCGCGGGTAAGAATAACCTTGTTGTTTGGATCCATGTCCAAAATCTTGTTCCAATATTCGATTGAGCGGAACTGTTGGTTCATTCCGCGATAGCAGTCGGCCAAACCAAAGAGCGCGTAAAAGTTTTTGGGATCAAGGCTAAGCGCCCTTTCAAAATACGGAACGCCCTTTTCAAAGCTCTTTAGCTTGCGGTGGCAGTTTCCGATGCTGGTCAAAACGCGGATGTCAACCTGGTTTTCGTTAAGCTCAAGCATTCTTGTCCAGTAAAAGAGAGCGTCAGTGTATTCCTTAAAGTCATAGTGCAAGTGGCCCAAACCGATCAAGGCGTAGGGATTGTTTTCTTCCATGTCCAAAACTTTAAGATAAAGCTGCTTGCTCTTTTTAAAGTCGCGGATTTTTCTATAAGCGTCGGCCACGCGAGTCAACACCGTGATGTTGCGGTCGTCGTGAACCAAGTACTGTTCCCAAATGTCAATCGCCTTGTGGAACTGGTTGAGCGTTTTGTAGCAGTCGGCCAAACCAAAAAGAGCGTAGTTGTTTCCGGGATAAAATGAAAGGCACTTTGTGTAGTAGTCGATGGCGTCGTTAAAGTGGTTAAGCTTTCGCTCGCTGTCGCCCAAGCCTACCAAAGCGTAATTGTTGTTGTTTTCAATTTCTAGAATCTTTTTAAATTCGGCTTTTGCTTTGTCAATCTCGCCTTCTTTAAGAAGCTGGTATCCGCGCTTGGAAAGTTCGGCGATTTCGTTGTTCTTTCCATCGATTTTGATCTCTGGATATTCCTCAAATGAATTCTGTCCGATGTCGCTCATTTTTTAACTCCTGTGGAACAGCTCCAACGCCCAAGGCTTTTGGCTACTGCTCGCCATTGTTTTGATCGTCTTTTAATAGACTTCCAATTGTCGCGGCGATTTTTTCGTAAATCGGCCCAACTTTGCTGGTGTTATGCGCAAGCGTATACATTTTAAGCGCCTTAAGCGTTTGCTTTTTTTTGGCGTATTCATCGCCAACGCGAATCAATCCGTCGGAATATCCGGTTGTCAAATAAACGCGCCTAGCGCTTTCGATGTCTCCGTTGTTAAAAAAAACGTTCCCACGCCTGTTGAGGATTGCCTTTTGTTCGGACGAAAGCCCTTGAATGGGTCTGTCGGTAACTTTTATAAATCCGTCGGGAATTTGCTTTTCGTCCACAACGTCTTTAAAATTTAAGGCCATAAACTTTTCCAATTGTTTTTTTAATTCAACGCCATTTCAATTATAACATATTATTTTAATTTGTCAAGAAAATAATTCCCCTATCGGCCCGCTTCCACCGCTAGCAAAAGAAGGCAAAAAATGCTAGTATTTCCCTATGACAAAAGAAGAAGTTTGCAAAATGATAGACCACACGCTTTTGGCCGCCACGGCTACAAAGGCGCAAATCCAAAAACTCTGCGCGGAGGCGGCCCAGCGCTCCTTTGCGTCAGTTTGCGTAAACCCGGTTTGGGTTCCCCTTGCGGCCAAGGAACTGCAAGGAAAAACACCAGCCATATGTACAGTAATCGGTTTTCCTTTGGGAGCGGAAAAAAGCCAAATAAAAGCCCTTGCCGCTAAAGAGGCCGTTCTTGACGGAGCGGACGAAATAGACATGGTGATCAATATCGGAGCGGCAAAAGAAGGCCGCTTTGACCTTGTCCAGGAAGACATCGCGGCCGTTGTCCAGGCCGTAAAGGAAGCCGGCGCCCAAAAGGGCAAAAAAGCGCTTGTAAAGGTTATCGTTGAAACTTGCTATTTGACCGACCAAGAAATAGAAGGCGCATGCTTAGCCGCCAAAAAAGCCGGCGCGGACTTTGTAAAGACCTCAACCGGTTTTGGAACGCCAAAAGACGCCGCGGGCAATCCCCTTCCCAACGGAGCGCAAGTCCGACACGTTCAGCTTATGCGAAAAACTGTTGGGCCCGACATGGGCGTAAAGGCAAGCGGCGGAATCCGCGACGCGGCCGCGGCCCGCGCCTTGATAGAGGCCGGAGCCAACCGTTTGGGCTGCAGCGCCGGCGTGGCGATTGCGGAAAGCTGGAAAGAATAAGTCGCCCGCGACGCTCGCGACGCGCGGCATTATGCGGACAGTTTAGGCCTTGTCCGCCGTTCCGCCGACCGTCTGCCAGTACATTTTGTTTTTTTCAAAAAACCAGCGGACGCGGCCTTCCTTGTAAAGGTAAGTCAAATACGAGCGGATGGAGCTTCCGATAAGCATAAATTGGCTTAAGCGCAAGGTCATGTCGCTTTTGTCGGCAAAAGCCTTTAAAAGCTCCTCGTGCGTTTTTGGCTGGACCAAAATCTCTTCTATCAGCCTTTCGTTTGAAATCGTGGAAATCAAATTAAGTTCCGAAAGCTCGTCAACTTCGTCGTAAACGTCTCCGTGGCTTGGAACAAAAAAATCGGCCTTTATTTTGGCTATTCGCAAAAGGGATTCCTTAAAGGATTTTACGTCCACCACAAAGGGCGTCCAAAAGCGGTTTAGCATCGTTCGGCCAAAGATTCCGTCGCCGGCGTAAAAAACTTTTTTTCCGTCGGGGCCGGCCGCCAACACTCCAATCATGTCAAAGCTGTGGCCTGCAAGAGGAATGAATTCAAATTCAAAATCGCCGCATTTTATTTTTTGTCCGGCGCCGACAACTTGGTCAACAAAACATTGCGGCGAGTGAAAGTACGGCGTGTCCAGTTCCGGCAAGGGAAAGGCCCCGTAAAAAGACGTCGCTTGGATTTGCGGAGTTTCGGCGCAAGATTTTTCGGCTTGGGTGGTCCAGACTTGGCAGCCCGTTTTTTCTTTAAGCCAAGCGGCGCCGCCAATGTGGTCGGCGTGAGCGTGGGTGCAAACAATCGCCTTTACGCAAAGCTTTCCAAAACGATCTTGGCAAGCCTGGTAAATTTTTTGCGCAAAGGCAGCGTCTTCGCCAGCGTCGATAAAATAGATTTCCGTTAAGTCAGGAGAAACTTTTTGGGCGGCGACGCCAATGTTCGTCGGGCCGGGAAAAACATAAAGGCCGGAGGCAAGTTCCTTTAGCGTCAATTCTTGGCATTTGATTTCAGCCAAAATCATTCTCCGTCTTTTTGCAGTTTGTTTTTTATTCTTGCGATTAGAATCGTGTCCCTAAGGGCCAAGCCCGCCGCCGCCAAAAGCAAAAGGCCCATGACGGCGTAAAAGAGAGGGCTGCCGGGATTGGTTTTAAAGTCTTTGAACGTTACGTAAATCAAGAAGACGCAGAGAGCGCCGCACAAGTAGCGGTTTGACTCCAAACCCTTTTTTTGAGCTTCAAGTTTTTGTCTTTCTGCGTCTTCCATAATTTTACTTTGCTATTTCGATCTTAACGACTTTGTAGTTGTACAAAGTCTCGTTGATTCTGAAAGAGAATTCCTCTTCGGCCTTTTTGTCCAACAAGGCGTTTCCGCGCGGAGACATGTAAGAAATGATTCCCTTGTCCGGGTCTGATTCCCAGGGTCCCATAATTGTGTATGTCTCGTTCTGGTTTGTGTCTTTGTTGAGGAGCGTGACTCTCGTTCCAAAAGAAACAACGGCGGTAGAGGCTGTTGTCGGGTCGAAAACAACCGCGCGGTTAAGCTCTTCCTGCAACTTGGCAAGACGCTCGTTGAGGTAGTGCTGGTGCTCTTTGGCGGCCTTGTATTCGGCGTTTTCCTTCAAGTCGCCCTGAGCGCGAGCCTCGGCGATTTCCTTGGCGTTGGCAGGAATGTCCACTTTTTGGATTTGCTCGGCAAGAGCTTCCTTTTCGTCCAACTTGGCGCGGGTGACAAGCATTCCTTTTGGAGCGGCGGCCTTTTCTTCCGTCGTGCGGAACTTGTAGTCAGGATACTTTTCCAAGATGCTGTTGCGAAGGTTTGTCTTGATTTTTGGAGTCAAGTCGTGGATGTCGTCAACCAAGGTGTACATCTTTGTGACAGTATCTTCGTTGTTCTGGAACATATAATTGGCAAGCGCTTCGTTCTTGAACAAAAGCTCCTCGGCCTGCTTTTCGATCTTTTTGTTTTCTGTCGTGTTGACGTGGTTGTTGATCTCGCGGAAACAAAGCTCAATGATGTTAAGCAAGGCGATAAGCTGCTTTTCGTAAGAAACGCCGCTGTCCTTGTACCAGCTTTCGTCCTGGCAGTTGGCAAAGAGATACAACAAACCTGCGCGGTAATCCTTGTAGTTTTCAAAGCAAGAGGCGACAAAGGCCTTAAGCTTGTCAACGCCGCCGTTTTGGGCAACCTGCTCAAGCATCTTTACGTCAAGAACAGTCGGGAACAACTTGAGGTACTGCTCCTGCCAATCGGGCAAAAGCTTGATGTTCTTTAAGAAGCCTTCCTTAAGCTTTGTGCTCTTTGTGTCCTTAAGCTCGTCGTATACGGCGCGAGGATTGTCCAAGTCGCCGTAAATCTGGGCAAAAGTGTACTTGCAGGGGTATGCGCGGGCAGGAATCAACTCGCCGATTCTTTGAACGGTCAAGTAAGCGGCGACAACCTGCGTTGTGGCGTGCGTTACAGTCTTGAGGTAGCCTGTAAAGTACTGGTACATGTCGCTGAACAAGTCGCTGTCCTTGTCTGTGGAATCGTCGTTTACAAATCTCATTATGATGTCGATGCGGGCAAAGAATTCTTTTTGGGCCTTGAACTCGTTGCTGAACTTTTCTTCGCCGGAGATTTCGTGGTCGCGAACTACATACTGGGTGATGTCGTTGGGGTTGACTCCAAACGTCGAGTCGCTTTCCAAAATCTTTTTGGCGGCGTTGTTCCAGCTGGTCCATTCCTTGCTTTCCAAAATCGCGGGAACAAGCTCGGCCTTGATGCGCTTAAAGTCGCAGGCGTTGCCAAAGCTCTTGATGATTGTCTTAAGAGTTTCGGCCTTGTTTTCCTTGACCATCTTTACAAGCTCTTCGCGAGTCTTTGTGGCCTTGAGAACCCAAATGTGGTCGTTGCTAAGGGGCGTCAAAGCGTCAACAGCCATCTTAAGCGACATTTCGTGAATGCCGCTCTTCTTTCCAAAGTTGATTGTAATGTTGTCGTTCTTTGCCTTTACGATTTTTCCTACGCCCCATGTGCGGTGGAATACAAAGCTCTTAACGTCAAAAGCGATGTGCTTTTCAAAGTCGTTGATGGCTTCGAATACGTTGCGGAAATTCTGCGTAAGGTCGCTTGAAGCGATGAACTCGTCAAGGTTGGAGCGGCCGGCGTACAAGCCCTTGTAGCACTCTACGATTTCGCGGCGGGCCCAAGAGTCTTTGGGGTCGATATGCAAAATCAATTTAAGGATGCTGATCGCCGTCTCCCACTTTTGGTTGTCCTTGTACCAGCCGTAAAGTTCCTGCATCAAAAGCGCGGACTTGTCTTCGCTGATGGACTTGGCAACCTTTCTTTGAACCGAAAGGAAGAAGTCGATTTCTTGCGGAATCAAGCCGACCAATTTTGTCCAAACTTCTTTAACGGGAGCGATGTTCTTGAGGGAAACAAAACGGTGAAGCGCCTTTTTGTAAAAGCTAACGGCATTTTCCGTCTCGCCCTTTTCTTCGTAGCGCTCGGCCAAAGCCTTGGCCATCTCCGCTTCCTCAAAGTCAATCTTTACGATCTTTTCGTAAAGAGACCACATCTCTTCGTTTTTGTCTTCGCGATAGCGCTCGGCCAAGGCGCGCAAGGCAAACTTGTTGTTCTCGTCGCTGGCCAAAATGCTTTTGCAAATGTAAACGACAATCGGCTCTTTTTTGTTCTTGTTAAGAATGTCAACAAGAGTAACCAAGGCGGAATTGTCCAAAGCGCCTTGCTTTTGGGCAAGCATTCCCGAAATGTAGAGCGCCGTGATGCTGTCCTTTGAGTGAGCCAACTGCTCGTCGCAAACGTCGCGAATCTCGCTGATCGCGTTTTCTTGAACCGCTTGAGCGACAATCTTCTCAAGCTCCTCGATGTTATTCTGAGTTACATTGCTAATAGCGGCGCGAGTCCACGTCTCTTCCTTTAGCTGATCTTGAACCTTCTTTACCAACTCTTCTGACATTTGATTCTCCTGTTGTCATTTGACATATAGCTCATATATTTCCGTATCAAGAATTTTTATTCTTGTGATGATTTCGTTCGCCTTGCCGTCGTCCTCTTTTTCGGAACTGTAATGGTCATACAGCCAAAAATAAAGGTTTATCAAACGCGGCGTCAAAAGCTCCGTCTGGCAAGACGGATCCTTTATTTCCATTTCCTTTGCGTAAATCTCCTGCTTTAAGCGGGTGATTTCCGTGGGGCGCAGCTTTCTCTTTACAGTGAACACGCCGTAAAGCTGTCCGTAAACCGGAATCCATTCCATCAAAACCGCGCCGCTGTATCCTTTGTCCTGAACGTTCCTTATCAAGCAATGGATAAGCTCAGAATCCAAAAAGGCCGGATCGATTTTTTGGGGGTCAATGAAAAACGCTTCCCTAAACAAAACCTTTGCGTGCCTTTCCTCTCCGCACAAAGCGTAGCAGTCGGCCATTTCGGCAATTATCGCCGCGTTGTCCGGCTTGACGGAGTTTGCGTCCGTCAAACAATTGCGAGCGGTTTCGTAGGAGCCAAGCTTTTTGTAGCAAAGGCCTGTTTTGCGCAAAATCTCGGCCTTTTGCGAAGGGTCCTTCTCGGACGCCAATTCATTGTAGCAAGCAAGCGCCAAAGAAAAAACTCCGGTCTTGACCGCAAAAAGCGTTCTGTCAAAAGTAGTCTTTTGCCGCTTGATGAAGTTAAGAAAGCCCTTCCATTCGTTGCAGTAATTTTCGCCCCGTTCAAAAGCGTCTTTTATGCTTTTGGACCGTTCCACCACGTCAATCCAAAAATTGCAGCAGTCAATCGCAAAGAGAATTTCTTGGTTTTCCAGTTCGTAAACGAGCGCTCCGTTAAGCAAAGCCTTGGCTTCCGCAGGATTGCCGCTCCTTATCAAACTGTATGCCTGCAAAATATCGTCTGACATAGCGTAAATTCAATTATAATGATTGGCGGACTTTAGTCAATAAAAAGCGTGAATTTTTTTTGAATTTTGGAAAAAATATAATATGAATTTTTTTTCATTTGTCAATACCCTTTTGGCGCTTGGCGCGCAAGTTTTTTTGGCTTGAACATTTCCGCCGTTTTGACTATAATATTTGGCATAAAATCCTTAAGGAGCTTTTTTATGGTTAATTACAAAGATTTGGGCCTTGTGAACACGCGCGACATGTTCGCCAAGGCAATGAAGGGCGGATACGCCATTCCTGCGTTCAACTTCAACAACATGGAGCAGATGCAGGCTATCATCATGGCTTGCGTTGAGGCCAAGTCTCCCGTTATCTTGCAGGTTTCAAAGGGAGCCCGCGCCTACGCCAACGCCAACATTCTTCGCAACATGGCCCGCGGCGCCGTCGAGTACGCCCACGAGTTGGGATGCGACATTCCGATCGTTCTCCACCTTGACCACGGCCCGAATTTTGAAGTTGCCAAAGACTGCATCGACAACGGATTCTCTTCTGTAATGATCGACGGCTCAGCCCTTCCCTACGACGAGAACGTAGCGGTTACAAAAAAGGTTGTCGAATACGCCCACAAATACGACGTCACCGTAGAAGCCGAGCTTGGCGTTCTTGGCGGCGTTGAGGACGAAGTTAGCGCCGAAGAGTCAAAGTACACAAAGCCTGAGGAAGTAATCGACTTCACTTCTAAGACTGGCTGCGACTCATTGGCCATCTCAATCGGAACAAGCCACGGCCGCTGCAAGTTCACTCCGGCCCAGTGCACACGCACTCCCGACGGAGTTTTGATTCCTCCGCCGTTGGCCTTTGACGTATTGGCCGCCATCGAGCAAAAGCTCCCCGGCTTCCCGATCGTTTTGCACGGATCTTCTTCAGTTCCCGTTGAATACGTAAAGATCATCGAGCAGTACGGCGGAAAGATTCCGGATTCAGTCGGAATCCCCGAAGACCAGCTGCGCAAGGCCGCCAAGTCAGCCGTTTGCAAGATCAACATCGACTCTGACGGACGCTTGGCCATGACAGCCGCCATCCGCCGCCACCTTGCCGAGCACCCGGGCGACTTTGACCCCCGCCAGTACCTCACTCCGGCCCGCGAAGAGCTCAAAAAGATGTACATGCACAAGTGCGTGAACGTCCTCGGCTCAGCCGGCCACGCTTTGGACTAGAATTAGTTTCCTAACTAAGAACGCCCGCGGTTTTTATCGCGGGCGTTTTTTTGCTTGTCAATTCTCCCCCTTCCCCCTAAACTCCGCGGCCAAAATTCCGACAATATATAAGAATATATATCTTTAAAACGCGGGGTGGATTTTTATGAAAAACCAAGTTTTAACCTTTATTATTGCGATTTGTTCAATCGCTTTGGCCATTTTTGTCAACGGCTGCAAAACGGCGGAAAAATCGCCTGTGACGGCCCAAGAATTGATTTTGGCCGGCGAAATCGACAAGGCAAAGGGCCTTTTTAGCAACCAGGCCGACATCAACAACGTTGACGAAGACGGAAACACCGCCTTGCACGCGGCGGCTAGAATCAACGATTCGGATTTGGTGACTTTCCTTGTGATAAAGGGAGCGGATTTGGAGCTTAAGAACAATTCCGGCGACACCGCCCTTCACGTGGCCGTAAAGTCCGACTGCTACGAATCTTCAAGAGCCTTGACCGGCTTGGGAGCGGACATTTTTGCCCTTGACGCGGAAGGAATCAGCGCCTTGGAAAGTTCGCTTGCCCGCGGCGACGTTTACTACGACATAATGATAAACGAAAAAACCGCTCAGCTTAAAGACGAAAACAACGGAAACGGCATCGTCCACTACTTTGTCAACACGCAAAACAAAAAAGCGATCGACTATTGCGTGAACAAAAAAATCAACATCGACAAAAAGAATTCCAACGGCAAGACTCCCCTCGCGCTTGCGTTGGAAAACCCAAAGAACATCGTCACCGCTCAAATCGCCGCCGAATTGATTTTGGCTGGAGCCGCTCCGGTTAACTGCGACGCAAAGTATTTTGAAGAAGCGGTGGAGCAGCGCAACATGTCGCTTAGAATGAGCGACGGACAGACGCCCCTTCACATGGCCGCGATTTACGGACACACAGGAATCGCGCAGTATCTTCTTGACAACGGAGCGGACACAAAGGCCCAAGACATTTCGGGCGCCACTCCCCTTCACGAAGCGGTCCGCTACGGAAGGACAGAAATCGTGTCGCAGCTTTTGGCCAACGGCGCCGACGTTAACGGAAAGGACAGCCTTGGAAAGACTCCCCTCTTGCTTTTGATTCCGCAGGACAAGCAAAACGAAATTTACTCAATCCTCTTGGCCAACGGCGCCAACGTCAACCAAAAGGACATGTACGGCGACACTGTTTTGCACGTCGCCTCGATGACAAAAATCAGCCCCGAAGTTTTGGGAATGTTCACAAGCGCCGGAGCGGACATCAACATCCGCAACAAAAAAGGCTTGACTCCCTTGGCCACCGCGATCGAGCACGGAGAGGCCGCGCAAGTCGCCTTCTTTGTTTCTAACGGAGCGGACATCCACGCCGAAGACGCAAAGAAGACCACGCCGCTTATCAACGTTTTGCGCCGCCCGGACGACTTGTACAAGTCTTTGGTAATCAAAGAGAACGCTTCAAGCACAGACTCGGAAGGCAACACTCCGCTTTTGGTCGCGCTTAAGCAGAACGCGGCTTACGAAAGAATCGAATACATCGCAAGCCTTGACTCAAACGTAAACGCGCGAAACCGCGACGGCGAAAGCGCCTTGTTTATCGCAGTTGAAAAGAACAACCGCAAGGCCGGCGAGCTTATGCTTTCACGCAACGCCGACATCTTTGCCGCCAACACGCAAAACATCTCTCCGCTTAGAAAATCTTTGGAAAGCCAAAACGGAAGCGAGCAATGGCTTTTGAATTCTTCAACCATCACTGCCCGGGACGGAAGCGGAAACTCCGTCTTGCATTACGCCGCCGAATGGCAGCTTCCAAACGACACGCTTAACTTTTTGATTCAAAAGGGAGCGGACGTAAACGCGGTTAACGGAAACGGCGAGACTCCCCTCTTTAGCGCGGCCAAGGGCGACAACACTGACGCCATCGATTTGTTGGTAAAGCGCGGAGCGTCATTGAACGCCCGCGACCACTTGGGAAGCAGCCCCTTGCACGCGGCCGTCCGCTGGGACGCTTTGACCGCCGCCGAAAAGTTGATCAACCTTGGCTTTAACATTGACAGCCAAAACGTAGGCGGAAAGACGCCGCTTGCCGAAGCCGCCGTTGAAGGAAACACGACTATGGCCCGCCTTTTGATCAGCCACGGAGCCAACCCCAACGCTTACGACCAAAACGGCCGCACGGCTTTGAGCGACGCCATCAGAGGCGGCCAGTACGAAATGACAAAGCTTTTGCTTTCGGCCAAGGCCAATCCGCAAATTCAAGACATGAACGGAAGGACGCCTTTCCACGAGGCGGCGACTATTGGCGACAAGGACATAATCGTTCTTTTAAGAAGAGCCGGAGCCAATCCGCTTTCGCGCGACAAGAGCGGCGTCACACCCCTTTCAATCGCGTTTGCAAAGGAGCCGGAAATCATGTACGCGGTTTTGGGAAATGACAAAATGATAGCCGACTCTGACGGAAACACGCCGATCCACATCGCCCTCCAGTCAAAGACAAACGTAACAATCCTTAAGTCTTTGATACAGCGCGGCTATCCGTTTGACACAAGAAATTCTTCGGGCTACACGCCGCTTTCGATCGCCGCCGACACAAACCAAAAGGACGCCGCCGCCTTGCTTTTGGAAAAGGGCGCCGATCCTTTTGCGCAAACGTCAGCAAAGGGCGGCAGCGTGCTTTCAATGGCCTTTAACGAAAAGAGCGGCTACTTGCTTGGCTACATCGTAAAGAATTCGGCCGCAAAGACCGACATTCGCGGAAACACAATCTTGCACTACGCCGCTCGCATGGCCGACGAAGCGACAGTCGCCCGCCTGCTTAAGAACGGCCTAAGCAAAAGAGCCAAGAACGTAAGCGGCGAGACTCCTTACGACGTTGCGGTCAGTTGGAAAAAAGAAGGCAACGCGGCCTTGCTTGACCCCAACACATAACTGTTGCAAGACAAAAAAACCGCCCGGTTTCGGGCGGCTTTTTTTTGCTTGGAAACAAGCGGCTTAGACCCTAAACTGGCCAAGCTCGTTTCCGATTGAATCGATGGACTTTTGCATTTCGGCCGCAAGGTTCTGCAATTGCTCGCTGACATTGGAAATCATCGAGGCTCCAACATGCATTTCTTCCATTCCGCTCTTCATTCCGCCAGTGGCGCTTTCTAGCATTTCGACTTCGCGCAAGATAGCTTGGTTTCCTTGAGTCATTTCTTCGGAGCTTTGCTTTACTTGGCTTGAGTTGTTGTTCAAAACGCTTAGGGCTTCGTTAATCTGAGCGGAGCCTTCAAGCTGCTCGCCCATGGCCTGGCTGATTTCGCGAACCAAGGCGTCTGTCTCCGCAACGCTGTCGGCCACAGACTTTAGAACGTCCTGCGAGCTGCGGCTGGCCGAAACGATTTGGTCAACAGATTCCTGGATTGTCTTAAGCTGCGCGCCGATTGTCTTTGTCTGCGCGGAAGAGTTTTCGCTAAGCTTTCGGATTTCGTCGGCAACAACGCTAAAGCCTTTTCCAGCCTCGCCGGCGTGGGCGGCTTCGATGGCGGCGTTCATAGCAAGCAAGTTTGTCTGGCGCGCGATTCCGCTGATTACGCTGTTGGCTGTCTTAAGCATTTCGCTCTGCTGTTGAACGTCCAAAACCATAGTGTTGACTTCTTCTTGCTTGGCGACGCCTTCGCTGGCGCCTTTTTGCAAAACGGCAAAAGAGCCGCTCAACTTTTCAACGGAAGCGTTTACGGAGTTGATGTTTCCGATCATTTCTTCTACGGCCGAGCTGGCTTGGCTTACGCTCTGCGCCTGGTTTTCGATCATCTTGCCCATAGACTCAATGTTGCTTGAAATCTCGGTCACGGCGCCGGCGGTTTGGTCAACAGACTTTGCCTGCGACTCCAAGCCATTGCCCATTTTGTCGATGTTGGAGATGATTTCGTTGATTGAGGAAACTGTGTTCTGGGTGCAGTCGCGCAAGGCGGTTCCTGTGTTGACCAAAGTCTCGTTGGAATTCTTTACGCTTCCTACGATGCCCTGCAACTTTTCGATAAAGCGGTTAAGGCTTGCGACAAGCTCGTTCATTATCTTTAAGGCGCTGTCGCTCTTAAGCTTGACGCGCTGGGTAAGGTCGGCGTTTCCGCTGGAAAGCTCGTCAACGGCGCCCTTTAACGTTTTGGCGCTTATCGCGACGTTCGATGTATAGAAGAAAACAAAAATCAAAATGACGGCTACAAGACAAATCGCGATCGGAGTTACCGCGGAGGTCAAAAAGGCCATAGGCGTGTAGTCGTACTTCATAACCATGTACCAATCGATAAGCTTTAGAGGTCCGATTACATATTCCGCCTTGGGAGCGGAGCGAGTGGCGATTTCTACCGGAAGAGCGTCAAACTTGGCCAAGTCCGGCATTCTTTGCTTTACGGAAACGTGGTCCTTAAGGATTGACTGGTCGGTGGCGCCGGTAATTTCCAATCCGTCGTTGTAAAGATACATTTCTACGTCTTTGGGAATTCCTTCGTACATGCTGTTGATAAAGTCAGTGAGCGGAATGCCGGTTCCGGCGATACCGATCGGAGTGCCTTTTTCATTGCGGACAACAGCGTTTACCCAAAGCATTGTCTTGTTCAAGTCGGGGTTGTAGTTAATGTTAAAGTTGTATTCCTGAGTTTCGTACATCGTCATCTTGTACCAGTAGGTGTCAGGGTCGTTTGGGTCAAGCGTGTAGGCATACTGCATGTCGCTCCAAAACTTGTGGTCCTTGTCGCTTACCCAGAAAATAGACTTGCTCAAATATGAGTTTTGATAGGCCAAAAGCTCGATCTTTCCCATGCGGGCGGCTTCGGGATCATCAGGATTCTTTAAGTACTCCTTTACAAGCGGAGAGCGAACCATTTGGCGGACCAAGGTAAGCTGCTCGTTTAGGCTGGACTGGAATTCCAAAGTCTTTATTTGGGCCACATGGGTCAATTGGGTGTCGGCGTTTTTCCTAAAATCGCGTTCAGCCCAAAAAATGGTCACAACAACAGTGATTGCGACGGCAAGAACGGCCGCCAAAATTACCTTAAGCTTGAAGTTCTTCATACGTTCCTCGTGGTGTATATAAATGTATTTTCTATTTTACACCCTTTTTTAAAAAATTCAAGCGAATTTCAAAGCGAATTTGACATATAAAAAAACTCGCGCTATTATCCATAATATGAAGAAAATACTGTCCTTGGCCTTGTTTTTGGCCTTTTTGCCTGTTTTTGTGTTCGCACAGGAAAAACCCTGGCCAAACACGACGATAATCGGAGCCCTAAACGGCTATAATCCCCGCTTGCAAGACGACTTTTACGCCTCCGTAAACCGCGACTGGCTCTTAACGGCCAAAATTCCTCAAGGCTATCCTAGAATCGACTCTTTTACCGAACGCAGCATCCAAATAAAGGAAGAGCTTCGTTCGCTAATGACCGATAAAAGCCTAAAGGGCCTTGACGCGCAAAACGTCAGAAACCTCTACAACCTTTTCCTTGACTGGGAGGGCAGAAAAAATTCCGGCGTCGCGGAACTAAAGGAAATAATCCAAAACGTAAAGAACCTTAAAAACCTGCAAGAACTGAGCGATTGGTTTTGCGGCGACGAATGCATTTACAAGGGCGCCTATCCGTGCGGCCTGGTCGTTGAAACAGACATAAAGGACAAGTCAAAAAAAGCCTTGACCGTTTACCCGACGGGCTTGACTTTGCAGGATTCAGCGGAATACAAAAGGCTTACGGAAAACGGAAAAAACCAAAAGGAATTTTCCGACGCGGTTTCGCTCCATGTTTTGACAAAAATCGGCTTTAGCGGCCAAGAAGCGGACAAAATCATCGCGCAAAAATACCAGTTTGAAAGCGCTCTCGCTTCCACAATGATGACGACGGACGACTACAATTCGCCAAAATATTTTGAAATGATATTGAACGAGCGAACGCTTGGCCAATTGCAAGAACTTTCGCCGGCCTTTCCGCTTGTCCAATCGATAAAAGCGCTTGGCATGGACAAGACAAAGAGGATTTACTTGGCCGAGCCCGCGTGGCTAAAAAAGATGAACGAGATTTACAGCGAAGAAAACATAGGGCTTGTAAAGGCTTGGCTTATAGACAAAATCGCGCGCGACGCTGTTTACTACTTGGACAGGGAAAGCTACGATTTTTTCAACAAAGCGCGGGCCAAGCGCTACGGAATCGCCGACGCTCCAAACGACACTCAAAACGCCGTTGACTTTGTCGCGGACGCGCTTGTCGTTCCCCTTTCAAAGCTTTACGCCGCCAACTGCGTTGACAAGAACGCAAAAAAGCGCGTCACAAAAATCGTCAAGCAAACAATCGCCGAATACAAAAAATTACTCGCCGGCCAAGACTGGCTTTGCGCGGAGACAAAAAAGAAGGCGATTCAAAAAGTCAGCGCGACAAAAATCCGAGTGGCCTACCCTTCGCGCTGGGACGACTGGAGCGCGTTGAAAATTTCAAGCGCCAAAGAGGGCGAGTCTTTTTTTAGCGCCGTTCAAAAAGTCCGCGTCTTTAGGACAAAGCAAGAGCTTAGCAATGTGGGCAAAAAATACGGAAGCGGAATGTGGATAGAAAACGTTTTCCAAGTCAACGCCTTTAACGAGTTCACTTCAAACTCAATAAAAATAATCGCCGGAATAATCGGCGGAGCCTTCTACCACCCCGACATGACGGACGAAGAGCTTTACGGAGGCCTAGGCGCTGTAATCGGCCACGAAATAAGCCATTCATTTGACGCGACAGGAAGCCAGTTTGACAAAGAAGGCGAGATGAACAATTGGTGGACAGAAGAAGATTTGGAAGCCTTTAAGGCTCGCTCTAAAAAAATCTCGGACCGCTTTAACGGCATGACAACTTTTGGCTCGACGCGGCAAAACGGAGAGGCAGTCCAAGGAGAGGCGGCGGCCGACATCGGCGGAGTCAAGGTCATGCTCGCGCTTGCAAAGAAAAAGCCGGAATTTAACTACAAGCTTTTCTTTGAATCGTACGCCAGAGTATGGAAGGCGGCGATTTCAAGGGAATTTGCGGGAGTAATGTTGAACGACCCTCACCCTTACGCCAACTTAAGGACGAACGTAACCTTGCAACAGTTTGACGAATTTATCGAAACCTACGGAATCAAGCCCGGCGACAAAATGTACTTGGCGCCGCAAGACAGAATCTCGATTTGGTAGAGAACGTTGTCTTGCATTACAAGAAAAAACGCAGTATAGTTAAACAAATGGCAAAGAGCGCAAAACAAACCGATTTCTCCTTTATGAGCGAGCGAAAGGCCGCGGGAATTTTTTACATGATCATTACGCCGGCAATCGCGGCCAGCGTTGCGCTCACTTTCTTTTCGGCCCGCAAAGCCTACCCCTTCCCCAGTTCATATTTTTTGATTGTATGCGCGGCGATTCAAATTGCCGGCTGGGTTATAGGAGTCGCGGCCACAAAAAAAATGGTTTCCAAGACAAGGGAGATTATAGCCCAAACGCAAAAAATACAAAAAATCCAAGAGCGCTTGATCATCAGCATCGCGGACTTGGTAGAATCAAAGGACGCGTTTACAGGCCAGCACGTTCAAAGAACAGCCCATTATGTTGAGCGCATTTGCAAAAAGATGATTGAATTGGGCTACTACCCCGACGAATTGAACGAACACACCGCGCAAGTAATGAAAAAAGCCGCTCCCCTTCACGACATGGGAAAAATGCAAATCCCGGAAACCATTTTGGGAAAGCAGGGAAAACTTACCGCCGAAGAATTTGACATGATAAAAATGCATCCGCTTTGGGGTGAAAAAATCATCGACAAGGCCTTTGCCGGAATCGAAGACGACGAGTTCACCCAAACGGCGCTGATGATGGCGCTTACGCATCATGAATGGTGGAACGGAAGCGGCTACCCCTTGCGCTTGGCCGAAAAAGAAATTCCCTTGTGCGGAAGAATCATGGCGGCCGCCGACGTTTTGGACGCGCTTTTAACCGTTCGCTCTTACAAAAGGGCATACACTATCGACGAAACGATGAACATCATCGCAGACAACGCCGGAAAGCAATTTGACCCCTTGGTGGCCGAAGCGGTCCTTGAACTTGAAACCGAAATCACCTACTTGCAAATCGACGCGATCAACGACTCGACCATCGATGAAGCGAGAAGAAAAGACACAGGCCTCTTAAAAGAAAACGAGGAGCTTTAAGCCTCGACAAACTTAACCTTTAAATTTGGAATGTCCACGCTCTTAACCTTTAGCGCAATCTTGTCGTTAAGGTTGAGTTTCTTTGACGGAGCGAACATCGTCTGCTGGGCCAAAGAAGGAATCATAAAAATCGCTTCGTTTCCCTTAAAGTCAACGCAAACGGCCTCGCCGGTCCAATCGGGATTTTGCAAAAGATAGACAAGCGTCCAATGCAAGTCGCTTTTTCGCTCGGCCTTTTTGCAAACGTAGGCGGCTTCGTCTCCGGCGGCAAGGCGCTCAAGCATCGCGTCTTTGTCTATAAGCTCGCGGCCGTCCAAAAAAGCGCGCAGCTGCTCGTGGCACAAAAGGTCTCCGTAACGGCGAAGGGGGCTTGTGACTTGGCTGTACATTCCAAGGCCCAAGCCTGCGTGCGCGCTTGGAGTCACGCCTACGCTGCGGCGGCGCATGCACTTTACGGTTTTGAATTCCCCGGCAAGGCCGTCCGGCAAATCATTTGGAATGTCGGGCGCTTCTTGGCTTACGTAAACAAAAGGAATCTTGTTGGCAAACGCAAAACGCGCCGCGCCCTCTCCTGCCAAAAGCATCATCTCGCGGACAACCTCGGAACTTTGCGGATGGACTTCCGGCTCGACAAAAACTTTTTTGTTTTCGTCAAGACGAATGTGGACTTCGGGCAAATCTATTTCCACGCTGCCGGCCTTTTTGCGCCGCTCCAAATTGCGCGCGGCTATGGCGAACAAATCCTTTAGCTCGCCGTCCTTAAGTTGGTCGGCGGCTTGGTAGGTCAAGCGCTTTACTCTGACCAAAGTTTTCATCACTTGGCATTCTTCTATGGTTCCGTCGTCGTTAAGCAAAAGGCGGAACGAAAGGGCGCCGCTTTTTTCCTTTAAGCCCAAGGCGTAGTCTTCCAAAGAATCCTCGCACAACATTCTTGCCGCGCCTTCCGGAATGTAAAGAGTGGCGCCCCGGCCCATCGCCGCCTTGTCTATCGGGCTTTGCGGAAGAATCGCGCTTGCGGGATCGGCGATGTGGACCCACAAGTATTTTCCGTCAAAGGCAATCGCGTCGTCGGGGTCGCTTGACCATTCGTTGTCTATCGCGTAAGAAATTCCCGGAACTTCATAGCGTTCCTCCTCTGGCGGAGAGGAAAGGGAAAGCGAGGCCGACTGCATCGAAAGGCCCCAGCGGGTTGGATGCGGATTTTTTGTGATTTGCCAAATGCCCGTGTCAAGCAAAAGCTTGTGGGCGTTTTCCGGCGTGGCGGCCAAGCCAATTTCTTGCATAACCTTTGACTTGTCGATTTTTGCAAGCGCCACGGCTTCGACTTCGCCCATATACTTTGAGTCGCCCGGTTCCAAGGCGTTGGCCTTAAGGCGCGCGATAAAGGCGGCTCGGTATTCCGCTTCGTGGGCTTTTTCGTCGGCCTTGCTTTTTAAGGCTTGGATTTCTTCGGCGGAACGGGGAACAAAAAAAAGCGCGCCGCTCTTTAGCTCGTCTTCCAAAAGAGAAAATTCAAAAGACGAGCGCAGTTTGTCAAAGTAAAAGTAAACGGCTTTAGCCGCGGCGTCTCCGTCAACCAAGCCTAGCAATTCCTCAAAAGAAATTTTTTGTCCGGCAGTTGTTTCGTCGCTTTGCAAAAGTTCGTAGGCCTCGGCGATTTTTTCATCCGTTCCATCGGCGCTAAAATCCAAAAGCGCGTCAAGCTCCGCTCCTTTTGCAGGAAGCGGAACGATGTCCTTTTCGCGGACTTTTACCGAGTCGTATTTGGCGGCCTTTCCTGTGTCGGTGGCCGCGGCCGTTCTATATTTTATGACGAACTTGTCGCCTTCGATTTCTGTTATTACTGCGGCGTTCTTTTTGTACAAAACCGCTTGATTTTTTTCGAACATATCTTCATTATAGTGGAAACAGGAACAATATGGAAGAGAGCGCGTTTTTTATCGGAAATTATTCTCAAAGCGGCCGCGAAGACCTAGAAGACCTTGAGCTTTACGACCAAGTGAACGGAATCGGCGTCGGCGCCTTTTACGCTTGCCCAAACCTAAGCCGCGTGGTCTTGAACAAAAACCTAAACTATGTTTCGCCGCTCGCCTTTGCCGCCTGCCCTTCCCTAAAAGAAGTCGTCGCGGACTCAAACATCATCGCGCTGGCGCCCAACGCCTTTGCGCGCGGACAAAACGATTCGCAAGACCAAGAGGCGCGCGACTTGGCGCGAAAAATCCTTTTAAAGAACGTGTCCTACAAATGCGAAGACGGAATCGTATACAACGCCAAATGGCGCTCCCTTCTTTTTGCGCAAACGAAAGACTTGCGCTCGCTTGTTTTTCCGCGCGGAACAAAGTCGATCGGCTGGTACGCCTTTGACGGCTGCAGGGCCTTGGAAGAAATCGACATTCCGCCGACAGTCGAATGGATCGGCGAGCGCGCCTTTGCAAACTGTTCCAGCCTAAAAAAAATCTCGCTTACAAAAAGCGTCCAGCAAATCGGCCAGGCGGCCTTTATGAACTGCCGCTCGCTTGAAGAATTTAAAATCCCAAAAGGCGTGGAGCGAATCGAAGCCTTTACTTTTAGCGGCTGCGAAAATTTGCGCGCCGTGGAATTCCCTTCCAGCGTAAAATGCGTGGAAGAAAAAGCCTTTGAATTTTGCTCTAGCTTGGAAAAAGTCACGGTATCAAAATGGTGCCAGGTGGAAGACGATGCCTTTGACAAGGGCGTGGAAATCCACCGCATCTAGCGGCGCAACACATCCACAAGGTGGCTTCCGGCGCCCAAAAGTTCCGGCCGCTCGGAAATTTCAAGCGCGTAGTTTTTAAAAAGCTCAAAGGTTTCTTCGTCCATCGCGTTAAGCTCGCGGCGCATGTAGTCGGCCGGTCCGTCGGGCGAAAATATTTTGACCCGCTCAAGGCCGCTCTTTTTTTGCAGGGTGTTTATGTCTTCCAATCTAACGTAGGAATACAAGTCGTCGTCGCGCGAAATCGTCTTAAAATTTTTGTCGATTTGCCCGGCCGCGATGTTCTCTTTGATTTTGTTTTGGCCAAAGCAGTATTGCGTGACGGCGTATTCGTTCATCGTGTAGGCGCAAAAAATCAAGCCGCCCTTTTTTGCGACGCGAGAGGCTTCGGAAAGCGCTTTTAGTTTGTCTTCTTCCGTGTGGAGGTGGTAAAGAGGCCCCAACATCAAGACGATGTCAAAAGTCGCGTCGTCCAAAAAAGAAAGGTCGCGGGCGTCGCCTTGCCAGCACTTTACTTTTTCGTGCTTGGCGCGTAGTTTTTCCAAATTGCTTTTTACAAGCTCAACGGCTGTCACGTCAAAGCCTTGCCTGCTAAGAGGAACGGAGTAAGCGCCGGTGGCCGCGCCGACGTCAAGTATTTTTAGCGCCTTGGCGGCGCCCGCTTCTTGGGTTTGCGAACAATTTCCGCTTGCCGCAGCCTCTTGGCCTTGCAAAGCCTTTTCGTTTGCGGCGGCCAAAATGTTTTTCATTGTAACAAAAAATTCGACTTGGCCGTGCCGCGTTTTAAGGCGGTGGTCCTCGTCGAATTTTTTGTAATATGATTCTAGGTTTGTCATCAAATTAAGATCGCGCCGCGAGTTTTGATTCGCCGTTCCGGCGAATTAAAACTCGTCAGCCAAAAAGCCCGCGAGGGCTTTTTGCGCTATTACTCAGTCGGGCGCTTTTTGAAAGACTTGCTTTCCAAAATGGCCTGGCCTTCGCCGACCTTTTGCTCCATCATCGCGCGAACCTTGAGCGGCAAGCCGAACAAAGTGATAAAGCCCTGCGCGTCCTTGTGGTCGTAAAGGTCGCCTGTAGTGAAGCTCGCGATGCTTTCGTTGTACAAGCTGTACTTGCTGCCCGAACCGGCTCCGCGAATCATTCCCTTGTTAAGGTAAACTTTGGCCCAACCAGTAACGGTCTCTTCGGTCTTGTTGACAAAGGCCATCAATGAATCGAACAAAGTCGTGAACCATTTTCCGTCGTAGATAAGCTCGGCGACCTTGATGGAAACCTGCTGCTTGTAGTGGTATGTGTCGCGGTCAAGGCAAATGTGGTCCATCATGCGGTGGGCAAAGTACAAAATCGCTCCGCCGGGAGTTTCGTAAACGCCTCGGCTCTTCATTCCGACGCAGCGGTTTTCGCAAATGTCAACCAAGCCGACGCCGTGCTTTCCGCCAATCTTGTTGAGTTTTTCCAAGAGAGAAAGCGCGTCCATTTTCTTTCCGTTCAAGGCGACGGGGATTCCCTTTTCAAAGTCAATCTTTACGAACTCGCCTTTTTCGGGAGCCTCTTCGGGAACGGTCGTGTTCTTGAGCATGTGCGGATAGTTGGGAGCGTTCTCAGTCTTCTCAAGCTCCAAGCCTTCGTGGCTAAGGTGCCAAATGTTTTCGTCGCGGCTGTAAGACTGGTCGTGCTTCATCGGCACTTCAAGCTTTCTGTCCTGAAGGTATTTGATCTCGGCCTCGCGGCTGTCCATGTTCCATTTGGGGTCGCGCCAAGCGGCGATGACCTTAAGGTCGGGAGCGAAGGCTTTGATGGCAAGCTCAAAGCGAACTTGGTCGTTGCCCTTTCCTGTGGCTCCGTGGCAAATCGCGACGGCCTTTTCCTGGCGGGCGTACTCAACCAAGATTTTTCCGATAAGGGGGCGGGCTGTCGACGTTCCCAAAAGATATTCGTCTTCGTAAACGGCGTTGGCCTTGAGGGCCGGCCAGCAGTATTCTTCGATGTATTCTTTGCGGGCGTCGACGACATAGCAGGCCGAGGCGCCGGTCTTGAGGGCGCGGTTTTTGATTTGCTTCCAATTGTCGCCCTGTCCCAAGTCAATGCAAACCGCGATTACGTCGTAGTCGTAGTTTTCCTTTAGCCACGGAATGATGACGGTTGTGTCAAGTCCGCCTGAATAAGCCAAAACAACTTTGTCTTTCGCTTTTGCCATAATTTTTCTCCTATCCGCGCAAAATACGGAAACTGTATATTTATGCAAAAAAGTGTATATTTTTTCATTCAGAATGTCAAGAGAAAAAAGCGATTTTTTGACAATACAATAAATAAATGGTATAATATAAACTGAAACAAGCGGGAGCAAGTAATTGGAAATTAGCATTGAAATTGATTCATTAACAGATTGCCTCATTGAACGCGCCTCTGGCGAAAAATTTGACACTGAATTCCGGCTTGTCGCTAAAACCATAACAAAAGAAGATTCTGTCAAGTTAAAAGCGGAAGGTTGGCTTTTTGATTGGAGCGTTCCTCATCAAGACGGTTGCGAAATATACGCTCTTACATTAAAAGATTCAACCGAAATAGAGGGCTTGATTGCGTTAAAGCATTTTAGAAGTCAGTTTTTTACATTTGTTGAATTGGTTGAAGCTGCCCCGCGCAATTATGGACACAACGGAAAATTTATGGGCGTCGGAGCGCATCTATTTGCCATTGCCTGCAAGTTAAGCTGGGACGTTGGAAACGAAGGATATGTTCAATTTGTGGCAAAAACCGCGCTAATTGAACATTATCAAAAAACGCTCAATGCAAAACTTATTGATTCGCAAAAGATGTATATCGATTCCGAGGGCGCGATTGAGTTGATAAAGAAGTATTTTCCACAGGAGAATTGAAATGATTTTATGTCAAGCAAAGCCAATTGTGGCCGCATTTATAACTACAACTTCTACAGACAATTTTGATCATTTTGGCGAAGCCATGCCAGACGGAAGGCTTGTCGAGCCGTCATCTCCAAAGCCTTTCAGACTCCGAGAAGCGATTCTCCTATCAAAAAAATTAGGACGCCCTCTTACAGGGGCCGAAATGGAACAATTCTCTATTTAATAAAAAACGCCGGACCCGCCCCATGCATTGGGCAAAATCCGGCGATTATCCGCGCGTCCATGCGCGCAAAAAACTGTTAGCGAATTTTCTTTAGCCCATAGATTGACGGAGCGCGGAATCCACCATGGCCAGTAATACCAAAGCCTGTGGCTTCTGGAACATCAAAAGTAAAGAAGCACTGCGCGTAAAGAGTGTCTTTTTCCCTTGTGGCAAGCGCGGTTTCTATTCCGCCTTCGCTGTCAAACGAATCCAACTCGCATTCATATACAGCTCCTTCAAAGCTATCTGTTTTAAGACACACCACGGCGTATGAAGTGTTCCAATCAACATGGCCATCAATCAATTCGCTTTGCTTGGTCGCAAAGTATTCAACAACAGTTCTAAGGTTTTTTACATTATCAGGGGCTTTGTAATTCTTTAACTTTAGAATTACCTTTGTTCCGTCATAAGCTATGTCAAGACATCCATCTTTTTTTAAACTTGTAAACTCACCGATTCCGTTCTCCGCAATAACCGAAAGTTTTTCAAATTTGTGGAATTCCTTAAGGTTGACATTCTTCGGCTGAAAGTTTACAGTAAAATCATAGCGCTTGCCTGGCTCGCAAAGAGGATAAATACATTCAATATAATCCTTGTCACAAGGATAAAAATCCGCCCACATTCCATCGCTGCTTTCTATGTAAGACCAATTCCAGCCGCCATATATTTTGTTCAGCTCTTTTTTGTACGAGCCGTTTCCATCACCAACATATTCTAAATCTTTATTATAGTCGCCGTTATTGTCGCCGACATACTTATATATATATGTTGGGTTTCCGTTTTCGTCTTTCACTTCTCCAAGGACTGCGTTTGGATTATAGCAGGACTCCGACGGGCGCGTAATCGTAAACTTAATTCCGCCCGCCACTTTTTCTACTTTAACATGTTCAGTCTGCAAGATTTCCGGTTCCGTATCAATGACAACGGTCTTGACGTTTTCTTTCTTGACTTCCTGTCCGCTCGCCGTAACTGTCGCGGGAATTGTTATGGACAGTGTTACGGAGCATTTTTTTGCTTCAGAAACGCCAGTCACTTTTATCACAAGGGAAGTTTCGGTAGCCGAAACTATCACAGCCTTAAAGCCTATAAATCCAGACGAGCCAACAGAGCGCGAAACGGTATTGTCCGAAAACCATTCGCTAACGTCCGTTCCGGCGGAAAGGCTGGCCACTCCCGCCGCGCTCAATTTGTCCGAGGCAGAAGACAAATCAATGGTTAAAGTTTCTTCATACGTTCTTCTCAACGACGGAGACTCATTACCGCCTCCTGCAGAGTTGGAACAGCCCGCACAAGCCAAAGCGAAAAAAGCCGCAAAAACAGTGGCCAAATAAGAAAACTTTTTCATAAAATCCCCCATTTCGGAATATGAATATTTACATATTGTTATAAATTATATATGTATTATTTCATACTGTCAATAATTACATTATGTAATTTTTAGTATCATCTTATTATGGGTTTCAAGGAAAATTTAAGGGCTGAACTTGATTACAAAGGGATGCTCGTAAAAGAGCTGGCAAAAAAAAGCGGAATAAAAAAACAGACAATCGACAATTATCTTAGCGCCCACAACTCGATGCCAAGCGCGGAAACAGCCGTAAAACTCGCCAGAGCGCTGGAAACAAGCGTGGAATTTCTAGTAAGCGGAAAGGCCCCCTCATCTCCTAAAAAGGCAAAAAGAGACCAAGAGATTCTTTTAGAAAACTACCAGCGGCTTGCTCCCCAAAAAAAGAAACTTATTTTAGACTTGATTCAAACTCTTTAACCACCTATTTCTTCACCGCGACAAACATTAGGCGGGCGCTGTTGGGGAGGACTACGTTCCACAAGGCTTCAAAGTCTTTCCATGACTCCTTGCGGTTAGTGGCGCCGCTGGAGTTGCGGAAGGACGGAACGGAATCCTGAATGTAGACAAAGCGCTGGTCGTAGCCGACGACGGGAACGTAGTGCCAGCCGCCAGGGCAGTTGATCAAAACGATTACGGGAATGTTATGGCTCACCGCGTTCTTCAGCGCGGCGGCGTCGCCTTTAAAAACGTCCATCTTATAACCGCGCTGTTTGTCCCAAAAATTTTTGAGCGGCTTTGGATTGATTGTTCCGTCAGGATTTTTTTCTTCTATCTGATCGTATAGTTCCAAGCCCTTTGCGTTTTCTCCGTAAAAGCGCAAGACAAAGGCGGACGACATCGCGCCGCACTCGTTATGCTCTTGGCTTTCGGCGGCGGGCATTGGGCTAATCATAAACGCTTCAGAGTCCAGGCTGCCGCCGGGAATCGCGCTTTGGTCGTAGGCAGGAGCCTCAATCATTCCGCGCTCGTAAAAGGCTTGCACCATCTCTTTAGGATAGCGCTTTAAGATTTCGGCAAGCGGGTCCTTTTCTTTGCAGGAAGCAAAGAGCGCGAGGGCTGCAACGCAAGCAAGCGCCGCGATGCCGCCGCGCTTAAGGCCTTTAAGACGCTCGCGGCTCACTTTACCAATTCCTTAAGGCTTGCGGCAAGACCGGCCATGTTTTGAATGTCGGAGGGAACGATAAGCTTTGTGGCTTGTCCGTTGGCGACTTTTTCAAGCGCCTCAAGGCTGCGGAGCTTTATAACGGCGTCGTCGATTTTGGCTTCTTTGATTATGCGCAAGCCGTCGGCGGTGGCGGACTGAACTTCGCGAATCGCTGCGGCCTCGCCTTCCGCCTTTCTAATCTTGGCTTCCTTTTCGGCTTCGGCCTGCAAAATCATCGCCTGCTTTTGTCCTTCGGCGACAAGGATTTCGCTTTGCTTTTGTCCTTCGGCGATAAGAATCTTTTCGCGGCGCTCTCGTTCGGCGCGCATTTGCTTTTCCATCGCTTCCCTAATCGCCTCTGGCGGCATGATGTTCTTTACTTCTACGCGGTTGACTTTGATGCCCCAAGGGTCTGTGGCTTCGTCGATGATCGCACGCATCTTTGTATTGATGATGTCGCGGCTTGTGAGCGTGGTGTCCAAGTCCAATTCGCCGATGATGTTTCGCAGCGTCGTCGCGCTAAGGTTTTCTATCGCCATCATCGGAGCTTCTACGCCGTAAGTGTAAAGCTTGGGCTCGGTGATTTGCATGTAGACGACGCTGTCGATTTTCATCGTAACGTTGTCCTTTGTGATTACAGGCTGAGGCGGAAAGTCCAGCACTTGCTCTTTGAGCGTGACCGTGTTGGCGATTCTGTCGATAAAGGGAATCTTTACGTGAAGGCCCGCCTGCCAAGTGGAGCAGTAAGTTCCAAGGCGTTCGATGATAAAGGCGCGAGACTGGGGAACAATCCTAATGTTCGCGACAACCAACAAGAAAATAACGACGCACAAGGCCAAAAAGAAATATGTACTCATGCGTCTATTCTATACTAGTAGTCGAGAGCCGTCAAGATTTCAGTGTGGTCGCGGAAAACGGCCACGGTGTGCTCCTCGTGGGCGCTGGGCTTTCCGTCGGCGGTAACGACTGTCCATCCGTCGTCCAAAACGCGAACGTCGGCGGTTCCAAGGTTGATCATCGGCTCAATCGCCAAAACCATTCCGGCTTGAATGCGGGGATTGGAGTCCAGCGCGTCAAGAGTGTTTGGAATGCTGGGATCTTCGTGAACGTCAAGGCCAACGCCGTGGCCGCAGTATTCGTAAACGATTCCGTAGCCGTGCTTTTCGGCGATTTCCTGGACGGCGCGAGCGATGTCGCCGATTCTGTTTCCGGTCTTGCAAGCGGCGATTCCAGCCTGCAAGCACTGCAAGGTAACGTCGTCAAGCTTTTTAAGCTCTGGCTTAACGTTCCCAACCAAAACCGAATGCGTTGAATCGCTTATGTAGCCGTCAAGGTCGATGCCGACGTCAAGGCTTACCAAGTCGCCGTCCTGGATGATTTTCTTTTTGGAGGGAATGCCGTGGATAACCTCTTCGTTTATAGAAATGCAAGCCGCTCCGGGAAAGTCTTCCTTGTACCATGCGGGCTTACCGCCGTGGCTTACGATAAAATGCTTGCACAAATCGTCAACGTCTTTTGTTGACATTCCCGCCTTTACTTGCGGAATCACAAATTTGAACATATCCGCCAGCAAGTGGCAAGATTTTCTAATGCCGTCAATCTGTTTGTCGTTCTTTAATCTAATCATTTTTTCACTCCTATGCGGTCCGCTTCGTCAAAGCATATTCGCGCGGTTTTTTCGTCTCCCAAACGTTTATAGATAATTCCCATTTTTCGCAAAATAAAGGCGTCTTCGGCGTCGCCAAGCTGCAGCTCCAACGCCCTCTCAAAAGTGTCCAACGCCAATTCGTCGCTGATCGTTCCTTCAATGTGGTTATGCAAAATGTTTTTTGCAAACGCGAGAACTTCGGGAAAGAACAAGCGAAAGTAGTCAAAGGAATATTCCAGCTTAATGATGTCTTCCAGCAAAGCAAAGGCGTCAAAATATTCGCCGCGCAAGTGGAGTTCCTCGCTAAGAATAAAGCCGTAGTCCATAAAATTTTCGCGGGTAAACCAATACTTAAGCGAAAACTTTCTCCGCTCCGTCTGCATTCTCTTAAACTCCGCGACCGCGTCGTCCTCGCGTCCGTGCAGCAAGTCAAAGAAAATCAACTTTGCGCGGCTTTCGTCGTCGTCGCGCGACAAAAGCCATTCGCGGTAGTCCCACGACTTGACCTTGCGCCTTCTAAAATGCTCCGAAAAAGAAGAATCGAATATGGCGCGCGATTTTTGGTCTGTAAGAATTTCGTAGGCGCGAACAATCTTCTTAAAGTGTTCGGCTGTCGATTCGTCGCCCGAAACGTCTGGATGATATTTTTTAACTTTTTCTCTGTAGGCGCGGCGAATTTCGGCAATCGACGCATTCGGCTTTACGCCCAATATTTTGTAGCAATCTTCCATTTTGCTTTTACAATATTCTGTACAACTCCTCGATCTTGGGTTCGTACACTACCAAGGTGGAACAGTTGGCGTTAAGGATTATCTCTTTGTCGGTCCTAGAAAAAATCGCCGATTCGTCGGAGGCTTTTCCTGTAATCGAATAGCGCGAAGGATGGCCGCCAAGCAAAATCAACTTTGCCCCAAAAGCGTCGGCGGCTTTTACAACTTCAACCCAAACGCTTCCTTCGCGCAATTCAGTCTCCACCTTAACGCCTTTTTTCTTTGCCAATTCCGTGACGTAGTTCAAATACTTTTCGCCGTCGGCGTGAAGGTTCGATTCAAAATCAGCGCTTTCTTCCTGCACTAAAAACTTTCCGATTGTAAGGCGCTTTAGCGTGGCGGTGTCAACGACGTAAACAAACTTCAAGTTAAAATGATATTGCTTTGCCATAATTATTCCGTACATCGCCGCGTGAATCGACGACTGGGAACCGTTTATGGCAACCAAAACATTTTTTACAAGCGGTTTAATCATTTGTCCTCCACTCAACCTTTAACTTTATTCTTTAACGCCTTAAGAACAAAGGTGTTGTCTCGCTCCCTTTCTTCCAACTGGCTTTCGATATACTTTTTTGTTTCCGACGCTTGCGGAATGACCATCTTGTCCAAGGCGTTTACGCGGCGCTGGGTCTTCTTAACCTCGCCCGCAAGTCGCCAAACGATCGTGCGGATGCTGGCCATGTCGGTAAGCAAACGCAAGAGGTTAAAGAAATCGACCATAACTTCGTCGCAGCTGGAAAAAGTTCCCAAAAAAGAATAGAACAATTGGCGCTGCGGAAGCTCAACGTCAATCGAAGAAAAATTCATTCCGCCGATTGTGACAGGCTTTTCCTTAATCTTAAAGTCGTACTGCACGGCGCGGGACATTTGCTCAACGCGGTCGCCGCCAACGTGCATCAACATTCGCTTAAGGGCTGGATAAGCGCGGTCGATCAACTTGTCGATGTCGCGCTCAAGCACTTTTACCTTGTCAACCATTCGCATCAATTCCATTACCAAAATCTCGCGCTTTTGCTCAAGCAGCTCGTATCCGTTTTGCGCGGAGGCAAGCTGCTCTTTCATTGCGAGAAGGTTTGATTTTGTCGGAGCGATGTTCAGTTTGGCCATTTATTGCGTTCAGTCCTTTGGCAAATACTTTTCGATGTATTCCGTGCTTACGCGCAAAAGCTCTTCGCGCGGCAAATACTTTAGCGTCTTCCAGCCGATGTCCAAAGTCTCTTCGATGGAACGGTTTTCGTATTCGCCTTGGCACAAGAATTCGCGCTCAAAGTGGTTTCCAAAATTCAAGTACATTTTGTCCAGCTCGCCCAACTCTTCTTCGCCGATAATCGCGGCCAAGTTTCTGATGGACTTTACCTTTGAGTAGGAAGCGAAAAGCTGGCTTGAAAGTCCCGCGTGGTCCTCGCGGGTCATGACTCGGCCGTCGGCCGCGACGCCGATTCCGTCCTTCATCAAGCGCGAAAGGCTTGGAAGTCCGGCCACCGGCGGGTACATGTCCTTTTGGTAAAGCTCGCGGTCCAATACGATTTGGCCTTCGGTGATGTAGCCGGTAAGGTCCGGAATCGGGTTTGAGATGTCGTCGTTGGGCATCGTCAAAATCGGAATCTGCGTGATGCTTCCTTCGCTGTCTTTAATACGGCCGGCGCGTTCGTACAACTCGGCAAGGTCGGAATACAAGTAGCCAGGATAGCCTTTTCGGCCCGGAACCTCGCCGCGCGTCGTTGAAATTTCTCGCAAGGCTTCGCAATAGTTTGTCATATCGGTCATTACGACCAAAACGTGCATTCCCTTTTTGTAAGCCAAATATTCCGCGGCGGTCAAAGCGCAGCGCGGAGTGATGATGCGTTCGATGCTGGGAGCGTCGGCAAGGGACTGGAACATTACAACTTTTGAAAGAACGCCGCTTTCCTCAAAGGTGTTGGTAAAGAAGCGCGCTACGTCGTACTTGATTCCCATTCCGGCAAAGACCATTACAAATTGGTCGTCGGAGCTTTTAAGCCTTGCTTGGCGAATGATTTGCGCGGCGAGCTTGTTGTGAGGCAAACCGTTTCCGCTAAAAATCGGAAGCTTTTGGCCGCGAATCAAAGTGTTCATTCCGTCGATTGAAGAAATGCCCGTTTGGATAAAGTCACGGGGATAAACGCGCGCGTAAGGATTAATCGGGCTTCCGTTTACGTCAAGCTTTTCGGAAGAAACGATTTGGCCGTAGCCGTCGATCGGTTGGCCAAGGCCGTTAAAGATGCGGCCCAAAAGTCCTTCGCCGACGCGAAGCTCTAGCGGCTCTCCCAAAAATTCTATTGACGATTCTTTAAGATCGATTCCTGTCGTGCTTCCAAAAACCTGCACGATCGCGGCTTCTTCATTCAAGTCGATGACGCGGCCTGTTTTCTTTTCGCCGTTTTTGTCGCGTATGTAAACGACTTCGTTGTAGGAAACGTTTTCGCTGCGGCGGACGGCTACAATCGGGCCTTCAACAGAATTAATTCCTCTGTATTCAATTCCTTTCATTACAATTCCACCTTGCGGTATGTCCGCTCCAACTCGCTGATTTCATTTTCCATGCGGCTTTGGATTTCCTTGACTTGGTCAAGTTTGTCGTTGGCCACGACGCTCTTGATGCGGACGATTTCTTCGCGGCACTTAAGGGCGGAGATTTGTCCAAGAGGAGCGCCGGCTTTTATCAAGGCCAAAGTCCTGTCGTAAAAATCCATTATCAAAGACAAGATTACGATTTGCTTTTCGGCGGCGCAGTAAGAGTCAATCTTGTCGTAAGAGTTTTGCTGCAAAAAGCCGTTCTTTATCATGTCGGAAACAATCAACACAATGCGCTCCGAATCCGGCAAGGCGTCGGGGCCGATCAAGCGGACGATTTGCTGCAAGCGCTGTTCCGTCTTTAAAAGGTCAAGCGCGCGCGATCGGATGGAAAGCCATTCTGGATTCTGGCGCTCCCACCAATCCTTTACTTCGTCGGCGTATTCGCTGTAGGAATCAATCCAGCCGATGGCGGGATAGTGGCGCGCGTTGGCCAAGTCGCGGTCCAAGGCCCAAAAGCATCTGATAAAGCGCTTTGTGTGCTGTGTTACCGGCTCCGAAAAATCGCCGCCGGGCGGGCTAACCGCGCCGATGACGCTTACGCTGCCCTCTTTTTTGTCCAAACTAATTACGCGGCCGGCGCGTTCGTAGAACTCAGCCAAGCGCGTGGGAAGATACGCCGGGAATCCTTCTTCCGCGGGCATTTCTTCCATGCGGCCGCTAAGCTCGCGCAAGGCTTCCGCCCAGCGGCTTGTAGAGTCGGCCATAATCGCAACCGCCATTCCCATGTCGCGGTAGTATTCGGCGAGCGTGATTCCTGAATAAAGGCTTACTTCGCGCGCGGCTACCGGCATGTTTGAAGTGTTGGCGATAAGAATAGTTCGTTCCATCAAAGAGCGGCCGGTTCGCGGGTCGATGATCTCGGGGAACTCGGTAAGAACGTCGGTCATTTCGTTTCCGCGCTCGCCGCATCCGATGTAAATGATCAAGTCCGCGTCGCACCATTTTGCGATGGAATGTTGCGTCATTGTCTTTCCGGTTCCAAAGCCGCCGGGGATCGCCGCCGTTCCGCCCTTTGAAAGCGGAAAGAAAACGTCGATGACGCGGAGGCCCGTGATAAGAGGCTCGGTTACGCCAAGTTTTTCCGTGTAGGGGCGCGGCTTTCGCACCGGCCAGTATTGGCTAAGCTTTATCTCTTCGCCAAGCTCGGTTACGCCGATCACCTCGTCAACGGTGTAAGAGCCGCTTCCCTTAAACTCCTTCAATACGCGGCCGCGAGTTTGCGGCGGAACCATTATCGTATGCAAAATCGACGACGTTTCTTGAACCGTTCCCAAGGCAAGGCCGGGAGCGATTGGGTCGCCCTCTTTTGCGCTTGCTTTAAATTCCCATTTCTTTTCCAGGTCAAGGGCTTCGGCGCGTTCGCCGGCCAGCAAGAAAGAGCCCTTCTCTTCGTACATCGTTTTAAGGGGGCGCTGGATTCCGTCGTAAATCGTTCCGACCAAGCCGGGGCCAAGGTGCAACGAAAGCGGCCTGTCCTCGCACTCAATCTCTTCGCCAACCTTAAGGCCGGTCACGTCTTCGTAAACTTGAATCGTGGCGCTGCCCTGATTTTGGCGGATGATTTCGCCCATCAATTTTTTTTGGCCTACGTTAACGACATCGTAAAGGCCGGCGCCTTCCAAGCCCTTTGCAAAAATAATCGGGCCGGAAACACGTTCAATCGTTCCGCGAGTCATTTAAAGCCTCCCGCCAAAAAGCGCGGAGCACATTTCTTGGTAGTGCTTGTCCTTTGCCGCGCCGATGATTTCTTCTATTGTCAACCTGATTTTTACGCCTCGGTCTTCCGACTCAAGAACGATTCCGTCAGGGTCATGTACATTCTGAACTGTTTCGCAAGAAAGCAATTTGCTTCCAAGCTTTTTTTCAACCGCTTCTTGCGCTTCTTTTTTGTCAAAGCCGCAAACCTTGGCTGAGAATTTTTTGTCTTTTACCAAATCTTCCTTTCCGTCCAAAAGCTTTGTCACAAGCTGCAGGCGCTGAGCGGAAGACAAATTTTTTAAATAATCTTCTATGCCTTGATTGATGGAAGTTCCGATAAACGAAACCAAAAAGCGTTCCTTTTCCAACGGAAGAGAGGCGTCCGAATCCTTTTTAATTTTTTCTTCCTTGGCGCCGTAGAATTTTTCTTTTTGCTCTTTAGCGGCTTCAAGGCGTTCGCTGACGCGATTCAAAAGTTCGGCGGCCTTTTGCTTTCCTTGGTCAAGCAAGGCTTGGGCCTTTTTGCGCGCGTCGTTTTGGATTTCTTTGTCAAGAATATCTGTTGAGCGTAATTCTTCCATAAAAACTTCCTAAGCTTCCCCTATACTTGAATGCCAACCGCCTCGCGGATTGAATCCGTAAGTGTTTTGCGGCCGCTCAAATGACCGTTGATTCCGGGGATTTCAACAATCAACGGATACTTGGCTCCTCTCTGCCAGTCAACAATTTCGTCTTCCAGCAACATGGAAACTTCTTCCGTAAGAATGAGAACTTTTGGGCGTTCTTCGATTGCGGGAGCGTTCATCGTTCCGCCCTTGCCTGTAACGCGGTTAAAAGCGTCAAGCGCCTCGGCGCGGTTTGCTACAACCGCTCCAGAAACGCCAACCAAGCCAAAGGCAAGAACGATTTCGCGTTCGCCAATCACAAAATAATTCACAGGCCTTTGCCTACAGAATTATGATAAGCAAGGCTACAAGGAAGCCCCACAAACAGATGCCTTCGGCCAAACCTACGAACGGCAAGGCTTTTCCTGAAAGCTCGGCGTTTTCGCTCATCGCGCCCATAGCGGCGCTGCCGATTTTGCCTACGGCGATTCCGCCGGCAATGCAAGAAAGGCCTACAGCCAATCCGGCGGCGACATACTTGATGGCCTGCGAATTGTTGGCCTTTTGCTCTACAACCTGGCCTTCATTGTTTGAGGAAGATGTCTCTTCCGCAAAAAGTCCCGCGGCAATCGCGCAAAAGAGCAAAGCCGCCAAAGCGATGATTTTTTTGTTCATAAAGAACCTCCTATGCTATTGTATTCAAATTTATACGGCATGAATTCCCGGCCAGTCTCGTTAAAGAACTTGCTGAAGAATTCATAGTACTGCAAACGAATCGCTTGGATCGCGACGATCATTCCTTCAAGCACGACGACGATGGCGTTTCCCAAAACGGTGACGGCGATGCCGCCCGCTCCGCCAACCATCTCGCTCATCGTAAGAATGATAAAGCCAAGAACCGCGTGCGCCAAAGCGAAGGCGCCGACGCGCAAAAAGCTGATTGAGTTTGAAAGATAAGTGATGACCGTTTCCAACAACTCGACCACCGCCTCAATCACCATCGCAAAAAGTCCGTTCTCGATTACGGGCCGCTCGCCTTCCACCAAGCGGATAAAAGGCTCGCCAAAAGCGCTAAAGAAAAGCGCTACGCCGATCACAATCCAATCGTAAAGCGCGGGGCTGTGATGGAAGGCCGCGATTCTTATCGCCATTACAACAACGTACCAAAAGAAAACCGCGCCGGCCAAGCCGCTCTTTCCAAAAAGCGCCTTGCCGAATTTTCTTTGCAAAAAGTTGTTGGCAACATTGATTATGATGCCGGTGGAATTGATGACAAAGCCGACCGCGATAGAAAAGCCAAAGAACATGAACATTCGCTTTATCGATTCCGGATTTGACTGCGGCATCATCGGCAAAATCTGGTTTCGCGGCTGTCCGAACAAGCCGGTGACAAAGCGCTCAAAGGGCTCCAAGATTGATTCGTTGGCAAAGAACTCGCCGGTAAGCAAGCCCATCACCATGCTGGCGGCTCCTATTCCGATAAAGATCGGAGCGAACTGGTTCCAGCCGCCAAGCTTGACGACTTTGCGCGCCATCAAAATTCCAAGGATAAAGAAAACCAAGCCCTGGCCCGCGTCGCCGAACATTATGCCGAACAAAATCGTAAAGAAGAGCGCGACAAAAGGCGTCGGGTCTATCGTTCCGTACAAGGGCGAGCCGTAGCTGAATATCATTCGCTGGAAGGCGCTGACGAATTTTCCGTGCGACAATTTTACGGGAACCTTTTCGTGGCCCGCCAAAACGCCGGGAACTTCCTCCGGCTTGTACTGGCGGATGCTGATGCGGTCTTCCGTTATCGCGTCAAGCTCCTTCATCATTTCCATGCAGCTCTTGTTGGGAACCCAGCCGGTCAAGCGGTAAACCAATTGAGTGGATTCCAAAAGGCTTTCGGTCTCTCTAAGCTGCGAGGCCAAACAGAACGAAGCCAAATACTTTAACAGTTTGTCCTGGTGGCTGTCGGTAAAGTTGGCGCGCTCGCGGGCCAACTCGGCCACGGTCTTTTGGGCTTCTTCTTTTTGCGCCTTAAGGGAATCAAGCACGTCGTCCGGGATGCCCTGAAAGTCCTTGGGGATTTCCATCGGAACAAAGCCGTAGCGCTGCAATTCAGTGTCCAGCGCAAAGCGGCCCTTTTTGCTTGACGCGGCCAAGATGCGGGTCTTGTCGTCTCCAAGCGGAACGATAATCGCGCGCGCTCCCACCGCAAACTTAAGCTCGTCAAGAACGCTGGGATTGATTTTGCCTACGCGCAAATTCAAAAACGAAAGGTGGTCCAACTCGCTAAAGGATTGCTTTAAGTTGCTAAACGAAGATGCCTCCGCGTAGGCTTCCTCAACGCGCTTGCAATTGTCGCGCGCGTCCGAGTCGCGCTTTGTCAATTCGGAAAGGCTTTGCAAAAGATTTTCGGCGCCGGCAAAGTCCTCCTCTTTTGGAAGGTCGGCGTCCTTTAACGAAATGTTGGAATTGTCGATTCCCAAAAACGAGCGGGCTTGCTCCAAGCGCTTGTACATTTCGCTTTCGGCGCTGTCGCCCTTGGCGCCCTCTGACTTTTCGCCAAGCGAAGATTGAAATTGAAAGTTTCCGCTCTTTCCCAAATACAAGAGAACGTTGGAAATATCTTGCTTTAAGACCATAAGGTCAACCAAGCGCATTTCGGTTGTCTTTGCCATTTCAAATCTCCTGGACCTTAACGTTCAAACGCAACGCTTCCGTCGCCATGCGAATGTAATCCAATTCCTTTGCCTTGATAAAATACCAACAAAGCAAAGCGGACTCGGCGCACGGATTTGCGTGAAACCTTTTGGTCGCTTTATTTATGAATTCCTTTTCGTAACTTTCTTCAACCCATCTTGGGTCCACGCTCCAAAGAGAGCCTTCTTCGCGCGGGTTCAAGAATTTGGCATGTTTCCAATTTTTCCAATCGTCCCAGTTTTTTACGTCCTTGTCGATGATGGCCAAAGCCTCGCCGCCAAGAGGGTCGCTCTTGCCGTTTTGGGGATTCAAAAAAGCCAAGCGCTGGACGATTTGGTTGCGGTCCATTCCGTAATACAACTTTAGGCGCAAAACCCAAACGACGTTTCGCATCGAGTAGCGCTCGGCAATCAAGGCCTGGACAGTCTTTCTTTCTTCGCCAAAAAGCTCTTGGCTGGAAGTCCAAAGTTTTTCGATAAAATGCAAGTCCAGCTCGTTGTCCAACTGCTGCTGCTCAACGACTTCTGGGGCGCGGTTGTACCAAGAAAGGTCCGAGTCTTGCGTGATTTTTTGAATCGAAGGCCAAGCCTTGTAATTTAAAAGATTGTAGGGGCTGATGTCCTTTAAAGGCGGAAGTTCTTTTTGTCCCATCGCGGCGGCGGCTCCCAAGGCCTTTAAATTTTCGTAGTCAAAGTATTGCAAGAGGTCAACCAATATTTGGGCGGGAGCGTCGTAAGCGGCCAAAAGTTTTTTGTATTCGGAAATGAATTGGTCGGCGGCCTTTTGTTCGATTGTCTTTGCCAAAAGAATTTCGGGAACGGCGGGAACTTCGTCAGTAAAAATCAAGGGCCAAAGCTCGGCCAATTTTTGAACGGCAAAAAGTTTTGCCGCCCTGGCGCCCGTGTAGGAGCGGGCCAAGATTCCGCTTGCTTTGGCGTATACATAAGAAGAAGCGCTCGAAGTGTCCATACCCGCCTCTCTTAAAAAATATTTTCCAAAAGCTTGTTGAACGCGCCAACGTCTTTTGGAGTTTGCTCGATTTTCGCTTTATACTCTTCTAATTGCTTTTTGTGATTTTCTTGGATGGCCGCGACTTTATTGTTGTAGTCGCTTTCCATTTGAGAGGCCATGTCCTGGTATTTTTGATTGTAGTCGGAATCTGCCTTGGCCCTTGCGGCGGCGATTTCCTTGTCGCTTTGTTCTTGGGCTTGAACGATTAATTCCGCCGCCTCTTCCTCTACTTTAAGGAGATGGGCGATCGCGTCCTGTTCTTCGTTAGGCATTAGGCCAATGCCTCCTCAAGACTGCAAAGTTCGTCGTAGACTTCCTGCGCGGTCTTTTTTTCGGCCAGTTTGGAGGCGGCTTGCGGGTCCTTGAGAATCAAGGCCAACTGCTGCATTACCTTTAGGTGCAGGGCCGTTCCGTCGCTTCCGAACAAAAGCATAAAAACAACATGAACCGGCTTTGCGTCAAGCGAGCCGTATTCAATGCCGGCGCGGCTGATTCCTATCGCTCCAAAGCCGCCCTTTACGGAAGGCGCCGAAGCGTGGGGAATCGCCACAGACGGAATGATTCCAGTGGTCATCTTTTCTTCGCGGGCGATCAAAGCGTCCAAGGCTTCTTGGCGGTCAATGCCGCAATCGCCGCGAGCGAAAAGCTCGACCATTTCTTCAAACAATTCGTCTTTGTCGGAACTTTCGAGATTAACGTTGATTAACTGAGGCTTGAAAAAAGTTTCCAACATAAGACTAGGGCTTACTCCTGAACGGAATTGTCAACGCTCTGCTCGGGAGCAGGCTTTGAAGAAGACTCGTCAAGGTACTTGTACCATTCAAAGTCTTCGGCGGCTTCGCCAGTAGTTGTGTCAACGGCCTCTTGAACTTCTGTAGAAAGAGTCTGCTTTACGGCAGGCTTTCTGTTCAAGCGGGCAATGAAAAAAGCGTCCAAAATAAAGAGGACGACAAGCACAAAAGTGGTCTTGCTGATTACGCTGGCCGAGCGAGAGCCAAAAGCCGCGCTGCCTGAACCGCTCAAAAGGCCGCCAAGTCCGCCGCCCTCGTCGTTCTGAATCATAACCAAAAGAACCAAGAGAATGCAGATAATCACAAAGGCGACCATCAAAATTGCTTTTACAACACCCATATTTACTCCAAATATAATTTTCTATTGTGAATGAATATTATAGTGAAAAGCGGCGCTTTGTTCAATAGCGGAGGGCAAAAAAAAGCGCCGCCAAAAGGCGGCGTTTTTTAGTCTTTCAAGGCTTACTCGTTGCAAATGGGCTCGAAAGTTTCGGCCTTGAGCGAGGCGCCGCCGATCAAGCCGCCGTCGATGTCGGGCTGGGCCAACAAGTCTTTGGCGTTTGAGGCTTTCATAGAGCCGCCGTACTGGATGATAGTCTCGTCGGCGACCTTCTGGTTGTAAAGCTTGGCGATATAGTTGCGGCAGAACTTGTGGATGGCTTCGGCGTCTTCCGGAGTGGCTGTTTTGCCGGTTCCGATGGCCCAAACGGGCTCGTAGGCGATAGTAACCTTCTTCATCTGCTCTTCGGTAACTCCGGCCAAGTCGGCGCTAAGCTGGAAGGCGCAAACCTGCTCGGCGTTTCCAGCCTCGCGGTCAGAAAGCAACTCGCCGATGCAAAGAACGACCTCAAGGCCTTCGTTGAGGGCGCGGCGGACCTTTTTGTTGATAAGCTCGTCAGACTCGCCGATTTCGTGGCGGCGCTCTGAGTGGCCGAGAATTACTGACTGAACGCCCAAATCCTTGAGCATTTCTGTAGAAACTTCGCCTGTGTGGGCGCCGTTGGCTGTGGCGGCCACGTCCTGGGCTCCCAAAAGGATGTTGGATCCCTTGAGGACCTGTCCTACAGCGTCAAGGTAAACGAAGGGAACGCCGACCATGAATTTGTTGGCCTTGCCCTTAAGAGCGGCGACCAAGTCCTGGGCCAACTTTACGGCCTCGGCCTTGGATGTGTTCATTTTCCAGTTTCCTGCGATATAATGTGTTCTTGCCATGGCAAATAACTCCTAAAAATGTTTTTTTCATTCTATCAAAAAGCGGCCTTTTAGTGAAGAGGGGGCAATCAAGGCCGCGGCCTTTGCCTTGCGCTAAAAGGCTCGGATCGCGCGGGCTCCCGCGCCAGAATCCTTGTTGGCTCTGCCCGCCTCGCAAGTAGAGCTAATAAAATCTTGGGCATAAGATTTAGACCCCTCAGTATCTTGAGTGGACGCCCAATATCTATAATGGAATACTTCTCCTCCGCAATTGATCAAGGCTTGATTAACGACAGTCTCATTTTTCCAAACCATGTACAGCTCCGCTATGCTGGGCAAATACCAGTCGTTTGCGTAAGCGGTTCCAGCAACATGGCTTGAGCTTTGGCTTGAATAATTCTTTGCAAACGCAAAGGCCGGGTAACGGCTAGTCCAGTCAGACGCCGCAGTGTCGTCAACTCCGCCGCCTTCCGAGCTCTTAAGATAGTCGGAAATCTTTTTAAAGTTGTCGCTTCCGTCCAAGTCGCCGCTAAAAGTATAATTTCCGGCGCTTCCTGTTACGGCGCACTGAATGTCCGGAACAAACATTTCATAAGCTTTTGCATTAGCAGTAGCCCAGAGTTTGTCAGCTTCCACAAGGCCCAAGCCCAAAGTCCTTGCGCCAAGGTAGTCGCTGGCAGACGTTCCGACATAGAAAATGACCGCGACGGTATACTGCTTTTGATAGTTGTTCAATGACGTATTGTAGGGCACAGCGCTTCCGTCGGCAAAGACAATGTCGCCCACCTCTCTTTTTTCGCTGGGGGCTTTGGTTCCTCTATAGAAGAAATCCAAGTCCACCCAGCTGTCGTCGCCAAGACAATGGACTTGCGTTGTCTTAAGGCTTGTATACCAAGTGGCGGCGCGGCTAATAAGGCCCCACTGGTCTTTTGTTCCTTCAAAGGTTATCGACTCAAGGTTTGAGCAGCCGTTCAGCGCGCCTGTATTAAGTTCCTTGATTGTCGCGGGCAAGGCAAGCGACTTGAGTTTTGACATAGACGAGTTGCTATTCACAGTCTTTGCCGCAAGGAAACGGTTGTCTAATTTTGTCAAGCCTGTGCAAGAGCTTATGTCAATTCCAACCAAAACAGGAGCCGTTGCAAGCGCTGACCGCGCTTCCTCAAGGGCGTCGCGATAATCCGTGTCAGAATCGGTGTAGTCATGAATGCCTTCGAGGACCACAGTTGTCGGCTGGGTCAAAGACATGATGTAGGCCGGAGCGTTGGCCAAATTCTTTTGGCAGGCAAGGGCAAACGACGCCGAGTGCTGGCGGCCAAGGAAGGATGCGATAATCTTTACGCTGTACGAGTCCTCCAAGGCTTGGGCGGGCACGGTAACCTTGATTGTTTCGGAACTGTCGTATGAAACGGCAAGGTTGTCTTTGGCCAGCCTTGCGCCCGCCCAAAGCTGCGCCTTTAAGGTCACGGCGGCGTCGCAAGCAAGGCCGGAATACGTTCCGCCGGCGTTGTTTGCGTAAAGCTTGTAGTCCACGGGATTAATGTGGAGGCTTGTGGAATTTCCGCCGCTTTCGTCTCTATAAATATACGGCTCAATTGAATATGTGATTGCCTGGCCGGGGTACATTCCCGTTACCGAAGAGTCGGCCGCGCTAAAGTTTATCGTGTAGTCAAACGCGTTGTACATGGCGCCGCCGCTAACGGCAAAGGCCGCCTCGCCGTATCGGTCCAAGTCTATGCCGAACAGCATGTTGGAAACAAAGACCTCGCCAGCGGGCTGGCCCGTGGTAGAAGTTCCAAAGCCGCTTGTAAAGGCCTTGGGATTTCCGGCGGTGGGCTTGTATGCGTCAGAGTTGATGTCCCTGTAAACGCCGATGCGGCTGCCGGTTATCGGGCCCGCGACATACATATAGTAAGTCGGTTCTTGGGGCATGAAGACGTCGCGCGAAGAAGATCCGCGGGTGTTGCCCAAAATGTAGTTTTTGCCGCTAATCTCAAAGTGAGTTCCAACATTGTGGACGGCGCCGCTACTTTCGTCAACCTCGTTTTGAGTGATGGTACAATTCTCAAGGCTAAGGCTTCCTGCGTTGAAAATGGCGCCTCCCTTGTAGGCGTGACATTTCTTTATAGAGCAAGACTTGAGCGTCGCCGAGGCCCCAGCTTCTACATATATGACTCCGACGCCAAGCGGATTGTCTTTTTTACAGTTTTCAAAGACGCAAGAGTTGGCCTCAAGGCTTCCGCCGCTTACTAAATATACGGCGCATCCGGCGATATCCGTATCCAAACCGTCAAAGACGCAAGAGTTGCATTCAAGGCTGGCAGAGGCTTTGATTTTGATTACGGAATCGTTTTGGCAACGGTTGAACCTAAGTTTGTCCACAATAACTTTTCCGGCCATGGCGTGAATGACATTGGCTGACGCAGAACCTTCCGCGGCCGCGTCGATTGTTCTTGTTCCGCCGTAGCCCGCGATTCTTAGCGTGGGCTTTGTAGCTCCGCTTTGGCTCCAGCTGGCCGGGGCGGAATCAATCAAGTCGCTCATCACGTAGACTGTGACAATGTCGTTTTGGTTGTAGTCGCTAATGTTGGCGGTAAATTTGTCAATCGCATTCTGGATTGAGTCAAGCGGAGCGGCTTTGCTTCCGGGGTTGGACGCAAGGCCGCTAGAGCTTACGTAGTAGTTTTTGCAAACCGCGTGGCACTGCCAAACAATCGCGTCGCTGTCGGCGTAAAGGGGCTTTCGGACAAAGGCCTTTATCCAGCAGTTTGTGTCGGGCATGGTCACGATTCCGTTAAGGCCGTTGATCCTTCCCGAGGCAAGCAAGGTGGCGCACGCCTCTTCTTGGTAGACTTCGTAAACGATGTAGGCGTTAGAAGAATCGTAGGCTTGCGGGTTTATCGTCTCGCTGCCTATGGTCGTTCCTGTGTCCGGGTCGATTTTGTCGTAGGTCACGCTGGCGGTAAGGGCGTCTGCGTGGATGCGGACGCGGGCGCTTCCGTCGTCTTCTTGGGACACGTTGTTCTTGTGGTCGCCTGCCGCTGACGCAAGAGTGAACGGATGCTCGTAAGCGGTGTCGTCAACTTCAAAGGCGGCGGGGTTGGAAAGCTTAAAGCCGCGCGCGCTGACAGAAAGGCTTGAAGACAAGCCGGCCGTGTCGGTAAGCGTTATGTTGAAAATCTTTTCGTTTTCGTCGGCGTTTTGGCCGGTGGCAAAATACGAGGGCTGACCGCTAGAGGCAAAGGACATTCCGGTGTTTTGGTTTGCCACCAAGCCGCCGGGAGCGCTTGTCGTCAAGACAGTTTGGGCGGAAGAGTCGTAGCTTATGGCGCCGGAAGAGTTTACGCTTATGTCAAAGGCCTGGCCGTTTATCGTTATCGTCTTTAAGTCTTTGTGAATATCCTTCATTGAACCGGCGACTGGAAGGTCAAAGCACACTACCCACTTGGAAGGAGTCTCGCTTGTCTGCATGGCAACCGCTCCGCTTGGGACCGGCGGCGGACTGTTTGAAGAAAGGTTTAGCTTGTCGTAAACGCCAAAGTTGGCGCGCGAAACCGGGTGCAGCAAAGTGACTTTGGGCGAGATGTCCGTTCCCTCGCCGAATCTCCTTAAGAATGAAGCGGAGTATGTGATGACAATCTTTGACTTGTCGTTTGCGTCTTGGGCGACGCTTACGTCCGACGATGAGAATTCCGCAAGGCCGCCCAGTTGCAGTTCCATGTTGTCGTGGAGCGCAAAGCTGTATTTTTGAGGATTGCGCAGGAAAAAGGTAACCGTGTGGTCGTTTGAAGACGGAACGCAAGTGGCGCCGTTGTTGTCGGTCAAAATGTCGCCGGGCGAAATAATGTAGTCGCCAACCGCGGCGGTGCTGGTCATTTCTAGAAAGTAGGATTGAACTTTGTTTTGGAAAGAATCCGAGTTAAGGCCCATGTCGCAAGAAAAGAACGCCGCGGCGACGGCAGCCGCAAATCCAGCCGCCATCGCGCGATTCCTTGCGCGAGTCATAAAAGCCTTTAACTTTCCTTTTACAAAAACCATAAACCTACCTTATAAGCTTGCCATATGAAGAGATTGACCAGCCAGTATTAGTAATCAGGAATTTTTGAATAACAGCATCCGTTAAGCCAGTGCCCCAAGACAGGACAGTTTTGCCGTATTCAAAATCCGAAGCCATTGTTAAGGCTATCGGATTTGTGCCGGTATAATTTGTATGCTTTGCAAGATCGCTTTGAATATGGAATCTTTTATTTGTTTCCAAATAAATATCGTCATTTCTTACGGCGTGATTCTTAAAATACAAGTCGCCGCCTATCGTCAATCCTCCGCCGGCAACACAGATACCGCCGCCGTTTCCGCCGCTTTCAACTGTATTGTCTTCAATCGTGCCGCCGGTAAGGGTTGCCGTAAGGGTTGCCGTGTTGGAAAGGTAGATCGCGCCTCCCGCTTTTGCCGCCTTGCAACCTATAATATGAGGCTGTTTTGCGGCATCTGTCTCCGATGACGCCATCTCAAGGCTGTCCGCCAACAAGTAGATGCCGCCGCCAACCCCGTCAAAAGTTCCGTTAACAAAAGCCCTGTTGTATTGAATGTTTCCGCACGCAAAATGGATTTCTCCTGGGCCTTCTCCGTAAATTCCGCCGCCATTAAGGGCAGCGTTGTATCCAATTGTAAACTGTTTGCTTGCATCAACTGCTGGACTGCCATCAACAGGTTTATAGCCGATGTAGATTTTGCCTTCGCTGTTGTAAATGCCGCCGCCATTGCGTCTAGCCTTGTTGCTATATTGATCAAAGTTTTCGACATGGCTTGAATTTGTATTTCCTATAATTCCGTCTCCGTACAAATAAAGGGTTCCGCCTGATTTGAAAATGCCGCCACCGCGATCTTCAGCCGTATTTCCGTATATTTTTCCGCCGGACATTACAAGCTTTCCTTTGCTGTATACGCCGCCGCCTATATCGGCTTGGTTTCCTGTAATTTCAAGGCCGGAAGCAAGCGTAACGTCGGCGCTGGAGTTGGCGATTTTTATGCCGCCGCCGTTTGCCACATCCCCACCGCTCCAGCCACCAGTAATTTTCATTTTTTCTATCGTTACAGGAACCGCCGTATTGATTAAAAGCGCGGAGCCTCCGCTTGTGGCTGTGGTGAGGTTTCTGTTTATGACATCCTTTGTAGAATTTGTGTAGCCTGTCAGGGTCAAAGTTTTTGCTGTTTCTGCATTAAGCGTCTCAGGAATTTCCTGGGTGGCGTCTTTTAATTCGCCGGAAAGAATAATCTTGTACTCGCCGCCAGAACGCCAGCACTCGTTTGTGGCTTCGGATATGCTGGCGCAAGGGGCGGTCTTTGTTCCGTAACGGTTTGCGGCTGTTCCAGGAGCGTCGCTTATGGCGGTGTCGTGGCCGGTTCCAGCCACATAGATGTTGAGGGATTCTAGTCTACCGACGCTGCTGCTATCGAGCACCGCGCTCCATTCGCTGTCGGAGATTTCAAAATATCCGTAGTTTTCCGCCCTGAGATAACTGCCGCCAAGAACTTTAGCTTGGCGCTTTAAGACTTGCGGCGTCAAAGTCATTTTGTTGTCGGCGTTGTTGCCGCTTCCGTTATATCTAGATTTAATTTCTACAAATTTTCCAGAGAGCAGGTAAACATCGTTAACGCCCGCCGAGCCTTGCATTACTGTTCCGGAGCCGCTCACCTCAAACGCTCCGCCGTTGTAAATGGCGCCGCCATTGGTCGCGGTGTTTTCGTCGCCTGTGCCTCCGCCGATTGTTCCGTCTCTCATAGTGAATGTGTTATTATTGTAAACCGCGCCGCCGGCTGTCGACGTATTTTTTGTAAAGGTTGCGGCTCCGTCAATAGTGACCGCGGCATTAACATACAAGCCGCCGCCGCTTGTTGCCGCGTAATTGTCAACAAAAGAAGCGGCGCCTTTTATATATCCGCCAGCCTCATAAAAAATGCCGCCGCCGTTTAAAGAAGCGTAGTTATAAGAAACGCTTCCGCTGGCTATCTTAAATTCCGTTCTGTTGTCCATATAGACGCCGCCGCCCTTTTGCGCGCCGTTCCAAAATACGCCGCAGCCGTCGTTAAGCTTGTAATCGTCGCTGGCATTTCCATCTGCGTTACAGCCTATGAAAAGATTCGAGGAGCTGCCGGTGTTGTAAATGCCGCCGCCGTACTGTGTCGCGCTGTTGGAGCAAGTCGAGTTTGCCGTCAAGCCGGTGGCGTGCGTAGGCGTGGTTTTCTTTTCGCCTATGACGGCGTTTTTGCGCAAGTAAACCGTTCCGCCGTTGTAAATGCCGCCGCCGCGGAAAGCGGTGTTGTTGTAAATGCGGCCGCCAGACATGTCAAGCGTTCCGTAGTTGTAAATGCCGCCGCCGTTTATATCACCGCTGGCGGCTTTGTTAAGGTAAATTTCAACGCCGTCCTCTATGTTCAGCGTGGCTCCGGTTGACACATAAACGCCGGCGCCCGTTCCTGTTACTTTGTTGTCGTGAATTTTCACTTTTCCAGTAAGGGTTACTTTGCAACCGGACGTCCATATTCCAAGTCCGCCGCCAGAGACGTCGCTGCCTTTTGTCAGCTCCAGGTCTTGGATTGTGAATGTCTTGGCTACACTTATCTTTAGCGCGGGTTTTGTTCCGCCGCCGTCTATTTTTGCGGTACTGGTTGGATTTGGGACTGACACTGTGGGATCGGCCTTCCAACCCTTTATTGTAATCTCTGACACAGAGGCGGCGCCGCCTTCCGTTGGCCAACTTGTTATGTCGTCCTGTCCTTCCAAGGTTCCGTCAATAGTGATCTCGGTGGCGCTAGTGTTTACGGCGTATTGTATCGCGCCCATTATAGTTTTAAATGGGTGGCTGGACGTTCCGCTTGTGCTGGCAAAATCCAGCGCGCTTGCATTGCTTTTGCAGTGCTTTCTTGTAGTGGAAGTTCCGGCCACAAAAATGTCCGCCTTTAGCGCGCCCTTGTGATCCGTAGACCTGTCTATTATCGTAAAGTCTGTGTCAACCACTTTAAATTTGTCAACGTTGGCTCCGGCCTTGCTTCCGGTAATCGCGATGTTTCCGCGCGTCCAAACATTAGGAACGATATAGGCGGCGATTTTGCCGTTTGCGTATAATTCGGCGTCAAAGTCGGCGTCAACGCCAATTGTGCCGCCGTTAGTGCTTGTCGTGGTGACATAAACGCAGTTTCCTTTGGCGCCGTTATTGTCGTAAGGGATGACAGCCTTAGCCGACATGTCAAGATGGCCGTGATCGGCAAGGTAAACGGCGCCACCCGCGTCTCTTGTCAGGCAAGAATTATTTTCTATAGTTCCGCCAGTCATTGTAAAACGGCCGTTAGCATAAACGCCGCCGCCGCCGGATGTTGTGTAAGCGGTCAAGGCGATGTTATCGCTTATCGTTCCGCCGCTCATAAACGACTCTCGACCGGTAGTGATGGTCATGGATTGGTAAATTCCGCCGCCAGAGTAACCGGCCTTGTTGTAGCGGACGCTGCCGGCAGCGATGTCAATCTTCGCTTCGTTATTGTAGATTCCGCCGCCTTCTCCGCCGCCAGTCCAACTGTCCCCGCTTTTCTTTCCTGCAAAGTTTCCGTAAATGCCGCCTGTAAATTTGTCTGCGGCGGCAGTGGCAAGGACGCCCGGCTCGGTATAGCCAAGGTAAACGGCTCCTGCCCCTGCGTATATTCCGGCGCCTTGTTCCGCAAAGTTTCCGCCGTTTGCAAGAACGTCCGCCTGGTTTTCGGGAGCCTCGCCATTGCCTTCTCCAATCACGGCGTCGCTGTACATGCAAAGGTTTCCCGCCGCCATATAGACGCCGCCGCCTCTTAAAGAACGGTTGCCTGTAACTTTGGCGCCTTTTCCAAGGCAGACCGTTCCATTTACAAGATGAATTCCGCCTCCGTCTGTATCCGAGGTTGAATATCCGCCTGTTATCTTAAGGTTTGTTATGACGACTGTCTTTCCGTCAGCGTTAACACTCAGCGTGGTTACGGGACTGTCTTCCGTTCCGCCGCCATTAAGAATTCCAGAAGCTTCCGAGCTTCCTTCCAACGCAAAGCTGCAGCTTGGGTTTATTATCGTTTGCGCGCCAGAGATGGTTCCCACAACTGTGATGGTGTCATTGTCTTCTGTCAATTCGGCCACCGCCTTTTGCACTGAATCAAAGGGCTTTGACCTTGTTCCGGTCTGCTGGGAGTCAGGAATCGCAGTGGCTGGCTGGGCCACATAAATCGGAGCGTAAATCACGCCGCTATTAAGGCTGCTTCTTTTTTCCTTTACGCTAAAGTCCGTGTCAGTCGCGGCAAAGCGGCTCTTGTCGTCCACAATGCTAGCGCCGTTAACGGCCAAGATCGCTTGCTTTCCTCGATGCCAGCCAGTCGCGGTGATTGTGGCTATCGCTCCGCTTCCCGCTTGGGAAGGCGGATTAAGAGCGCCGGACAGCGTTATGTATTTGTAAACGTTTGTGGAGTCATAGGCAAGGCAAACATCGTTTTTGCCGGCGGCCTTGTTTCCAGACGCGTCGCCGTAAGGAATATAGGCCGAGCCGCCGATTTCAAAAGTTCCGTCGTTGTAAACGGCGCCGCCGCCGTCTGAGGGCGCGGTGTTTTGGCTTATCGTTCCGCCCTTAAAGGCAAAAGTTCCGCCAACATCAACGTATACGCCGCCGCCTTTTCCTACGGCGCTGTTTTTACTTATCTGGCCGGAAGTCATGACGACTTTGCCGTCCGCCGACGCGTAAACTCCGCCGCCGTCTTGGTTAGAAGCGTTTTCTGAAATTGTCGCGCCCTTTATGTAAAGGGTTCCCGCGCCAACAAACACGCCGGCGCCCTTGTCGTCCGAGACGCTGTTGCCTGTGATTACCGTTCCTTCAAGCAAGGTGACGCTTGCGTTCTCGGCGGAAATTTTTATTCCTCGGGATACTCTTGCTCCTTCTTTTGTTACTTTGATTCCCTTTATGTAAATCGGAGCGCTAGTATCAACCTCAATTACTTCCGGCGCCGTTAAAACTCCTCCTTCACCTGAAACTGTGCCGCCCTTCAAAACCGCCGGATCCGCGGAAGAATCAATGTCGGACAGCCCCGTAATCCAAATCGAGCTGGCCTTGCTGTTTAGCGTCGAGGGAAACTTTATGTGTCCTGTTACCGGTCCGCTTACAAAAATTTTGTAGTCGCTTTTTTGGGAGCCTGGCGCGGCGGCGATTGCGTTCACCGCGGCTTGCACTGTGCAAAGCGGCGCCAAATGGCTTCCGTCGTTGATGACGGGATCGCCGCCTGCTTTTACATAAAGGCTGGTTCTTTTAAACGAGGCCAAGGCTGTAGAACCAACGGTAAAGACTCCGTCGCTGATGACGTCATAGTCGCTTCCGCCGCCTGCAACCCATGCGTTTGTCGTCATTCCGGCAAGGACGTTCACATCCTGGACCGTCTCGTAAAGCATTATGTTTTCATCGTTAAAAAAGCAAATAGTCAATTGGTAAACGCCGGCGGGGACTCCGTCGGACGAACCGGGAATGCTTGGAATGTCAATTATGTATTTTCCGCCAACAGGCTCAACCGAGGGAGTCATGCCATCCCAAAAGTCCGGGCAATAAACGTTTACGTGGTCAACGGCGGAATCCGCTTGGACTTCCAAATAGATTTTTCCCTTGCCGCCGCTTTGGTTCACGGGCGCGGCCACAAGATTTACGTTTATGACGCTATTTGTAGGCGTAAGGGTCAAGGTTCCGCTTGTGGCCTTTAGGACGGGAGCGTCGGTGTCCTTGTTTTTTAGGCCGCACTCTATTATCCATTTGCCTTCCGTCAAGCCAAGCTCGTATACGATTCCGTTGTCGCCTTGGCTAAAGTTGGCCGCGTCGTTTTTTCCGTATTCAACGCGGCCGCTTCCGTCTTGCTGGGTGGCCACAAGGTAATAGTAGTACAAGCCGTCGGCGCCAGTAGTGACGGTTGGGCTGGCCGATTTGGAGGCTTGGCTTTGTCCGCCTGCCGCCAGGGAATTTGATATTTCTTTGGGAACGGCTCCGCTAACGCCGATTGAGCCGCGGACTATGATTTTGTCGCTGGAGCCGCCGGAGGAAGAGTTGTTGGAAGATGAAACGGAACTGTCGCCCGCAAGGCCAGAGCAAGCGGCAAAAAACGAGACAAATAATGCAAGGGCCGCAAAAGCCGCGGCCTTTGTCGCCCTTTTTACAACTTTCATAACTCTCCTCCTTTCGCAAAAAAAGGACACTATATTATAGCGTAAATTTGTAAAAAAAGCAACCGAAAGGCGGCCTGCCCAGTCTTTTTCCAAGACCTTAAAGCGCGGCCCCTTCCGTTCCGCTCTTGTAAAATTCCGCAAGATGGTATAGAATGTTAGCCATAAATTTTCATATTATTTTAAGGAGAAATTATATGATCAAGACAGTCAAAGACGTTGACCTCAAAGGCAAGCGCGTTATCATGCGCGTTGATTTTAACGTTCCGATGAAGGACGGAGTCGTGCAGGACGACACCCGCATTATGGCCGCCCTTCCTACAATCAAATACATTCTTGAGCAGAGCCCCCGCTCGCTGGTATTGATGAGCCACTTGGGCGACCCCAAAAAGGACGTAAAAAAGGCCCAGGAAAAGGCCGAAAAAGCCGGAAAGACTTGGACAGACGCCGACAAGGAAAAGTTCATCAACGGAAAGAACCGCATGAAGCCCGTAGTCGAGTACTTTGCCTCGAAGCTTGGAAAGCCGGTGACATTCTTGCCCGACGCCCTCGGACAAAAGGCCGCCATCGACGCTTTGGCTGACGGAGCCGTAGCCATGTTGGAAAACGTTCGCTTCCACCCGGAAGAGACCAGCAAGGTTGACGCCGAGCGCGAGACAATGGCCAAAGAGCTTTCTACATACGGCGACATTTTCGTTAACGACGCCTTTGGAACAGCCCACCGCGACCAGGCTTCCACAGCCACAATCGCCAAGTTCATGTCAGAAAAGCCGGTCGGAGGCTTCTTGATGGAAAAAGAAGTGGCCAACATCGAGCCTATGGTAACAAACCCGCCCAAGCCGCAGGTCGCCATCATCGGCGGCGCCAAGGTTTCTTCAAAGATCGCGGTTTTGGAATCATTGATGAAGAACGCCAGCGCTCTCGTCATCGGAGGCGGCATGGCTTACACATTCCTCAAGGCCCAGGGCCACAACGTAGGAAAGTCTTTGGTTGAGGACGACTTTATCGACACAGCCAAAAAGTTGCTTTCAGACGCCGCAGCCAAGAACGTAAAGATCATCCTTCCGGTTGACCACGTTGGAGCCGAGGAATTCTCTCCCGACGCCAAGGCCGTTGCCGTTGACAATATCGACATTCCCGAAAACTTGATGGCCATGGATGTCGGCCCCAAGACAGTCGAGGCCTACAAAGAAGTTCTTTCTACAGCCAAGTCCATCGTTTGGAACGGACCGGTAGGAGTCTTTGAGTTTGACGCTTTTGCCAAGGGAACGGAGCAGGTTGCCCGCTTGGTTGCCGAAGCCACAGGCCGCGGAGCCATGACAGTAGTCGGAGGCGGAGACAGCGTAGCCGCCGTCAACAAGTTCAAACTGGCCGACAAGATGACCCACGTCTCTACAGGCGGCGGAGCCAGCCTTGAGTTCTTGGAAGGAAAGACATTGCCCGGCATCGCTATTTTGGCTACAAAGTAGGAACGGTCAATAAAAACTGAAAACTGACTAAAAAGCGCCGTCCGATTGGGCGGCGTTTTTTTTGCGCGGGCGTTGCGGAGACGCGCGGTGGCTATCTAATCAATTTGTCAAGGTCGGAGTTAAGCTTAAGGTATTGCTGCTTGTTGGGGTTCAGCGCGATTACTTGGCGCAAGTAGTACTGGGCCTTGCGGTAATCTTGCTTTGTGTAATAGATTTTGTACATTCTAAAAAGCGCGTCCGAGTTGCGCGGGTTTGCGATTACGGCGGAACGCAAGTCAGAAAGCTGGCTGGCTTCGTCGGCCGCCAAAAAAGATCGCTGGTAAAGCAAAAAGCTTTTCATCGACGAAGACGCGCCGCCCAACGCGCCGTTTATGTAGCGCGAGGCTTGGGCTGACTTTCCCGTGCGCACCATGCTCTCGACATAAAGCTGGATGGCCTTTTCGGCGTTGGGCGACTTGTTGTAAAGCGCGGCGGCCTTGTCCCAGGCCTCGGCGTAGTAGCCCAGCGCGAGGCATATTCGGGTGTGGGCGCAAATCGCGTCAATCGACGGATTGGGGCGCGCCATTATTTTTTTGCTGGAAGCGTAAGCCTCGCTCCACTTGCCTTCTTGCGCCAATGTTTGTATCAAGAATGAAAGCGCTTGCTGGTTGTCCGGCTCCACAGCCAAGACTTGGTTGGCCAATTCGGCGCCGCTTTTTTTGCCGATCAAGATTCCGCTTTCGCCGGCCAACTCCGCGGCGGCCAAAAGCGCCTCCAAGTCGTTGGGGTAAAGCGAAAGCGCTTTTTCTATCGTCGCAACCGCCTGCGTCGTGTTTTTGTTCCATTCCTTTTGGACGCGGGCGCGCAAAAGCAAGTAATCCTTTGAGTTGGCGCCGGACTTTGCGTAAACGTCAAGCAAAGAGGTGGCCTTTAGGTATTCGCCGGTGGCCACAAAAATCTTTGCTCGGAACAAAACCATTTCCAAGTCGGCGGGATTTTGCTGCAAGGCCATAAGGGCGTAGCGCTCCGCGGTGTTGTAGTCTCCGCTTGCGTAGGCGTTGCGCGAAAGCAGCTTTAGCAATTCGATGCTTGACGGATAAAGGACGATCAAGTTGTCGGTTACGTTCTTGCTTTCTTCGTAGCGGCCAAGCGCGTTTAGGCAAGTGGCCAAAAGGTAATGGATTTCAAAGGCCTTGCTTTCTTGCGCGGCGATTTTTAAAAGGTCAACGGCCTCGGCGTTGCGGTTTGACTTTGAGTAAAGCAAGGCCAATAAGTAGTTGGCCAAAACGCTTTTTGGGCTAAAGCCAAGCGCGGCTTTAAGGTCGGTCTCGGCCTTCTGGTAATATTCGCGGTTGGACACCGGGCTTTTTAGCACCAAGGACGGAAGCGCGTTGGCCAAAAAGTCCGCGTTGCCGGTGCTGGTGTCGTAGATTCCGTTTTTGGCGGACTCGACGGCGCCGGTGTAAGCGTTGCGGGCGGGAACCGCGGGCGCGTCCAAGTTAAGGTTTTGCGCTTGGCTGGGCCAAACGATTTTTAGGATTTCTACGATTACAAATACAAGAACGCGCTCGTTTTCTTGGTAGTCAACCGAAGCTTTTTTTATGCTTTCGTAGGCTGACATTAAGGATTCAGGCGAGCCTTTTTGAACTTGCTCCAAAATGCCTTTGGCTATTCCGGAAAAGTATCCGGCGCCGTCATTTTTGGCGCGGTCTACGTTTATGGCTGTCACTTCGCCGGTCACTTCTTCCTCGGCGGGAGGCTCCGGCTCTTTCTTTGACTTGGATTTTTTTTCAGATTTTTTGCTGTCTTTTTTATCAGATTTTTTGTCGTTCTTTTTTGCAAGCTTTGCCAAATATATTCTGTCTTGCGTTTCCTGGCCAAAGGAATAGTCGGCCGCAAAAGCCAACTGGCTCAAAGAGAAAATAGCTGTCATAAGGCAAAGCAGCTTTTTTGACATCTAGCAGTCGTCCTCCGAAAAGAGAGACGGCTCGTCATCTTCCTCTTGCATCGTTGGAAATTTGTCTTTGGCGCTTTGGCGAACGTAATACATAATTATCAGCGAGATTCCGCCAGCGATAAGAATAAAGGGCATAAAGTAAGAAAAGAACACCCTCATCTTCATATTGATGATTTTAAATGTGAACAAGAAAAAGAAGGCTCCCAAAACCGTAAGGGCCGCCGAAGGAATCACGTAAAGGGTTCTGAATTTTTTGTAATGAAAGCGGCCCACGGGCAGCAAGGTGATTCCAAAAACGATGACTACGATCGGCCAGTACTGCTTGAACTGCACCACTCCAAGGCGCGCGTTCAAAAAGAGCAAGCCCAAAGAAAGCAAGCAAAGGTTCACAGATATATAGAAAACAACGGCGTTTTGAGACAAGATCGAAAAGTAGACCAAAGCGGCCGTAATCAGCACCAGGGCACAGTTAAGGGCAAAGTGATAGGTCTCCATTTGCACCACGGGAGGCAAAAAAGCCATGACGATTCCCGCCAAAAAGAGAAAAAGCCCCAGCGCCAACAGAATATTCTGAAATTTACGATTGTCTTTAGCCATAACCTTTATCTTAACACAAAACGCGCCCTCTTGGCAACACATCGCCCGCAATTGAAAAAAAAGGCAAAAAGCGCTAAAGTTACGTCTTATAATGAAGAAAAACGCAATAATTAAGACAGCGGCCGCGACAATCCTTTGCGCCATGCTTTTTTCGTGCGGGAACGCAAATTCCGCAAAAATAAAGCAAGACAAGCAGTTCCAAAAGGAATTGGAGACTCTTTTGCAAGCCTCCAACGCCAGCGACGAAAACCTCCGCTACGCGATTATAAATAAAATTTCGGCCAAATGGCTGGCCGACCAAAAATACGACGACTTGATTCTTTACCTTACCGACCATGTGGAGCGCAATCCCAACGACAAATACAACGCCTACTGGCTTTTGATGACAGCCTACGCCTACGTCCAGTTGCGGCAAGAACGCGTCGCCGAATACTATTTTGAGCGAATCATAAAGAATTACCCCGACCTTAAGGTAAAGGACCAGTCGGTTCACTTTTTGTGCTTGGAGCGCTTGATTCAAATTTCCACCAACCACGAAAACCGCATCCAGTACTTTAACACCTTGATAAACCGCTTTCCGTCAAACGTAAGCATTACCGAAATGTACGTGCGCCTTGCCCGCGAGTACGAGCAAATCGGCGAATGGACCCGCGCGCTAAAGACCTACACCCTCTTTTTGGAGCAGCCCGACGCAAGCTCAATCCAAATCACAGACATGCACGACATCTACAACTACGCGCGCAACTTGATCGACTTTAACAACTCTCCCAAAAACTGGACTTTCAAAACTTTGGAAGGCTTGACCAACGCCGTAAAAGAAGCGATTGTCCGCTACCAGCCAAGAAAGCTGGACGAGTACCGCTCAAAGGTAAATTTCTTTACCGTTTCTTGGAGACAGGACGACAGCATTCCCACAGGCTCGGTGGACTTTTCGATGCGCAACTACATGCACGGAAACAGAATCACAATCACGGAGGAACTTATTCCAGGCCCCACAATCAACGAAGCCTACTTAAAGAGCAAGGGCTGGACTTTGGCGGTTCCCACTTGGTATTTCTATTTTAGAAAAGTAAACTATCCGGCCAATCCGGACATTCACGGTACTTGGGAATGGGCAGGCATTTATATCGGCGAAATGATGTAGCCCGCGCGGCCGCTCTTGCGCTTGTTTGCGCGGCGAGCGCGTTCGCAAGCCCTAAAAGCGGGCCGCAAGAATTCGCGCCGGAGGAATTTGTTTCGCCAAAGGGCGGAGCGGGCTTTTACCACGAAATCGATTTGCCGGGCGCCGACCGGGAGGAAGTCGCTCCCTTTAAGGAACGCTGGCTTTCTTCTTGGGGCCGGGCGGAACTGAACTCCATCCTGGAAAACGGAAGCCAATACCGGCACTACGTCCGCCGCCGCTTGCAAGAAGAAGGACTTCCAGCCTGCATTGAATACATTCCCGTAATCGAATCCAGCTACAAGCCTTTGGCCAAGCCCGCCAGCGGAAAGTCCGTTGGCCTTTGGCAGTTTATGGAAAACAGCGTTGAAAACTATCTTAGGCTCAACAAGTGGCTTGACGAGCGGCGGGATCCCTGGAAATCGACGGACGCGGCCATCAAAAAGTTAAAGGCCAACTACAAGCAGTTCGACGACTGGCTTTTGGCAATCGCGGCCTACAATTGCGGAGCGGGAGCGGTAAAGCGCGCCTTGGCAAAAAGCCCGCAAAAAACATTTTGGGCTTTGGCAAAAGCCAAGCTTATTCCCGACCACGCCATAGCCTACGTTCCAAACTTGCTTGCCGTAAGCGACATCGCCCAAAATTCCAGCTGGTACAAGGTGGACTTGCCGGCGGCCTTTTACGACGCGGAAATCTATTCCCCTTTTGACGACTTTGACTATTTGGAAACCAAGCAAGCGGTAAGCCTAAAGGCCTTGGCCGCCGAACTTAGGCTGGACGAAAAAACGCTGCTTTCGCTCAACCCCGCCCTTCTTTACGAAGAAACTCCCTCGCACGAAAGCTACGACTTGCGCCTTCCGCGGGGCATGAAGGCCGCCGCCCAGGACGCTATTTTAACCCTTATGCTTAAGAAAAATTATGCCGACAATAAGTAAGATGAAAAAGAATTTTTATTTTAAAGCCAAAAAACACGCTCTTTTTATCGCGGCGGCACTTTCGCTTTGCGGCCTTTTCGCGCAAGGCCAAGGCAAAACCTACGACCCCAACGCGCCTTTGGCCTCCAAGAGCAAGATAAATTGGATTGACAAAACGTTCACCTCAAACGTAACGCTAGACATCGACAAGGCTGGCATTCCGATGCCCAGCGGAAAAAACTCCGCTGTAAACGCCGTCACAAGCCGCCTTCCAAACTTGATAAAGGACCCCCTCTTGACGATTTACGTTGACTCAAGCAGAACCTTGGGCGACTACATTTTGGAACGAAAGATTTCTCTCCAGCAAATCACTGACATAATCGAATCGGGCAACAAGACTTTGGGCTATTTTGAGAACAAAAGCTTCTTGTTCAAGATGGACCACAAGCTTAACTTGAACCAGGTTGGAAGCCTTTTTGTGCGCCACCAGTCGCCCTACTCCCGCAGAAAGTCAATCGAAACAATTTCTTCGCGCGTTTACACGGGAATCATCATCGACGCGCGCGGAAAGCTTCCGGTTCACGGAGAATTCGTTGACGGCCAGGTCAATCCTTGCCTCTTTCCGCGCGTTTGGAACGAAAAGATGGAAATCGTTTACGAGCGCAACATGATGGAAAGCGCGGCGGCCAAAGACAAAAGCATTTGCGGCTACGATTGGAGCGACGACGAAAGCCGTTACCGCTCGCGCGTCGGAGCCGATCCAATCCACATCACGGCCAAGCAAATTTTTGGCCACAATAGAACCGACCTTGTAATCAGCGACGACGACGCGCTGCGCATTTTTTCCGTTCCGCAAAACGCGGAGCTTTTAAAGTCTGGAAAAATCGTTCTCTTGCTGGACAAGGACGTTTTGGTTCACGACGTTGCCGCTCCGATAAAGGACGACTCTTACTACACCGCTTACAGGAACGTAAAGAAGTATCCGCTTAAAAAGCCAGGCGCCGACTCAATCGACGACGGCCCGGACGGAATCCGCTTTACTTACAACTTAAAGTTCATCGCCGACAGTCCCGAGCTTTTGCCGGAGGAACTTCCGCGCATAAGGGAATTGTCTGACCTTCTTAAGGAAGCGCTAAGCGACAACTCGTTCACGATTTTTGTCGCCGGCCACACAGCCGACATCGGCCAGCCCGAAAACCAAATGCGCCTTTCTATCGACCGAACGCAAACAATCATCGCGCTTTTGATCGAGCAAGGCATTGACAAGAATCTCTTTAGCTACCGCGGCTACGGCGAAACCGATCCCGTAGGCGACAACAGCACAAAAGAAGGCCGAGCGCTAAACCGCCGCGTAGTAATTACACTTCGCCCGCGCCAGACTTATATACAACGCAGCTGGTAAAAAAAATAACACTCCCAGTTGCGGCTGCGTCTGTCGAAACCGCTAGCTAGCGTCGCTACTCGCTGTTTGCGTTTGAAACTATTTTACGCTGCCGCTTTCGCGTCAGCCGCAAACAGAGAGTTTTCGCCAGCCGCCCCGCGCCTTCGCGTGTTTTTTTATTACCACCACATATACAATCAGGCGCGAACGGTAAACTCGGGCGGGAGGGGCGCTTCAAAATGGAGGAGCTCTCCCGTAAGCGGGTGCGGCAGCTCCAGGCTAAGCGCGTGCAAAAAAATCCTTTGCGCGGCGCTGCCGCCGTACAGTTCGTCGCCAAAAATCGGAAGGCCCTTTTGGCTAAGATGGACGCGTATTTGGTGTGTGCGGCCCGTAAACAGCTTGGCCTGAACCAAAAGGCGGCCGCCCTTTTCCTCTAAAATCTTAAAATCAGTCCGCGCGAATTTTCCGCCCTTTTCTTTTGGAACAGTTCCCCACTTGGCCGCCTGGCTTTTTAGCGACACGCGTCCCAAGTAGTTTTGGACGGAAAAGTTGTCGCCGACCTTAAAGGCGGCGGCTTTTTGGCTTTGAACAGAATTGCTTATAAGGCCAAGACTGTCGGCCGGCTCGCACACCGCAACGTAAAGCTTTTGGGCGGCGCGTTCTTGGCAAGAATTGCCAACAAGCTCCGACGAATCAAAGGCGGTAAAGAGCGCGGCGTTGGCGGCCCTTTGCTTTGAGAACAAAATCACGCCGCTTGTGTCGCGGTCCAAACGGTGGACGACGCCGCAGTAAGGCGGATTTTTGTCCAAACCGATTTTTTTATGCAAGTAGCGGATGACCGCCGCGCGCAAATTGTCGCGGTCTTTTGCAAAGGTTGGTTCAGTCGGAAAACGCGGCGGCTTGTTGACAACGATTATCGCGTCGTCCTCATACAAAACGCGCGATTCGTCCAACTCAAATTTTATGTCGTCGTTTGGCTTTTCGTAAAAGAATTTTTCTTGGTCGTAAAGAACTTTTACCTGCGCGTTTTTTTTAAGGCTAAAGGCCGGGTTCTTGCAAACAAAAAAGCCGCCGCGTTCTTGGGCTTGCGAGGCTTTTTTTTCGCTGCCGTTTTGGGCTTGCGAGGCCTTGCGCTCCGGCGAAGCGGCGACCATGACGTTCCCGCTAAAAAGCAAGCGGCGAATTTTGGAATTGCTAAGAGCGGCTTTTTCGCGGGCCGCGTTTTGGCCTTGAACACAGTCCGCGCGGGCGATGTCTTGGGCTTGCAAAGCCTTGGGCAATTCTTGGCGCAAAAAATCGTTTAGGGTCGCCGCGCTTTGAACGGTCAAAAGGATTTCTTGGCTCATATAAACTTATAGTCGGGCGAACCGTTTGCGGCGTAGATTTTTACGCGGCACTCTTCCATGCAAACGTTGTCCGCAAAGGAATTCACGTCAAAGGCGGCGGGGCTCATAAGATCGTCGGGATTAAAGTTTAACTTAAGCTCCGTTTCCTCGCCCTCGCCTTCCAAGCGCGAAAAGGCGCCGTTTATTCTTACCAAATCGCTTACGACAGGAAGCAAATGCTCCAAGCGCTTTTCGGAATATTTTTCTTCCAAAAAAACGATTTGCATTTTTTCGATTTCTTTATGGCTTGCGTCCAAAAGCTTTTGGCGCGACTCGTAGCCGCAATTGTTGCATCGCTGCCATTCCGCAAAATCAGAAAAGAATTTTGACGGAGCGATTTTCAAAGGCTTTAAAACCGAATTGAACCAGGGAACCGCCCGGCCCAAAGAATAAAAAACGTTAATCGCAAAGGCAACGTCGCGCGCCCAAGTTATGTCCTGGCTTGAAAATATCGCGGTGTTCTTGGCTTCTTTTTGCGCGCTAAAAAGCTGCTCAAAGTCAATGTGGTTTGGATACAAGGTAAGGGCAAAGTCAACGCGGTCGCGGAACGCCTTTACAGAATCCCCTTCGGCGCGCGCGTAGTCCATCAAAAAGCCAAAGACGATTCCAGCGTTGTTCAAAAGCGCGGCTTTTTTGGAAAAAAGCTTTTTGTCCAAAAAGAATTTTTTTCCAAACTGGCCGCACATCGCCACATCAAGCGAGCAAAAAAGATTTTCCAAAAGTCCGATTATTTCGGCGTCAAGAATTTCCGCCTTTACGGGAATTGAATAGTAAACGTCGGGAGCGATGCGCGCGGCTTTTTTTACAAAATCGGCCAGCGCCTTTTTGTCGGAGCTAAAGCGTTGGTCGTGCAAAGCGAATTCCGTTATGCCCCGTTTGGCAAAAGACGCCAATTCAGAGTCTATGTTTGAAAGGTCAAAATTGTATTCACTTTGCACGCCGTTTCTCGCGCCGTCTAGTTCAACTGCAAAAGCTTAATGCCGCGCTTTTTGCAGTCGGCAAGAATTTCTTCAGACCAAATGCTTACTTGTGTTTCGCCGATGTGCGCCTTCTTTAAGAGGAACATGCACAAGCGCGACTGGCCGATTCCGCCGCCCAAAGTCTGGGTCAACTGGCCTTTAAGCAAGCGCGAATGGAACATCAATTTTTCGCGGTCAACGCAGCCGCGCTCCTTTAACTGGGCGCGCAAAGAATCCGGGCTTACGCGGATTCCCATAGAGCTAAGCTCAAAGGGCTGCTGCAAAACTTCGTTCCAAACGATGATGTCGCCGTTCAAGCCCTTGTGGCCGTCGCCGGTCTCTGTAATCCAATCGTCATAGTCGGGCGCGCGGCCGTCGTGCGGCTTTCCGTCGGCAAGGGCGGCTCCGATTCCCGTGATGAAAATCGCGCCGTATTTTTTGGCGGCCTCATACTCTCTCTGCTTGGGAGTAAGGTTGGGGAACTCGCGCTGCAAGTCGTCGCTGAACAAGAACTTAATGTTCTCGGGGAGCGTGGGCTTTAGCTCGGAATAGTTGTCGTAAACGTAGAACTCCGCGCGCTTGATGCAGCGGTAAACTTTTTTTACGATTTCGTGCAAGTAAAAAACAGTGCGGTCAACGTCGTTTATCGCCATCTCCCAGTCCCACTGGTCAACGTAAAGGGAGTGAATCGCGTCCATGTCGTCGTCGGGACGAATGGCGTTCATGTCGGTGTAGATTCCAAAACCGGGTTCAAGTCCAAGCTCGGTAACCTTTAGGCGCTTCCACTTGGCCAAGGATTGGACGATTTCCAGCTTTTGCTCGCCCAAAGTTTTTACCGGAAAACGCACGGGGCGCTCAACGCCGTTAAGGTCGTCGTTTACGCCGGTTCCGCTCCTTACAAAAAGCGGAGCGGTTACTCTAGTTAGATTCAATTCAGTTGAAAGAGCTGTTTGAAAAAAATTCTTCAGAAGAACAATCGCGTGTTCTGTTTCTTTTTCGCCAAGGATCGGTTTGTAGCGCTTGGGATAAATTGTTTTTGCCATATCAGGTTTCCTAGTGAGGAGTATTGTAGCGCTAAATGATTTTTTTTACAATATGGAATTTACGCAAGCCTAAAAAAGCGGCGGGCGTTTTGGTCAACGGCGTCGCAAAGCGCGGCCTCTTCCATTCCGCGGGCCTGGGCTATAAACTTGTATGTCCATTCGATGTAAGTCGGGTTGTTGGCCTTTCCTCTCATCGGAACGGGAGCCAAGTACGGAGCGTCAGTCTCCACCAAAAGCCTGTCTTGCGGAACGTAAGCCAAAAGCGAGACTTTTTCTTCCATCTGGGACTTTTTGGCGTAAGTCACCGCTCCGCTAAAACTAATCACGCAGCCCAAATCCAAGAAAACCTTGGCCTCCTCCAAGCCGTAGGAATAGCAGTGAATCACGCACCTCTCGCCGTAGCCGCTTTCCTTTACGCATTCAACCGTTTGCTCGGCCGCGTCGCGGGAATGAACGATTACCGGCAAGTCCAGCTCTTTTGCCAATTCCAATTGCGCCATAAAAAGCTCGCGCTCGCCTTGAACCATCGCGTCGTCAAAATCGTCTTGGGCGCGCTTGTCAACGCCGCTAGGATTCCAGTGGTGGTCAAGGCCGCATTCGCCAAGCGCGCAAAGCTTTTTCTTAAAGGGATCAGAATCGTTGCGCGAGGCCAAAATGTTTTTCTTTAGCGTTTCCACGCAGGCGGCGCGGTTTTTAATCGAGTCCGGGTCGGGCCAAATGCCCGCGCTAAACCAAACAAAATTCTTGCAAGCGGCGGCGGCATTTTTTGAGGCCGCGTCGAAAGAAGCGCCGCTTTCCATAAGCGCGAAAGTTTTTTCAAAAAGCTCTTGACGGGCGGTCAAATCGTCGCAGTCGGTTCCGATGTCAAGCGCGAATTTAACGCCGCTTTCCGCCATTTTTTTTAGAACGCCGGCGCGGGTCCATTCCTCGTCCTCGCGCAAAGACTTAAAGTGAAAGTGAGTGTCGGAATACATAGAATCCGTTCCGCCTAAAACTTAAAGCCCAAAATCATCTTTGCGTAAAAGTCCGCGTGCCTTAGCCGAACTGTGGACGAAGAAATATCGGAAAAATGCAGCGTGTCCGTCGTTCCCCGGCATCCGACCTCAAAGCCCGGCCTAAAGAACGCGCTTCCAAAATCAAAGGTAGTCATAAGGCCCAGGTCGGCGAAAATCTGAAAGTCGCGGACATTGCCAAACGCGATTTTTATTCCCGCGTCTGCCTTTGGGCTGATTGTAAAAAGGCCAAAGCACAAGGGCAATCGCGCCACGGCTCCAACGCCAAAAATGTTCAAAGACTCGCCGCCGACTTTTCTATGCTCAAACTCGAATATGCCGCCAAAATTTCTTTCAAACGGGACAATCTCCAAATTGACAACAACGCCCGCGTCCAAATCAACTTTGGCGTCATCCTTTCCAAGCGGAAACAAGGCGCCGCCGTCAATCGAAATCGTATACGGAGACTCAAAACCCTGCCAAGAAACCTTCGACTTTTTATCCCCGGATTTTTTTGAACTGGCCGAACTGCCGCCGGATTTTTTTTCCTTGGCCTTTGACTTTTTTTCGCCGTCCGTTCCTTGGACAGAAGCGATTCTGTAAACGCCGCTTTCTTTTTCCCAAACAAGATTTGAAAGCTTTTCGTCAAGGCCCTCGCCCGACATTTTCCCGTAAAGGTCGTGGGCAACGGCGTATCGCAAGCCTTCGATTGGATTTATTACAAACTCGGCGGCGACTCGGTTCTTTACCTTTGTGGCGCCGTGCTTGAAAATTTCCTCAAAGCAGTCCATGCCATTTTGGGCCGCCATGTCGTAAGAAATAAATTTTACAAGCGCAGTGTAGTCGGAATTTGGCTCGGACAAAACGGCCTTGAATTTTTCCTGCCGTTCCGCCTTAAAAGCCTTGTCGTCAACAGGCTTTTTTGACCTTTCAATCAACTTTAAGGCAAGCGCGGCCGGAATTGAAAAGTTTGTCGCGTCTCGGCCCACCGCCTTCCAAGTGTTGACGCCAATGACATCGTAGCCAGTCGCCGCGCTCTTTGACGCGACCAAAAGCGGCCCGCCGGAATTTCCCGCGTCGATTTGCGCGGAGTGCTGAATCACCGTCGAAATGGCAGGGTCAATCAAGTCCTTTATGCGGGCCGCGGAATTGGTGACGCTGCCCTTTCCAAACTGCCAAACCGGCTCACCGCCCAGCCCCGGAAAGCCGGCCGAAACGACATCCTGGCCGTCGTAGACTTTTCCCGAGTAAAACGAAAGGCCGCGTTTAAAATAATTGGCGTTGTTCTCAAAGCGCAAAATCGCCAAGTCAATGTCGTCGTCCGTAACCAAGACATAAAGGTTATCGTACTTGGCAAGGCTTCCGTCATCCTTTTCAAATTCCAAGCTGACGCTGGCGGCCTGGCTTACGACATGCCTGTTTGTGACAATGTAGTTTTGTCCGTCCTTGTCAACGTAAACAAAGGCCGAGCCAAAGCCTCCCTTTAAATATGAGTCAACGTATTCAGCGTAGGAATTGTAGCCGCGATTTTGCAGCTTGTCGCGAAAGTCTTCCAAAAAATTTATTTGCGCGTCGGAATATTTTTGCCGAGCGATTCCAACATAGTTTTTTACTTGAGCGAATGCCAAAGAACAAAACAAAAACGCCGCGGAGGCAATAATAAACTTCTTCATATATTAGGCATTATAAATCATCGGACGCTTTCTTTCAAGTCGCTCTGACTTGCTCAAGTCTTATTAATAATATTCAACGACCGTCAATTTTTCTATGTATCCGGCGTCACTTGTGTCTACAGGCATCAAAGGAGAGCGCGTAAGAAGCGCCTTGTCGCCAAAAAGACGCTTAACCTCATCTCTTGCCGCGTCGTAATTATCATTGCATTTTACATCCACAACTTTAAAATCTTTGCCTTCGACAAAAAATTCAAAGTCGCCGATATACACATATTTTTCGCCCTTCGGAACCTTTACCATAAATCCAGACGGAAGGTAAATCAAAAGATTTGTGTCGCCGTGAAAATAATATTGGAACGGATAGGTAAAGCAAAAATTATTTGTCTTTGTCTTTTCGTAATTGGCAAGAAAAATTTCTCCGTTCTTAAAGTGAGCCTGGCTTTCAAAAACTCCTACGTCCCAAGCGTCAACCTTGCTTTGCGCAGGAACATATGGAAGATAGTAAACATCTTGTTTTTCAAGAACGTCTTCAGAAACGCCGCGCGTCTTGACAAAAAAATCCAAGTCTTGCTTGTTGTGAACAGTCACGCGTCCGACAAACATAACCTCATTGCTTTTGGGAGCGTCAATCTTAGCGCCTTCTTTCTTTGGCTTTCTCTTGCCGGCGCTTAAAAAAGAGCTTGCGAACACAAGCAAAAGCGCAAAAACTATAAAAGACTTATTGATTTGCATTCTCATATTCCTTAACAACATATTCCATTTCTTCGTTGATTAACGGCTCCCACTCCGTTCCTTTAAATTTAGACAAAGTAAACTCAAGGGCCTTTTTTCTTTCTTCCCAAATCCACCTGCAATATTTCTTCGCCTTTTTTTCATCGCCGCATTCTTTTAGCATTCTTTCATACAATTTATCAGGTTCCGTCTCCCAATACTGCCAACAGACTATTTTCTTGTCATTCGGAATGTCAAGGACATCATTTTTGGATTTGTTCCATTGCTCGCCGAAAAAGTTCTTTGCAAAAGGATTTGCAACAGCCTCAAGAGTCTCTTGCGTTCCCATAAAACGGCATCGAACCGTCTTTCCCATGGCTTCCGACAAACTAACTGATTTGTCGTCAAAATGCTCATACCTTGCCCAACGGGTGCCTTTTTCAACAGGAGCGAAACAAAAATAATCGCTTCCGCCCATCTTTGCCTGACGGCATTGCGAAGTGATATACGCAGGCTTTTTGTCAAAGTTAATTTGCGACGCTCCCTTTATATTGCCAACGCCATATATTAGAACGCCGTCATTCACATTCAAGAAACCCGAAGGATTCCAATTTTTTACTTGCGAAAAGGCAAGCGGCGAAATAAAAAATGCGGCCAACGCAATCAAAAACTTTTTCATAGTTTGATTATAAGTCAAGCGCTCTTTTTTTTCAAGTTGTCAAAAGTTAAAAAAAGGCGCCCGCAGGCGCCCTTTTTTAACTTTACTCTTGAATGTTTTTGGCCGTCTCGTTGTACGCGTCCATCCAAGGAGTGCCGGCGTAATAGCTTTGGAATTTTTTCGTCGCCAATTTATAGAATTGCTTTGTGCAAGGCTTTCCCTTGAACACAAGCTTATTGGGCGTTTGCACGTCCGTAAATTTCTCGCCTGTGGAAGCGGCCACCGCGACAGACTCGGCGAAAATCATTCCATAAGTGTAAACGCCAGGCTCGTTGGGAACGTCGATTACCAAAACCTGCTGGTTGGGCTTAAAGTCCATGTCCCAAACATTGTCAGAGCCAAAAAGCTTGTTTCCTTTTTGAACCACGCCGCCTGTCATTCTTCCCTTCATCTTTGTAATCATATAGCGGCTTCCGGGCTTGCAGGGCTTGAAAATCGTCCAGCTTTGCATGTCGCCAAAAGGATACTCAAAAGACTGCTCGTCAACGCCAAGCTTGGGATTGATTTGCTTGAACGTCGCCGCGTCGTTCCCCGGCATCGTAAAAAAGATTACGCAAGAATTTTCAGGCGTCATCGTCTCGTCATACTGGCCGGCGTAGCTTCCAGCCGCAGCCTTTTTTTGGGCAAAAGCGTTGTTCGCAAAAAGAAGAGCGGCAAAAAGCGCGGCCGCGAAAACAGTTTTTTTCATACACATTCTCCTTGATAAAAACTTTCTTCCATAATACCCCCCCCCTCGGAAATTTGTCAAGCGTCACTTGAACGTTTCGTACCAAGAAGAAAAGCTGACTGTAGGCAAGTCGTACATATGCTGAATCCCTCCGTCACGCTCTTTGTCGTATGGCTCGACATTCGCGCGGCAAAGCTTTACGTCCTTTTTGACGGCTTGATTCAGAGCGACTTGCGCCTCGTCAAAACTGTCAACGATTTTTTTTGAAAGCTCAAACGCAAAGCCCTTGGCGCTGTAATGGAAATCGCCGACATACAAGAACTGCTCTCCCTCTGGAACGACAAACTTGCAGTTCATTGGAAGAATCACAGGAAGGCGCGGAGACTTTCCGATAAAAAGAGTCGCGTCTCTAAGGCATATAATTCTGTCCGCGTTGTATTTATACTGGACAAAGAACCACTGCCCGTTGAAAGCCCTTGCCTGCATGCTGAATTTTTTTATTTCTCCAGCCGGAGTCTTTTTCTTTTCCATGCTGTCAAACATTTTCAATATGTCCGCAATGTTATCTGAAGCAGGCGCCGTCTTCTTTTTTACAAGCTCCACCTTGTCGTCAAAGAAAGGCAAAAAACAAAGGTCCGGCAAATCCCTCTTTTCTTGGGGAACGGCTGCGGAATCAAAAAGGAAGTTCTTGTCTATGTCGCTGGAAAAGAAAATACGCCCAACCAAGGTCACAGTGCCTTTTGGCGGAAGCGGAAGAGCCGCGTCCTTGGCGCTCAACAAACTCGCGGCGGCAAAAAGCGCGGCGCAAACGGCAATTGTTTTTACTTTCATTTTTCCCACTCCTTGAGGCTCTTGTTTATCTCGTCTTCCCACGGCGTTCCCGCGTATTTAGCCGCGGCTTTCTTTAAAATGTTTTTTATGAAAAACCTGTCAATCGAAGACTTTTTCAATTCCTCTACGCTAGTCGCCGCTCCGATGAATTTAAAGCCGATTTTCTTCAACCTTTCCAAGTCCTCGGCGTCCATAACCATATAAGAAATGTAAAGGCCCGGCTTTTCGGGAACCGCGATTCTTGTTCCCGGCCCAAAGTACTCGGGCTCCTTTCCATTCAAATAAGGCAAGGGCAAACTGCGGGCGAGCGAAGGGCTTCCAAATTCCGCAGTCGTAAGGTAAGAAATCTCGTCAACCATATAAAAGCTGCCGGGCCTCATCGGCGTCGTGCAGCCGCTCGCCTTCTCTACGCAAATATGGTCCGCGGGAAATTTTGGGTTAAGCTGCATCAAGTCAAAATTTCTTTGGACGCCAACAAAAATCATCACAACGGAATTTTCCGGAGTGTTCTCCTTTCCCAAAGCGGCGTAATCAACTTTAGGCGGAGCGGCGCAAATGGCGGCCGTTCCAAGCGCGGCCAAAAAGGCAAGCGCCATCGCAATCTTTTTCAAATCATTCTCCTTGATAAAAACTTTCTACTATATTACCCCCCCCCTCGAGAATTTGTCAAGCAAATGGCGGCCGGCGCGCAGGGCAAACTCGCCTTCTTGCGCAAAATAAAAAAAACTGTTACTATGCCTTTATCGCCGAAATGGTGGAATTGGTAGACACAAGGGACTTAAAATCCCTCGGCCGTAAAAGGCCGTGCCGGTTCAATCCCGGTTTTCGGCAAAAAAAATCCGCCGATCGGCGGATTTTTTTATTTGACTTTTGAAAAGAGCTCGGCTATTGCGGCGCGATAATCTTATTCGCGCCGCAAAAGGAACGAGTCAAGGCCTTGAGCGAAGCGTGCCTTGACCGTTCCTACTTTACTTTTGAGAAGAGCTCCGCCATCTCGCCGCGCCAGGCGCCGGGATTGTTCCGGTCTTCCCATTCAATGATTTTTTCAATCTTAAAATGCTTTATGTCCGAGGGATTTTCCCTGGTGATTACCGCAAAGCGGCCTTGTCCGATGTAAGCGATGTTTTGGTTGGCGGCCAAAGATTCCGTCGCCGAAATCTTTCCAAGAGCGCAGTCAAAGTGCATCGGCGCTCCGCTCTTGTCGGCAATCGCGCTGGACAAATCTTCGATCGGCTTTCCGCACGCGGGGCAAATCGTCTCGCGGGCCTTAAACTCGCGGATGGCGCTTTCGCGCGCGGCTATGTCGGCAGGCGTCTCAGGATTAAAATAGCTCCTGGGCTGCTGTTTTTGTTCGGGCCTGTTGTTGGACCACGAACTCTTTTGTCTATTGTTTCTTCTGTTATTTCTGTCTCTTCTTCCCATTGTTAATTCAATCCTTCCTTTGCATTTAAATGCAATTCGTCAGGATTGTCAACCATGTTGCGACTAATTACAGAAGCAATTCTGTTAATCGCATTTTCCAGGTACGCAGAGTCGCGGATTTTTTCTCTCAACGCTAAAAGTCTTGGAGGCAAATCTTCATATTCATATTCGCTTTCCGCCTCGGCAACATCATAAGCGGCAAAATCTAACGCAGCGCTCATTTCTTAGGATCTTCCTCCCGACACCCAAAAATAGTTAGTTTTCTGAAAATGCATTTTCTATCAGATGAACGCTTTCAAAACCAGGAAGCCCCACTACCACCACGTCAAATCTGATTAGCTTGTTACTATATTGTCGATGATTTTTCAAAAAATATTTAGCGGTTTCTACTATCTTGCGGCGTTTTCTTAGGCCCAATTCGGAGGCCAAAAGCTCGGCGTTTCCGTTGGGAAGGGCCTTTACTTCGGCAAAAACCAGCAAATCGCCCTTTTCCAGGATTATGTCGATCTCGCCGGAGCGTATTCTAAAGTTGCGTTCTATTATGGAATAGCCCTTTTGGGCGTAAAAAGCCGAGGCGGCGTCTTCCCCCGCCTTTCCCAAGGGCTTTGTGTTGGAAGAATTCCTCATCCAGACTAAATTTCTTCCAATTCCTCAAGCTCTTCAACGTCTTGAGCGTCTGAATTGTCAAGCTTTTTTTTGTCAAATCCGGCCATTCTGGCGATGTTGGCTCCTTCTTCCAAAGCCACCGTGTGGCCGCTTGTAAGCAAGTACTTTAGGTTCCACCTTTTGATGGCTGCCATGTGGTACGGCTTAATGGTCTTTCCTTCGGCCAAAAACATATTCTTTCCGTCGTCAAAAAAGACCGGGGCGGAAAAAACCATGTTCAACTTTGCGTCAGCGGCGCTAAACTTTTTCATCATTCCCATTTTTGGGCCTCTCCAAATACTACTTTTTTAAATCCGCAACAAAGGCGAAAATTTTGGCGACGACCTCCCAGGTTTCCGGGGGAATGATGGAACCAATCTCTTGAACAGTCAAAAAGTCGGCTAGTTCGCCGTTCTTGACCAAAGGGATTTTTTCCCGTTCCGCGATTTCCAACATTTTTTCCGCCAAATAGCCTTTTGCGCTTGCGGCTATCAGAGGGGCGCTGACTCCTTGGGGATATTTTAACGCGACGGCTTTTTTTTCGTTTTTCATGCAAAGCCCTCTACGCCAAAAATCGGCAAGTCCTCCGCGCCAAATGTCGAAAATTTGTCGAAGTCCGCGATTTCAATCTTTGAGGCAAGCCCCAAAGATTTTGCCAATGTTTGTAGATTCTCTTGACCTATTAAGTCCAACGATTTTTTGTCGTCGCTGGAGATGATAAGCTTGCGTACTTTTTTACCCTCAAAGTATAGCGCAAAAAACAAATTTGCGCAAATGGTTTTAAAGTTTATTGTCATTTTTTCAACTTGGGCTTTTTCGTAGTCCAAGTACAGGCGCAGGGCCCCATTTCCCTCTTCCACGGGACTGTTTTTATCGGAATTGATTTGATATTCAAAGGGGAACAAAAGCCAGCCTTTTTTCTCTTTTTGGGCTGAACCGTCGCCGCCCCGCAAGTGGTTGAACAAAGCCAAGGCGCCCGCGTTTTGTTCCGTCAAGGCGACGCCGGAAGCCCCGGAATCGCCGGGATTAACCGCGCCGCCAATGCCGGCCGCAAAATCAAAAAAGCGCTTTACCTCGCCAAGGATTTGCTGGTAGTCCGCGCCTTGGCCGCCAGCTTCATCGCCGGAAGCGTTTTGGCCTGCCTGGCCTTCTTGTCCGGCCCGCCCTTCCAGCGCGTCCATAATTTGGTCCAAGGCGGCGCTGTCGCTGTCAACGCCCTTTTCTTCCAAGGCAAGCGCGGCTTCGGCGGCCTGGGACTCGCGGCCTTTAAACTTTTGGGCCAAGCGGCGAATTTTTTGCATAAAGCGCGCGTCAATCTTAAAGCCGTTTTGCATCATGGACTGCAAGATTTTGGCGCTTACGCCGTCGGCGGGCAAGCCCAGGGCCGCCAAGAATTCCCGCGCCTCCGGGCTTAGAACAGAAAAAGCTTTTACTAGATTTTCGCCGCCTTGGTCCGCGGCGCCTGGAATTATTTTTAGGGCAACGCTTCCGCCAGCCAAAGAGATTTGGGCCTTAAAGGTTTGGCCGGCGACAAGATTTTGGGCGGACTTGGCGGCAAATCTTCCGCCCGCAAAGGAAACCAAGTAATTTCCGCCGCCCAAATTTTTAAGAACTCGCGCAAAAACAAAGTCGCCCTCCCGCAAGTTCTGTTGAACTCCAGAAAGGGCGCCTTGTGATTTTACGCTTATTATTTGCATAAGTCCGGTCAAGGCACGCTACGCTCTCAAGGCCTTGACTCGGCCTTTTTGAGGCGCGAATAAGAATTTTCGCGCCTCAATTAACACCGCGTCAAAAGCGCGGAGGCGTGCCATCAGATTATTTCTTCTCGGCGGCGGCGGCAGCGTCGTGCTCAGCCTTGTGCTCGGCCTTGATCTCCGCTTCCTTTTGGGCGGCGGCGGCGTCAGCGCGGGCGTTGCGAGCGGCAACGGCGGCGGCAACGGCTCCACCAACAAGCTGCTTAACCTTGGCTTTCTTTCCTATCTTTTCGCGGATGTAGTAAAGCTTTGCGCGGCGAACTTTGCCGGGGCGAACAACTTCTACCTTAACGATGCGGGGCGAGTTGATCGGGAACACGCGCTCTACGCCAACTCCAAAAGAAGTCTTGCGAACTGTGAATGTGCGGCGGGCGCCGGCATTCTTCATGCAAAGAACGAGGCCTTCAAAAACCTGAATGCGCTCTGTCTTTCCTTCGATAATCTTAAAGTAAACCTTTACGGTGTCACCAACGTTAAAAGCCTGGGCGCCGGGGCGCTTCTGGCCTTCTTCAATAGTCTTAATTAAGTCCATCATTTTCTCCGTTTAGGATTATGCTTTTTGTAAGCAAAACCCGTAATATCCTCAATCATCTTTTCTGCTTCTGCAGTAAGACTGCCGTTCCTTCTTGCCTCGGCGATCAAATCGGGCCGATTCATAAAGGTTTTTTCAAGGCGCTTTTGCAGACGCCACTTTCGGATCTTTTCGTGGTTTCCGCTTGTCAAAACTTGCGGAACTTCCATTCCCTTATACACAGGCGGCCTAGTGTATTGAGGGTACTCCAAAAGCGAGTCGGTGTAGCTTTCTTCGTCAAGCGATTCGGAAGAGATGACGCCGTCAATCAATCGGTAAACCGAATCAATTACAACCAACGCCGCAACCTCGCCGCTAGACATAACGTAGTCTCCGACGCTAATTTCGTCGTCAACATATTCGTCGATAATTCTTTGGTCGATTCCTTCGTACCGGCCGCAAATTATCACAAGCTCTTTTTCCCGGCTCAATTCTTGCGCCTTCTTTTGCGTAAAGGGCTTTCCGCTAGGCGTCACGTAAATCACGCGGCGATCCTTTTTGTAAGCCTTAACGCTGTCCAGCGCTTCTCCAAGGGGCTCGGCCAACATAAGCTGTCCGGCTCCTCCGCCATACGGACTGTCATCACAAGTTCTGTGTTTGTCATGGGCAAAATCCCTGACATTCACCAAATCGTAGGCAATAATTTCCTTTTCAACCGCTTTCGCCATGATTGAGGCTTCAAAAAAAGCGCGCGGGATCTCAGGAAATAAGGTCAGCACAGTAAATTTCATGGACTTACTCCAGAATCCAGAGGTGCATCAGTTGAACCGTCTTGTTTTCAACGTCAACCTTTCCAACGTGCGTCGCGTTGAACGGAATCAAAACCGTCCGCGGCTTTCCGCTAGAAGTTTTTTTGACGCTGTCCTCAAGAATAGCGCAACTCTCGGAAAGAACAACCTCCAACAGGTCGCCCGCCCCGCCTTCCAATACGTCTGTGATTGAACCTATAACTACAGGCGCAACCTCATCTGCCAATCCGTTCTCGTAGTAAACTAGAGAGCAATTTTTTAGATCCTCGATTAACCATTCGCCTTCTTTAGGCTGAAGGGCAAACTCGCGGGAAACGCGAAGCTCGGCGCCGTTTAATTTTCTCGCCGCTTCTGGAGAATCAACTCCCGCCAATTTCATGTAAAAGGCGTTTTGGGAACCTTCGACCCGCTCCACTTTGTAAAGCGTCGTCTCACCCTTAAGCCTCAAAGTCACTTCCTTTAACTGAGCGATGTGCTCATAACGGCCGGAAGCGCTCTCAACTTTAAATTCGCCCGAAAGTCCGTGAGGGCCTCGAACAAAAGCCACAGTCAAATCCATCGGCGCTATCAGTCCAGAATTTCAAGGCTGTATCGCTTGCCGTCTTTGTTAACCGTCGCGCCCAAAACCGTGCGCAAGGCTTTGGCAATGCGGCCATACTTGCCGATTACTTTTCCGATGTCGCTGTCGGCAACCTTCAACTCCAAAACAGGGCCGCGTTCGCCTTCAGTCTCATTCACAGAAACCGCGTCCGGATTATCGACCAATGATTTAGCGATGTATTCAATCAGGTCTTTTTCCATTTGCGATTCCTACTTTGACTGACCGTTGCGGGCCAGGCCTTTTTTGTTGAAAATTTTAGCCACTGTGTCAGTAGGCTGAGCGCCGACGCTAAGCCAATACTTGGCGCGGTCTTCTTTAAAAGCGATTTGCTTGTCAGCTACTTCGATGGGCTGGTAAACGCCAATCTCTTCGATCGTCTTGCCGTCGCGGGGCTTTCTCGCGTCCATTACAACGATGCGGTAGCAGGGCCTTTTGGCCGCGCCAAATCTCTTAAGTCTGATTTTGACCACCTTAAACCTCCATGTAGAACTCGAAGCGAACGGGCCCAAGTCCTAATTTAGACAATAATACACTATACAGTGTGAGCGTTAATTATAATGAAAAGAATAAAGTTAATCAAGTATATAACGAATAAAAAAGCGGCTCCCAGTTGCGGCTGCGTCCGACGAAACCGCTAGATATCGTCGCTACACGCAATTTGCCCCTTGAAACTATTTACGTCTGCCGCTATCGCGGCAGGGGCAAATTGAGTGTTTTCGCCGGCCGCCCCGCGCCTTCGCGCCGCTTTTTTTCATTCTACCTTAATTGTTTCATTATATTAACGCAAAACACAAAAAAAAAACGCCCGCGGTTTGGCGGGCGCGTTTTGGGCGGATTATAACCGTTCCTACAAAGTGCGGGCTAGGCGCATTCCCAAGTAGAAGTTGGAAAAGTCCGCGGGGTCCCAGTTGCGGTTGGTGATTTCGTAGTACATTGTGTCGGTGCCGGCATAGCCGCCGCCGCGGTTGGCGCACTTTCCGTTTGTGGACTTAAGGTCGTTGCACCATTCCCACACGTTTCCGCTCATGTCGTAAATGCCAAGCTCGTTGGGCTTTTTCTTTCCGACCTCGCGGGTCTTGTTTTCGCTGTTAAAGTAGTACCAGGCGACGGCGTTTACGTCATCGCTGCCCGAATACATGTAGCTGGCCAACTGGCTTCCGCCGCCGGCCGCCAATTCCCATTCAGCCTGGGTCGGAAGGCGGTAACCGGTCTTTGTAAGGTCGCAAGTGACCGTGGCGCTTACGATTTTTCCGCTAGAGTCGCGCTTTACGTCGTTTATTGTGTAGCATTGGGCGGCCGCTCCCAAAGTTTGGGCGGTCAACTGGTTGCAAAAGAAAACCGCGTCGTACCAAGTGATGTTTTCCACCGGACGGCGGCCCTGAACTTCTCCCGCGGCGGGATTGTTCTTGAACGAGCTGGGGTTGGAGCCCATTACGCTGTTGTACAAATCTTGGGTAACTTCGAATTTGCTGATAGAAAAGCCTTTGATGGTTTGCGATCCAATGGTTCCCGCAAAATTATTTACTTGAACCGTCTGGCCAGAGGGGATTACAGTTACAAAATCCTGGGCGACAGTTGAAGCGCTGGGAACCGCAAAAGCGAACAAGGTCTCGGCAGCAAACAAGGCGCACAGACAAAATGATTTTGCTTTCATTGCCATTCTCCTATAAAAAAATCCAACGTACTTCCCCCATATTTTAAATCATAGTGATTATACCACCCTTCCATTAAAAAATCAAGTTTTTAAAGAAAATTTTTTTTTCGACTTTTTTTAGTGGAAAAAACGAAAAAAGCGCGCTATAATAGCGGTACTTTTGGAGGAATTTATGGTAAAAGAAGCCGGCTACAAGCCGTTGGATATGAAAACTTGGGCCAGAACCCCCTACTACAACTATTACGCGCACGGCTCAAAAGGAATGTGCGCCGTAACCGCCAACCTTGACATTTCGGCGCTGGCCAAAAAGGCTGGGAACGACATTTACGTTCCGCTCCTTTACGCAATCACAAAGGTTATCAACGCCCACAAAGAGTTCCGCGTAGGCTACTGCAAGGAAAACGGCGAGTTGATGGTTTGGGACTACGTTTCGCCCATCCACCGCGTTTTCCACCCGGACACAGAGACTTTTACCCGCATTTGCACAGAATGGAAGGAAGACTACAAGGCTTTCGCCAAGGGAGCGGCGGCCGACATAGCCAAAGGCGAAAAATGCGCCACGCTCAACGCCGACGAGTTCCCTGACAGCGTTTTTGAAGTTTCTTACGTTCCGTGGCTGCACTACAGCTCGGTCAACATGAAAATGTCAGAAAGCGGAAAATACTTGGCGCCGATCGTCACAATCGGCAAGGCCGAGGAAATCAACGGCGCAAGCCAGATTCCGCTTACAATGCAAATCAGCCACGCCGTTGCCGACGGCTTCCACATCGCCCGCTTCTTTGAAGAAGTCAAGGCCGAAACGGAAAAGCTGGCCGCCAGCCTCTGATAATCAAGGCTAAAAGAACAACAAAAAAAACCGCTCCTAGAGAGCGGTTTTTTTATCGAGAAAATTGCCTTTAAGCGGCAGCTCTATTTAAGCGCGGCGCTAATGCGCTCCAAAACCTTTTTGCGGTCAAGGGGCTTAATGATGTAGTTCTTGGCTCCAAGAAGCAATGATTTCTTAACCAATTCTTCTTTTCCAAGAGCGCTTACCATTACCACGCGGGCGTTTTTGTCAAAAGCCATGATCTGCTCAAGGGCGGTGATTCCGTCCATGCGCGGCATTGTGATGTCCATCGTTACGATGTCAACATTGGGGCACAATTCCTTGTATTTGTCGACGCCTTCTTTTCCGTCACCGGCAGTGGCGACAACTTCGTAGCCTTCGCTGGCGAGAATCTGGCCCAACTGCTTGGCTACAAACATTGAATCGTCAACAACCAAGACGCGGAATTTAGATCCGTCGTCTTTTGTTCCTTCAGGGGGACGCTCGTTAATTGCAGGAAAATCGCCTTTTGTTTTCATATTATCTTCTCCCTTTAAACCTTATTCAGCGCGTTCGCGAATAGCGACGTTCAATTCAATTTCACCGCACTCAGAAATGAGAGGAACAATCAAGGCCTCTACATTTTGAGCGGAACCCGGCAAAGCCGCAATTTCCATCTTTTCGCCGGCAAACAACGTTGGCGGCGTCAAGTCAAACTTAAATCCAAGCTCGTGAAGCTTTGTAACGGCTTGGGCCGTAATCAAGTTGGCCAACTCGCTGATTGTGGCCTTGGCCAAGTCGTCAAACTGCGTAAGAGTTTCCCCGTTCATCTTTGAAGCGAGGTTAAGGGCGGTTTCGTAAGTCATGTCAAAAAGAACACGACCCTCAACGTCGCCCGCCAAACCGACAAGCGCGGCAACGCCCATAACAGGCATAGCCACTGATTTGAGCGACAATTCTCCGCGTTTTACTTCAGCTCCACCGAGAACCTCTTTTAGAACCCTGTATGAAGTTTCTACAAATGGATTGATATACTCAACTCTCATGCATTTCTCCTTATATTATTGTTTGCTATAATACGTCAATGAACCCTGAGTCTTTTCGCCCCAGCTCAAACCAGAACCAACGCTTTCGTTTTCTCCCAAGAACAAGATTCCGTTTCCTTTGAGCTTTTCCTCAAAGTCAGTCAAAACCGTTTTTTGTCCTTCCGGCGGGATCAGCGAAAGCACGTCCCTTGCAAATATAATGTCCGTCATCGGCAACGCGTTGGCGTTCTTAATGTCGTGATACTCAAACATTATAATGTCTTTTATTTCTTGTGTAAAGGTGTATTCGCCCGTTACGCTTTTTTGCACAAAAGGAGCCAGCCAGCCAGCGGCATCCGCGTCAGGAACAGTAAGCAAGGGAGCGTTGGCGATGTTGAGCAAGTCAGTCTCATGCGCGTAAATTCTTATCCTTGACTGCGGGTAGCGCTTTTTAAGAACGCAAGCCAACGAGAAAGACTCCTGGCCTTTTCCGCATCCGGGGTTCCAAACCAAGATTTGCTTGGCGGCGTTGTCCGGCAAAATATCGAAAACCGAGTCCGCGTATTCTTTTGTCCAAAAGGCTCCGCTGTTGCTTGACCAGAAGGGCTTTAAGAACTCGTCCGCGTCGTTTGCCGAAGCGAACTGAACCGAAGCGCCGCGGCTTTCCTTCCATTCGGAATAGCGGTTTTCAAACCAAGACTTGTTGACTTCTGTAATGTAGAATTTCTTGAATTCCACAAGGCCGTCGATGACAAACTTTTTGTCGGAATCTTCGGCAGGCGCTTCGGCGGCCGAAGCGGACGGTCCAGATCCAGCGTCAGCGGCCGGAGCGGCGGCTTTTGCGGGAGGAACGTCTCCAGAGCGCTCGTCGATGTCGTCGTCAGGATTGACAGGCTTGGCGGCGGGAGCTTTCTCAGCGCCTTCTGCAGGAGCTTGTTCTTTTGCAAGCTCGTAATCTCTTGGCGCGTTGCCTTCGTCGCCTTCGGGATTCTTTCCAAAGATGCGGGCAATGTCAAGCAAAACGTAAAGGCGGTCGCGCGCCTCGACGATTCCGTAAATGAACTTAATGTTAATGTCGCCAAAAAGCGGATGCGGCGGCTGGATTGAAGACTTTTGAATGCCAACAATGCCTTCGATTTGGTCTACGACAACGCCAAAGACATGGTCTTCGATTGAAATTATCAAAAGGTTTTCAACTTGGTCGGGCTTTCTTGGAGGAACTTCAATGTTAAAGAATTTGCGCAAGTCGACGATCGGAATGATTTCGCCGCGCAAATTGTAAACGCCCAAAACAAACGGCACAGTGTTGGGAACGTAAGTAAAGCGGCTGGCTTTTACGATTTCCTTTACGTGCATGATGTCGATGGCGTAATCTTTTCCCGCAAGAGTGAAAGCCGCCATTCTAAAGTCGAACAAAGCGACTGATTCGCGCTCTTCATCGTCGACAAAGTCACGTTCAGTATTGTCTGTCTGGCTGTTAATTGCTACTGCTGTCTCTTCCATAAGCTACGCCCTTTTTTCCTGAAGCTGTTGCGCGTCTTTTTCCTGCCGAACTCCAAGCTCAAGCAGTTGACTTACATCGATAATCAAAGAAACTGAACCGTCGCCCAAGATTGAGGCTCCGGCAATTCCCGGCGAATTGGTGAACTGGTCGCGCAAGGCCTTGATTACAACGTCTTCCTCGCCGATCAACGAGTCTACCATAACGCCAATCTTTTTCTCTTGCGTTCCGACGATGACTACAAAACAATATTCGCTTGTGTTGGAGCTCTTTATGTGGAAGAGGCGGCTCAAGCGCAAAATGCTTATTACTTCGTCGCGAACGTTCAAAACTTCGTAATTGTCGATCGTGTTGATTTCTTCTTTGCGAACGCGCTGGCTTTCGATAACCGAAGTGATCGGGATCGAGTAAACCTGCGTTCCGACGCGGACCAAAAGGCCCTGGATAATCGCCAAAGTAAGGGGAAGCTTGATCGTAAATGTCGATCCCTTGCCGGCTCCCGAAGTGACGGAAACCGTTCCCTTAAGCTTTTCGATCATTGTGCGGACAACGTCCAAGCCTACGCCGCGTCCTGAAACGTTTGAGATTTTTTCTGCGGTCGAGAAGCCCGGCTGGAAAATAAGGTTGTAGGCTTCTTGATCCGTAAGCAATTTGTTGGGATGCAAGATGCCGCGGCTGATGGCCTTTTCGCGGACTTTTTCGACGTTGATTCCAGCGCCGTCGTCCTGAATCTCGATAACGATTTGGTTGCCTTCGTTGGCGGCCTTAAGAAGCAGAGTTCCCGTCTCGGGCTTGCCGGCGGCCTTGCGAACTTCGGGCTCTTCGATTCCGTGGTCAACAGAGTTGCGGACGCAGTGCATGATCGGGTCAAGCAAATCGTCGACGACAGTCTTGTCCAATTCGGTGTCTTCGCCTTCCATGACCAACTCGACCTTTTTCTTGAGGTCGCGCTGCAAGTCGCGGACGACGCGGGGGAAGCGGTTGAAAATCTGCGAAATGGGAACCATTCGGGTTTTCATTACGCCTTCCTGAAGCTCGCCTACAATTTGTCCAAGGTTCTGGGTAGAGCCGCGGAACTTTACGTTCAAATCTTTTAAGTTGCCCATAAAGGGGTCGTAGTAAGTCAAGAGGTCGCCGTATTCCTGAACGATCTTTGCCTTTACGTCCTTTGCGGGAATGCCGTTTTGCATTTCGTTAAGATATTCGGGCAATTGGTCAAAGAGGCGGCGGAACTTTTCTTTAAAGCCGGACGCATACATCATGAACTGAGTCTGCATGTCGTTCATCTGCATGGCGTACTGGTTAAAGGCCGCCTTTATGATAACGGTTTCTGAAACAAGGTTGAGCAAATAGTCGATGCGCTTTGAATCTACGCGCAATACCGCGTTTTGCTGAATCGGAGTTCCCGACGCTTTTGCGGGAGCGGCGGCTTTTGCGGGAGCCGCGGCTTTTGGAGCCTCTGCCTTTGGCGCTTCCTGGGCGGGAGCGGCGGCGGGGGCCGGAGCGCTTTCTTGCGCGGCGGCAGGAGCCGGAGCAGGCGCCTGAGCGGCGGCTTGGGGCGCGGGAGCGGCAGCGGCGGGAGCCGCGCCGGCTGTCGGGCCAGTTACGGGCTGACAGTCAGTGCTGAGAGTTACGTCGCTAAGGAAGGCGACGTCTTCGATCGCGCTGGGCTCTTGGTCCGAAGCCAAGTAGTAAACGACTTGCGGATAGAATTCGTCTTCGTAAAGGGCGTCAAAATCAGGAACGGTTTTAAGAACGGTTCCGCAGGCCTTAAGGGCGGCGAATACTTGGATGCCGCCTACAGAGTTCATCGGATTGTTTTCGTCAAAGCGAACGTCCACGCTGTAAAGCTTTTGGGCGCCCTGCAAGCCGTCTCTAAGCTCGTTGTAATCGTCCGCGCTAAGAGGCGGAAGTCCGCCAGCGGCTGCCGGAGCGGCGGCGGCGGGAGCGGCAACAGGTTCCGGAGCGGGAGCCGCAGGAGCGGGTGTCGGAGCCGGAGCGGCGCCAGGACCAGTTCCAGCCGGAGGCGTTGCCTTTTTCTTTTTCTTGTCGCCTTTTTCTGGAATCAAAGCGTTAAGGCGGCTTTCTATCGGACCAACGTCCTCTTGGTAAACAGAGCCGTTGGCGCGAGCGTCAAGCATGGCTTTGATAACGTCTATTGAATTTAAGAGCAAGTCGACGATTTCTTCGTTGGCCTCTAAGCGGTCGCTTCTAAGCTCGTCCAAAACGTCTTCGACTTTATGAGTAAACTCCGCGAGTTCCGTAAATTCAACGGTGGCCGAACCGCCTTTTAGCGTATGAGCGGCTCTAAAAATTTCGTCAATGGCCTCGTGATTGGAAGGATCGCTTTCTATTACAAGAATATTGCTTTCGAGAGTATCAACTTGAGACTGGGCCTCAGTGAAAAAATCTTTTAGCAATTCTTCGTTATTTATGTCAAGATAATCACTCATATCTTACTATTCTATACTATTTTGGCTATAAGTCAAGAATAAAAACTCGTTTTTTTTTCATTCACCCGAAATTTCAAAAAACCGCTCGTCATTTGACTGGAAATATTGCCTAAAAACCCTGCGAACGTCGTCGGCGGTGACGTTTTTGGCGGCGGCGGCCAGCTTGTCAAAGCCGTCAATGTCGCCAAAAGTCAAAAGCGCCGTGGCGGAGCGGCTTGCGATTGAGGAGCAAGTCATTTGGTTTTGATATGCGGAATTTATGTATTTTTTTATGTAGCCTTTTATGTTGCCCTCAATGTCGCTTTGCAAAAAGTCTTCTTCCGCCTGGGGAATGTAGGAGGCGGCGTTTTCCATGTCGCTAACCCTGTACAAAAACACCATTCCGTAAGGAGCGGGAGAAAAGCCAACAGAGGCCGAAGGCGTGTAGCAGGCGCCGTACTTTGTCCTCACAATGTTAAAGAGCGACTCGTTGTACATTGAGGCCGCGATGCGGGCGGCTATCAAGTCCGGCGAATTATAGGCGGGACTTTTAAAGACAAGCGCGATGTGTCCGCTCCCCTTTTTTAAAGCGGGACTTTTTAAGGAAACCGCCGGGCCTTTTATGGCAAAGGCAGGCGGATCGGGAACGAAAAATTCATTTTCTTGCGCTGGGATTTTGGCAAGCGTTTTTTCCAAAGCGCGGCGCAGCTTGGAAAGGTTTATGTCTCCAGCCGCGACGACAAAGATTCTTTTTGCGTCAAGAATTTCTTTGTAATATTTTTTTAGGTTTTCCATCGTTATGTTGGAACGGGATTCGGGCAAAACGGAAGACGACGTTCCCAAGGGATGGTTTTTGTAAACTTCCTTTGAGATTGTGTAAGACAAAAGGCTTTGCGGATTGTTTTCCAAGCGCTGCAAGCCTTGGTCGCATTCAGTCATCATGTTGTCGTATTGGGTTTGGTCAAAGGCCGGGTTGAGAAAGCAGTCCAAAAAAACGTCAAGCGATTTGTCAATGTAAGACGAAAGGCAAGAAAGCGTAAAAGCGGAGCCGGCAAAGCTGGAGCTTGAACCGATGGAAAAGCTTGAGTCGTAGACAAGGCGCCTTATGTCGTCGTAAGAATATTTTTCGCTTCCGCGGCTCATAAGCTCAAAAAGTTCGGCTTCGATTCCAGAATGCTCGCGGTCGTACATAAGCGTTCCGCCCTTTACGCAAATAATAACCGAAGCCATTTTTGTGGAGTCGACGCTTTTGTAGTAAACGGGAATTTTGTTTTTTAACTCAAAGGCCAAGCCGTCCTTTGCCGGAGCGCGGCAAGAAAAAAGGCAAAGGGCAAAAATTGCAAGCAGACAAAAAAAAGCGCCAAACGAAGATCGCTTGCAAGACCATAAAGCGCCGCGCGCAAAAATATTTTTCATTCCGCATCCTCCTTGTCGCCGCTTTCATTGCCGCTCGCCCACCAAAAGGCGTCTTCCTTTTTTATTACCGCAAAGCCTTCATTGTCAAATTCCGATTTTAGGCTTTCGTAAATTTGCGGATTTACGATCGTCACGACAAAGGCGTTTTTGTCAAGGACATATTTTTTTAGCGCGGCGGCGACGGCAGAGTCGTTGGTCTTGTCCATATTTTTTCCATAAGAAAAATAATAGTCCTTGTCGCAAACGGTCCACCAGTAGCGCGCCTCCTCCAAGACGGCTTGAAAAAGCTCTGACTTTACAAGGCGCTCGTTGGCGCGCGTCTGCTTGATTATGCCGATATTTTTTTGTCCGACAATTTCTTTTGACGAAACGTATTGGGGAATCAGCTTTTGCGCGACCAACTGGTAAAAGCTTTTGGCGCGCGCGGGAATCGAACGTTCCGGCTCAAGCATCATCGCATAAAAGTTTATCGTGGAAGTCCGTCGCTTGGTTGAATAGCCGCCGCCGACATAATCTTTGGAAATAACGCGCAAGTCTTTTTGCGCAAAGACGTCCTTTACAAAAGAGGAGTCGTGGTCGGCGATGTAGCTTGTGAACAAGTCCAAGGGATAAGTGGAGGCGCGGTCAAAGTCCGCGTCGGGACCGCGATAGTAAACCATCACTTGAGCGATTTGCGGAGAGACTTGCTCGTTGGGCATTACAAAAAATTTTGTCTGGTCAAAGGGCTCTTGCGTTTGGACCGCGCATTCCGAGTCAAAGTCAAAGGAGCCGCGCTTCCATTCGCCGAAAATTTCTTGGGCAAGGCAGCGGACTTCCTTCGCGTCAACGTCTCCGCCGATAAAAAGCGCCGCGTTGTTGGGAACGTAATATTTTTCCTTTATCGATTTTAGTTCGTCAAGGCTGGCGTTTTGAACGGTTTGGACGGCGCCGCTGGGATCCAGTTGCCAGGGAGCGTTTGGGAAAAAAGTTTTGGTAAAGAAGGAAGATAAAATTGTTCCCGGTGAATTAAGGTTGGCCTGAATTTCCGAGATGACGACTTTTTTTTCGTCCTCAAATTCTTTTTCATCCAAAAGGGGATCGCGAATCGCCGCCGACCAAAATTCCATCCCCTTCTTCAAGTCTTCCGACGGAATCGTAAAAAAGTAATTGACGCAATGCTCGCCTGTCGTTCCGTTCCAATCGTCAACGCCTAGTTCCGACAAGGCTTTTTGAAAGGCGGCGGAATCCTTGCAAAGGGAATTCCCTTTGAACATCATGTGCTCGTACAAGTGAAAGATTCCCGTGTTGTCGCGGCGCTGGGTGACGCCGCCGGCGCGGACTGCGATTTCTATATAGGCAAGCGGAACCTTGTGGTCTTCTTTTACAAAGACGCTAAGGCCATTGTCCAGCTGAAAATATTCCGGGTAAAGCGCCGCGGACTTTTTGCAAGACGCAAAGAGCGCCCAAAAAAGCAAACACAGCGAAAAAAGCGCCGCCGCCATTTTATTTTTCATATTGTCTCCTATTGTAAACAAACACGATCGCCGCCATAAGAATGATGACCGCGTAGCCAATCCAGCTTAGCGCGTCCGGGATTTGGTTGAACATCAACAAGCCCAAAAGCGAAGAAAAAATAATTTGCGAATAGTCAAAAATCGAAATGTCCCGCGCGGGCGCGAAAAAGTAAGCGTAAGTGATGCCGAACTGGCCCAAGCAGCCCGCGACTCCCGCTCCAAGCAAACACAAAAGCTGCGTCGCGGAGGGCGCGGTAAAATTCATCGCCATAAAAGGAAGGCAGAGCGCGCAAGAAAAGCAGGAGAAAAACGCGATGACCAAAGCGCCCTTGACTTTCATCGAGCCAAGCTTTCGCACGCAAGCGTAGGCAAAGCCCGCTCCCATTCCGCCCAAAAAGCCAGCCAAGGCCGGAAGCGAATGAACCGCAGACGCTCCGGGCTTTATAACAAAGAGAGCGCCAAGAAAAGCGCCGATTGTCGCCGCCATCGGGACGGCCTTGATTTTTTCGCCAATCAAAAAGAGGCTAAAAACAACGGCAAAGAAAGGCGACATCTTGTTCAAGATCGCCGCGTCTGCGATCGGGATTCTGTCAAGCGCGTAAAAGTTTCCAAAGATTCCGGCGGAACCGCAAAGGCCGCGCAAAATCAAGAACTTTAAGGCGCCTTTTGGAATCGCTATGCGCTCGCGGCTTTTTAAAAGCATAAAGAGCGTCACAACGACCGCGACGGCGTTCCTAAAAAAAGCCTTTTCGGTAAAGGGAACGTCGCCGGCCAAGTGGGCCAGCGCGGCCATCAGAGCGAAGTTAAAGGCCGAAAAAACAAGGCAGGCCGCGCCCTTGAAGAAGGCGCCGTTAGAGCCGCTCATTTAAAGTCCTTGACTCCGTCAAGGTCAAGCGTGGCGAAAAGGTCGTCGACAGTTTCGCGGCGGCGGATTTGGACAAAGGAACCATCCGAACGCATAAGAATTTCGCCCGCGCGGAGCTTTCCGTTGTAGTTAAAGCCCATAGCCCGTCCGTGCGCGCCCGCGTCGTGAATGATGACCAAGTCGCCGTTTTCTATTTTTGGAAGCGGGCGCTGGACCGCGAACTTGTCGCAGTTTTCGCAAAGGCTTCCGACAACGTCGTAGACTTCCGTTTTGGGCGCGGCCTCTTTTCCGCTGACCGTGACCTCGTGGTAGGCGCCGTACATGCCGGGCCGCATAAGGTCGGCCATGCAAGCGTCAACGCCGATGTATTTTCTGTAAGTGTCCTTTTTATGAATCGCCTTTGTGACAAGCCAGCCGTATGGGCCTGTGATTGGGCGGCCGCATTCCCACTTGATTTCCATGCCGTCAAGGCCCGCGGGAACGATCATGCTGTCGTAGAGAGCGCGGATTTTTTTTGCCACTTCGAACAAGTCCACTTTCTTTTGGCCGGGCTTGTAGGGAATTCCGATTCCGCCGCCCAAGTCAAGGAATTCGATTTTGATTCCAAGCTTTTCCTTAAGTTCCACCGCAAGCTCAAAAAGCATTTTGGCGGTGTCGACAAAGTAGTCGGGATTAAGCTCGTTTGAGGCGACCATCGTGTGGAGGCCAAAGCGCTTGGCGCCAAAGTCGCGCGACTTTTTGTAGGCCTCAAAAATCTGCTCGCGGGTCAAGCCGTACTTGGCTTCTTCGGGCTTTCCGATAATCGCGTTGCCTTCCTTTAGCGGGCCGGGATTAAAGCGGAAGCAAATCAGCTCCGGGAATTTTCCGCCAAGCGCGTCGCGCAAAAATTCTATGTGGGTGATGTCGTCAAGGTTTATGATGTTTCCCTGCTCGTATGCAAGCTGAAATTCTTCGGCCGGAGTTTCGTTCGACGTGAAGATTACTTGCTCGCCCGTGATTCCGCTCATCTGGCAAAGCATAAGCTCGGGCAAGCTTGAACAGTCGCCGCCGCAGCCGCAGTCGGCCAAAACTTTAAGCATGTAGGGATTGGGCATGGCCTTCACCGCAAAGTGCTCGGTGAATTTTGGAAAAATCGAAAATGCCTTGGTGAACTCCGCCATGTTGTCGCGGATGGCCTTTTCGTCGTAAAGGTAAAAGGGCGTGGGGAATTTTTTTGTCAGCTCCAAAAGCTGGTCGTGCGATAAAGGAAAGTTGTCGCTCATTTTTCACTCCATTTGCGCAAGCTGGAACGCGCGTTTTTTTTATGGAAATAATTTTATCAAAATGAGCGCGCTTTGTAAATGAGCGCCATTCGGCAATCAGGGCTTGCTGTAAAGATCCCACCACGCCTTTATGACCTTGCCCCAGCTTTCTGAAAAGCCAGTCCAATCGACGTAATGAAAAATCGGATTGTATTGTTCAGTGGCGTTGGTCCAATTGCTTCCCACAATCGAAAGGCCGTAGGCGCAAGTCTCCTCAACAGTTGCGACAGTTTTTTGGGAAATAAAATCTTTGTTTCCGGTAAGATACAATTGAGCGATAGTTGTGTCGCCCCACGAGTATCCGTCCTGGGCGTTCTTTAAAACGCGACGGCCGCCCCAAGAGTATATTATCAACTTGTCGTCGCCGTTCTTCAATAATTCAAAAAGAGAGAGGGCGCTTTTTTTGGCGGCGTCGAGCAAACCACTGTCGTTGTCGTTGTCGTTGGCGATGTCAAGGCAAAGCCAGCCCAAATCGTTAAGCCATGCGAAGGTTCCGCAATAGGCAAGGCCCTTGCAGCTTTCAAGGCTGCTTACATTCTGCGCCATGTATTTTAAAAAAATCGAATAAAAAAGATCGGGGGCGTTTTCTTTTATTTTCAGCAATTCGTCGGAAAGCTTGTCCACTCCGTCCTTTAGAGCAAAAGCCTTTTGCGGGTCAAGGCTCATGAAAGAGGAAGTGTAGACAGAGCAGCCGCTGGACCTGGAGTCTTTGGCCGATGCCGCGTCAGCGGGCTGCTCAATCGGCCAAGCGTAATAGCGATGCATGTAGGCGCTTACGATGACCTTTCCAACGTCAAGCGCGGTCATTCCGCTTTTTATGTTGGTGAAAACTCCGTAGTAGTCCGGCATACAGCTTATGTTGGCCGAAGAGCAATAGTAGTCGGCGCATCCCTTGTAGTTCCACAAAATCTCGGCCGTAGCCTGCAGGCAAAGGTCGTTCCACAAAATCTTTGGCTTGTCGGCGCCAGTGTAGCCCGCGGCAGAAAGCGCGTCCGTTATGTTTTTGCAAGTCAAAAGCCGGTCGTTGTCGGCGCTCGCGTCGGAGCACAAAGAAGCTGAAACGCCGCCTTTGCTTGGGGCGGTTGAATCCGTGTAGGTTTCCTTGTGGGTTCCGGCGCCGTGGTCCTGCAGGCACACGACGACGTTGGACGCCGAGTAGCGGGCCTTTGCCCACTTTAAAAAGTTTGTCAAAGTGGCCGGGTCGGACATATTAGGCTCTTTAGGAAGCCAGTCCGAAACCTGCGAAGTCAAGTCCTTTGTGTTGGGGCCGACGGAAAATCCGTCGCCAAGCTGAACATAGCCTGAGTCGAATTCGTTTCCGCTTTGGGGAACGTATTCAAGGCTGTAGTCGGCGCCGATTTCGTACAAGGCGCCGTCGGGGTGAATGAATTGTTGTCCGCCTTTTTTTTCTTCGCTGATTCCGTCCCAAAGGACAAGCGCCGTGACCTTGGCGTAACCCGCCTTGGGGCTGCCGTCCGCGTTGCGCGTTTTGGCAAAGGCGCATTCGATGTCGCGAATGTTTTTGTAGAGGTCGTCGTTTATGACGCTGTCGTCCGCGTCAAAGTAGCACAAAAAAAGCCAGTCGTCGTTGGCGTTTGGAGAATCCGAAGAATTGCTGCAAGAGAAAAGCGCCAAGACGCAAAGGACGGCGACGGCCGCGATGATTTTTCTCACAAGGCTCCTAAAAGGCCGGCGGCCTTTAGCTCGCCTTTTTTGACGGCGATTTCCAAATATTTTTTTGCCAAGGCCGCGTCTTTTTTCACTCCGTCGCCTTCAAGGTAGCGGCGGCCAGTTTCGTAGGCGGCAGGGCCATAGCCCAAGTCGGCGGATTTTTTATAGAAAGAAAAAGCTTTTTTTGCGTTGGCTTTTGTTCCCACGCCGACTTCAAAACAATGGCCCAGCTCCCAAGCGGCGGGAGCGCAGCCCATTTTGTCGGCCTTTTGGTAATACTCAAAAGCCTTGTTGTAATCGGGCGAGCCGAAGTTTCCGTCCTCGTACATGCTGCCAAGATTCAAGAGCGCGTATGTGTCGTTCTTTTGAGCGGAAAGCTCAAGCCAGTAGGCGGCCTTTTCAAAATCTTGCGCGACGCCTTTTCCGTCAAGGTAAAGGCAGCCCAAATTGTTTGCGGCCTTGTCGTGGCCCTGCTCCGCCGCCTTTTGGTACCAGTAAAAGGCCAGCTTGTAATCTTGCGCAACCTTAATGCCTCTGTCGTAACAGCGGCCCAAATTATACTGAAAGTTTGCGTTTCCGCTCTGGGCCAGACGCGTCATTTCTTCGATGGCGTTGGGGTCAAGCGCTTCTGGAGAAACTTCTTTTACATCTTGAGCGTCTCCGTCTTTATTGGAGCTGGAGGGAAGTTCAACTTGAGCGGGTTCTTTTGTCTTTCCCGTAATAACATTCTTAATTTCGTCGAGCGTGACTGAAAAGCTGTAGCTTTCTCCGCCAGCCGGATTCGCCTTATCCGGAGGAACTTGAGCGCAAAGAGGCAGCGCCAACAAACAAAGCGCCGCGATAAAAAGATTCTTTTTCATAACAACTCCTGCTCTATTATCACCGGGCAAGCGATTTGTGTCAAGGTAAAAAAAAGGCCCATCCGGAATAATTCGTTTGCCCTGTTGAATCCCGCTCCCCTTTTTGCTAAAATATGCCCATGACTCATCAAATGCAAAGATTGCAGGAGGCCGCCAAAAAGAACGGCCCCTTGTGCGTCGGATTGGACACCGACGCTTCGTACGTTCCCGAATACATAGCAAAGAATTTTTCGTCGCCGGCGCAGGCGGTTTTGGAATACAACAAGGCGATCATCCAGCGCGTAAAGGCGGAAAATTGCGCGGCCTGCTTTAAGGTTCAGGCGGCCTACTACGAGGCGATGGGCTTGGCCGGAATGGAGGCCTACGCAAAAACTTTGCGCGCCGTTCGCGAGGCGGGCTTTGTGGCCATCAGCGACGTAAAGCGCGGAGACATCGCGGCAAGCGCCGACGCTTACGCCCGCGCGCATTTTACGGGCGACTTTGAAACCGACATCATCACGGTAAACCCCTACATGGGCTTTGAAACGCTTGAGCCTTTCATCAACTATTGCAAGTCCGCGGGCAAGGGCTTTTTTGTTCTATTAAGAACTTCCAATCCCGGAGCGGCTGACATCGAGCAAAAGGAACTAAAACAAGGCGGACTCGTCTTGGACGGCGTCGGAGCCCATTTGAATAAAATCAAGGCCGAGACTGACGCGCTTTTTGCGGGCCAAGAATGCTCCCCGGTTGGAGCGGTTGTAGGCTGCACCCACCAGGCGGACGCGGCTGCGATTCGCGCGGCTTACCCGGACATTTTCTTTTTGATTCCAGGCTACGGAGCCCAAGGCGGAGCGGCAGACATTTGCGGAACGCTTTTGCAAAAAGCCGGCGGAACGGTAAACTCAAGCCGCGGCATTGTTTGCGCCTACAAAAAGGACGCAAGCTTGCAAGAAAAAATCGCGGCCTCTGCGCTCACCCTTGACGACATGGCCGACAGCGCCCTGCGCGCCTGCCTTGCGGCAAAAACAGAATTGCTGCGCTTTGCCGCGGCAAACGGGGGCAAACAATGAGCGACTTTTGCCAGCATGAGGCGCCCGCGGTTTTTCAACAAGCGGCTGTAGAAGAATGCGTTCCTACAATCGGAGCCGAACCGATCGGAAGCGTATACTCGTTGGCTTTAACCGCGGACAAAAAGGCTGTTCCCGCGGCGGGCCAATTCTTCATGCTAAGGTCGGCCAAGAGCCAGCAATTGCTCGCGCGGCCCATCAGCGTTTTTAGCGTTTCAAACGTTCCTAGCGAAGACAAAATAAAAATCGAATTCCTAATCTTGCTAAAAGGACAAGGAACAAAAGAGCTTTGCTCGCTCAAAAAAGGCGAGCAAGTTGAATTGCTTGGCCCTTGCGGAAACGCATTTCCGCGACCCGAGGCCGGCGCCAACATTTGCCTTGCCGGAGCCGGAGTCGGCGTGGCCCCAATCGCGGGCTTTGCCTCAAGCTTGCCCGAAAAGTCCTACGATTTTTTCGCAAGCTTTAAAAGCGGCTCATACGGTTTGAAAAACGTCCGCGCGAAAGAGCTTACGATTACAACCGACGACGGAAGCGAAGGCGTTCATGGAATGATAAGCGCCGTCCTCACCGTCTCGTACTTGCGCGAAAAAAAATATTCGGCGGTCTACGCGTGCGGTCCGCTTGCAATGCTGCGATACGTACAAGGAATTTGCCGCGAGGCCAACGTTCAGTGCTACCTTTCGCTTGAACAAAAAATGGCTTGCGGAATGGGCGTTTGCTTGGGCTGCACGATTCAAACGGTTGACGGCTACAAGCGCTGCTGCAAGGACGGCCCCGTATTCCCCGGACAAAAAATTATTTTTGAAGAGCCCGCCCGCCCAGAAAAGCGCGAAAGGCTCAAGAGCGTTGACCTTAGCGTTGACATCGGCGGCTTGCAATTAAAGAATCCAGTCATCGCAAGCTCGGGCACTTTTGGCTTTGGAACGGAATACGAATCGGTCTTCAACGTCGGCGCGATCGGAGGAGTTTCTTCAAAGGGCTTGACGATAGAGCCGCGCCAGGGAAACACGGGCGTCCGCGTTTGGGAAACGCCCAGCGGCTTGATGAATTCAATCGGCTTGCAAAATCCAGGCATTCCTCATTTTATAAAAGAAGAGCTTCCTCTAATGAAAAAGCTGGGCTGCGCGGTAATCACGAACCTTTCCGGCTCAACCGCCGAAAGCTATTGCGAAGGCGCCCGTCTTTTGGAAAAAAGCGACGTCGACGCGATCGAGCTTAACATCTCCTGCCCCAACGTCGCGACGGGTGGCGCCGCGATGGGAATGTCTTGCCAAAGCGCGGGCGACATCACAAAAAAAATCCGCGCGATTGTTTCAAAGCCATTAATCGTAAAGCTTACGCCGCAAGCGCCTGACATTGTCGGAGTCGCGATGGCTTGCAAAAAAGCCGGCGCCGACGCTATCAGCTTGTGCAATTCTTTCCAAGGAGTGGCGATCGACATCGAACGCGGCGTTCCGGTCTTTGACAAAATCAAGGCAGGCTTTGGAGGCCCGGCGGTTAGGCCGATCGCCTTGCGCCTGGTTTGGGAAGTCGTTGAAGCAATGAACAAATTGCCAGAGAAGGAACGAATTCCCGTCATCGGAATCGGCGGAATCGCGACTTGGCGCGACGCGGTTGAGTTTATCATGGCGGGAGCGGCGGCGGTTCAAGTTGGAACGGCAACCTTTGCCAACCCCTTTGCGATGAAAGAAATCGTCGAAGGCTTGGAAGCCTTTATGAAGCGCAAGGGCTACAAATCAGTTAAGGATTTTTGCGGAATCGCGCAAAAAAAACAATAGATCCAAGGAGCTTTTATGAACTTCAAAAAAATTGTTGTCGCGCTTGCGGCGGCCTTTGTAGCCGTCTCGGCGCTTGCGATTGTCGCTTCCGTCAAGTTAAACGGAAACGCGGACAAATCAACTTATCGCGGAATCGGCGAAGGACGCAACGGTCCGATCGAAGTTGAAATCAAAGTTGCGGAAAATCAAATCAAGTCCGCCCGCATTGTAAAGGAAGCGGAAAGCGATTTTGCAAAAGCCGCCGAGACAAAAATCATCGAGCAAGCGATAAGCGCAAAAAGCTTGGAAAAGTTTGACGCGGTTTCTGGAGCGACAATCACTTCCGACGGAACGGCGGCCGCCTTGCGAGACGCTTGGAACAAGTACCTTGGCGCAAAGCAAGAGCAGGCTTCTTATTCAGACACTGAGTGCGACATTGTAATCGTCGGAGCGGGCGGAGCCGGAATGACGGCAGCCATAGAAGCGACAAAGCGCGGAGCGAAAGTGATTCTCCTTGAAAAGATGGGAACAGTCGGCGGAAACACAAACTCGGCCACCGGCGGCCTTAACGCCAGCGAAACCGCCATTCAAAAACAGCTTGGCATCCAAGACTCAAACGAGCAGTACTACCAAGACACAATGAAGGGCGGCCGCGAGATCAACGACAAGTCTTTGGTAAGAACGATGGTCAACAGTTCCGCCGCAATCGTAGATTGGCTTATTTCTTTGGGAGCGGATTTGACGGACGTTGGAAAGATGGCCGGCAGCACAAACAAGAGAACCCACAGGCCCCAAGGCGGCGCTCCGGTCGGAACGCACTTGGTAAAAGTGTTAAAGCAAAACCTTGACTCGCTTGGAATCGACTTGCGCCTTAACAGCAAGGTAACAAACGTATTGAACCAAGACGGAAAGCCGGCCGGCGTAAAGGTTGACTACAAGGGCAAAACATATTCAATCAAGGCCAAGGCCGTGATCATCGCGACCGGCGGCTTTGGAGCCAATCCAAAAATGGTCGTTCAGTACAAGCCAAACCTCGAAGGCTTTGGCACCACAAACCACAAGGGAGCCACCGGCGACGCCTTTGCATGGCTTGAACAATTCAATGCCCAAACCGTGGACATGGAGCAAATCCAAACGCACCCGACAGTAATTCCTTCAAACGGCTTTATGATCACAGAGGCCGTCCGCGGAAACGGAGCGATTATGATCAACCGCGAAGGAAAGCGCTTTGGAAACGAAATGGCCACCCGCGACGTAATGTCAAAAAACGTTTTGGACCAAACAGGAAAAACCGCTTGGCTTTTCTTTGACCAAGGCGTGCGCGAGTCCCTTAAGGCGATCGAAGGCTACGCAAAGAAAGGACTTTTGACAGAAGGAAAGAGCGTTGAAGAAATCGCGGCCGCGCTTGGACTTCCGGCGGACTCATTAAAGGCAACTCTTGACGAATACAACGCCGCGCAAAAATCAGGAAGCGGAGACGCGGCCTTTGGACGCAAGGCAAGCGAGATGCCCCGCGCCTTGGACAACCCGCCCTACTACGCCGTTGAAGTCGCTCCCGCCATCCACCACACGATGGGCGGCCTTAAGATCGACACAAGCGCGCGCGTATTGAACAAAAACGGACAAGTGATTCCCGGCCTCTTTGCCGCGGGAGAAGTTACCGGCGGCGTTCATGGAGCCAACCGTCTTGGCGGAAACGCCGTGGCGGACATTGAGATTTTTGGAAAGATCGCGGCCGACAGCGCCTGCGATTTTATAGCGCAGCCTTGATTTCTTCCAAGACCGCGAGCGCGTTTATTCCAGTTTGCAGGTTGGACATCAAGGGCGCTTTTCCGTCCAAGAAGTCCGCCGCATTCTGGACCATATTGGCAAAGTAGCCGGTCTTTTTAGGAAGAACGATTTTCTTGTCGCGGCTAAGGGAATAAAAGCCTGTGTAAAGGTTTGACTCAAAGCGCCTGTAAAATTTAGCGTAGCCGTTTCCGATGCAAACGCGGCCTTCCGTTCCGACAATATCCAACTCAAATCCAAAAAAGCGGCTGCGGCCCGACATAAAGAAAGAGACTTCCGGGCAAAGCTTGCTTGAGTAATGCGCGCAAAGCTCGCGGACAATATCTTTGTTTTTTGGATCTCGGTAAACGCCGGTGACGACAGGATTCTTTAAGATTGAGCGCGCGGACGATTCGCCAAAAGCGGCGCCGCCCTTTCCGCCCGCCGCCTCAAGGCTTTCAAGCAAGAACAAAACGATGTCAACCAAGTGCGTTCCGTCGTGAAGCAAGCTGTAGGCGCCGCTTTCTTCCGCGGCCGGATCGTAAAGCTTCATTCCTGAAAAAAGTTTTGCGGATATCGACTGCAGCGGGCCGATCGTCGCTATGTAAGCCGCGGCAGTCCTGTAATCATAGGCAAAGCGGCGCTCGTGGTTTACCAAAATCGGAACGCCGTGTTTTTTCGCGGCGGCCTTAATCTTGGCAGCGTCCTTAAGGTTTAGGGCAACGGGCTTTTCCAAAATCAAAAGCTTTGGACCGCGGCTTATCACGTCAAGCGCTACTTCCAAGTGCGCGTCTTCGTTGACCGCGACCACGACAATGTCGGGCGAGCAATTTTGGTAAAGCTCGTCAACCGACTGATACGCGCGGAGCATGGGATTTTTTTGCCGGAACAAAGCGAGCGTCTTTGGATTATTGTCAACGCCAGCGATTAGTTTTATGCGTCGATTTTTTTTAAGCGCCGTCACGTGGCTTGCAGGCTGCTCGCGCTTTTTGTCAAAGCCCAAAGTCCAACCGATGCGGCCAACTCCTACGACGGCTGCGGTATGCTTTTTCAAACGTGTCTCTCCAAATAAGTAATGAAGTCTTCTTCGCTTAGAGGCCTTGAATAGTAGTAGCCTTGAACATAGTTTACGTCAACGGAACGCAAGAAGGCGATTTGCTGTTCGGTTTCAACGCCTTCGCAAATCGTTTCCTTTCCAAGCGACTTGGCCATTTCGACGATCTTTGCGACAATCTTGTATTCGTCTTCGCTTGGAAGCTTTCCGTTTTTGTCAACGCGCATAAACTTTTGGTCCAGCTTAAGAACGTCGGCGGGAATCTCGGAGATAATGTTAAGCGAAGACTCGCCGCTTCCAAAGTCGTCGATGGCCACGCGGAATTTTCTTTCGTGCAACTGCCGTGTAACTTCAACCAAGCGATTGTCGCCAACGCCAACGGAGCGCTCGATGATTTCCACCTCGATCAAATTAGCGGGAATGTTATAGCGGTCAAACAAATCGCAGAATTTTTTTACAAAGCCCTCGTCGCCCAAGTGGAAGCGGGACATGTTCACCGAAATCGGAACGTTGGGCTTTCCGGCCTTAATGCGTTCGTCAAGGAATTCAAAGACTTGCTGGTAAACGTAAAAGTCAAGGCGGTTTATGTATCCGTTCCTTTCAAACAAAGTGATGAATTCGTCAGGCATGCAAAGGCCAAGTTCCGGCGACTCCCAGCGCACAAGGGCTTCGGCGCCGATAACCTTTCCGTTTGTCAAATCAACCTTGGGCTGGTAAACGACGTAAAATTCTTTGTGGGCGAAAGCGATCGGTATGTAGCGCTCGATTTTTTTGTCCTTGATGATTCGCTCTTCCATGCTGGCGTCGTAAACCGAATAATTTTGAAGCAAGTTTTCTTGGATTATGTGCTTGGCGTAGCTTGTTTTTGCGATTAAATTTTGAACGGTGTCCTTTTCAAAATCCTTTCCGGCAAACACGATTCCGGTCTTTGTGGAAATGCGTTCGCCGGAGCGGCCCGGAAAATAATTTCCGTTGTACAAGAAGTTGTTGAATTCCTTTAGGGCCTCTTTCTTGCCTTGCTTTTCTTTGAGCGGATACATCAAGTACAAGTGGTCGATGGCGCCGCGCGCGGCGATTCCGTTTTGCAGCATCGCGATTTGTCCCAAGCGCTTGGCAAGCATCATAATTTGTTCGTTGGCGGCCGCGACGCCTTCGGTTTGCTGAACGATTCTAAAGCCGCGGATGTCGATTCCAAAGAGCATGTAGTTTTTGTCGGAATTTCTATCCAATATGCGCTCGCACTCTTCCTCAAAGCGAGACTCGGTCCACAAGCCAGTAAGCTCGTCAAAGTCGCTGTCTTGCTGCAAGGTCAAGCGGTGCGAAGACTTTCCGCGCGAGCCCGAAAGCGTCACAAAGGCAAAGGCAAAAATCACAAGAATCGCAAAGATTACAAAAAGCGCGATAAGGCTTCCGCTTGAATTCAATGAATTAATGTACGACGGATGCTCCGTCTCGACAAGGCCGATCGTCCACTTGGAATTCTTTACCTTTGCAAACGAAATGTATTCCGTTCCCATAATGTAGGATTCCAAAATCACAGAACCCGCGTCTTGATATTTAATCGCGTCCTTAAAATCATACAAGGCGGACTTTTCTTTTTGCGAAAGCTGCTCTTCTTCGCCAGCCTTTGTCTTTATCACGCTTTCAAATTCCGGCTCGATCAAAAACTCGTTCAAGTCGTTCATTACAAAGCATGAAGAATTTCTTGCAAAGGGCAAGGCCGAGACAGGATCTTTTATCGCCTTTAAGTCAACGACATAAAAAAGAACTCCGCGCATTCCGCTTTCGTCGTAAATCGTTTTTGCAACCGTAAAGGCCGCCTTTTTCATATAGTTGTCTTGCGTGTCTCGGGAAATTTCGGCCTTTGTCCTGCCGGAATAAAAGGCGTCAAAAAATTCTTCCTTCTTAAAGTTAAGCCTGCGTCCGTCCTTTGTGTAAAAATCGCCGTTCATGTCGGCAAAGTAAAGGCCAAAGACATAAGGCGGCTGTTCCATCGCCTCAACTCCGGCAAGGGCGCCGTTAATCGCGCGAGTGTTGGGAAGGTTAAGAACCGGCATATGCGAAATGCGCTCCAAGTCGGCTTCGTAACCCGTAAGCCTGTTTTCCAGATATTCCGCTCCAGACTTGACTGCGTATTCGGTTGAAGACCTGTAAAAGCTTTTGATGTTGCTTGTGGTTGTCCGCAAAATCAAATAGCAAAAGACCGAAACCAAAAGGAGCACAATAATAGAAAAAACGATTATTGAATGCCTGCGCATCGCAAGGCGGCTAAGAGAGACTCCATTCTTTTTTGAATATCTTTTTGCGAAAAACATTGCTTGTCGTTCCATATAATAGCACAGTTAATGGAAATCCGCAAGTGACAAATAGCGCTTGTCGTGGTATAATACAGGGGTGAACGTAATAGAAAAAACCTTAAAAGACAATATCCTTGACAAAAATTCAGTATTCATATTCAACAGCGACATCGCCGCAAATTCTTGGACCGACTTTATCGTAAGAAAAGACGGACAAGACGGCTGGCCGCAAAGCGTGGCGCTTGAGCGCTTTTTGGCTTGGGACGACTTTAAAGGCCAAACTCTAAAGATCCAAGAAGAAGGTTTGGAAACAATTCCCTCTTTGCTAAGAAAGCTTTTTGCCCGCGACTTGCTTGAAAAAATTAAGAGCGGAGCGAATGTTTTTGAGCGCTTGGTCAATTCCGATTACAAGGAAAACGCGCCTTCGTTCACAGATTGGATTTCTGGCATTTTGCCTTCTTTGGGCCGCTGGAAAAGCTTGGCGCAAAAATTTATGCAAGGCGGCGAAGGCGATCCTCTCGCGGCTAAATTCATCGGCGAGCGCGACACCCCCGAAAACCGCGACTTTTTGCGCCTTTACCAAGAATACGAAAAATTTTTGCGGGAACGGAATTTGTTCGAGCCGACCTGGCAAAAAGCCGTCTTTGAGCCAAACGACGCAAAAACTTACTTTCTATTTTTTCCGGAACTATTGGACGACTTTGACGAATACAAGGAAGTTTTGGAGCAAGCGGAAAAAAGCGGCAAAGTCCATTTGATCCGCATTCCCAAATCCGACAAAGAGATCAAGGCGGATTATTGGACTTCGGCAAGGCTTGAGCTAAGAATGACCGCGCTAAAAATTCTAAAAGAAAAAGAGGCGGGAACGGATTGGACCGACATCGCGCTTTGCGTTCCGGACATAGAAAATTACAGGCCATATGTTGAGCGAGAGCTTGGCCTTTACCAAATTCCCTTTGTCACAAGGTCAGGCGTAAAGTTGGGCTTGACCGGAGCGGGAAGAATTTTTAGAAAAATCCAGGACTGCGTCTCAAACAATTTTTCCTACCAAAGCGTAAGGGCCCTTTTGCTTGACTCCAACTTTCCGTGGAAAAACCCGGACGAAATGGAAATGCTCGTGCGGCTTGGAAAAGAGTCCAAATGCTTGGTTCAATACAAAGACAAAGACGGCAAGGTCATCGATCCCTGGCTTGTCGATTTGAACGAAATAGCGCCAAAAAGCCAAAACACAAAAGAGTATTTGAGAGTCCGGGACTTTTACGCCAACTTAAAAAATTCTTTGCAAAAAATCAGCAAGGCGGATTCCTTTGCAAAAATCAAAAGGGAATGGAAAAACTTTGAAAGCGCTTTTATAAAGCCGCAAAACGAAATTCAAGAAAGCGCGAATTTAATTCTTAGCCGCTGCGTGGCCCTGTTGGACCAATTGATCGCCTTGGAAGAAAAGTTTCCGGAACTCATAAAAGAAAAAAGCGACAACTACTCTTTCTTTCTAAATGAGATTGAAGGCACGCAATACCAAAAGCAAAGCAAGGAGCGCGGCGTTTCGATTTACGATTACAGGGTCAGCGCAATGGCGGCGATAAAGAAACAGTTTGTGATCAACGCAAGCCAAGACAAAATCACCGTCGAAAAAACTCCGCTGCCCTTCTTGTCGCCCAAAGAGCGCGCTCTCTTGCTTGGCGACAGAAAGGACGACCATTCCGAAGCCTACGTCCGTTCCTACGACATAAACAGCGACTGCTCCTTTTCTTGTTCGCAAGCGGCCCTTGACGGCTTTGCGATCCCCCACTCCGCGTTGACAACCGCTCAAGATCCAGAAGGAGCGCTTTTAGACTTGGACAAAAATGACTTTATAAAAATTGAAAAAGAATTTTTGGCCAACAAAGAAAGCGCGCCCAAAGCCTTGACCGCTTTGCAAAAAGCGTCGCTGGAAAAATACTTTCAAACAAACGGCGACACGGAAAGCTTGGACCCAATAAAAGACAACCAAGAAAAAAAAGACTATCTAGCCGCCGCAATAGAAAGAAAAACAAAGGGCGAGGTTCATTTAACGCCCAGCGACTTAAGGGATTTCTTTCCCTGTCCGCGCCAATGGATTTTTAAAGACTTGCTGCAAGTAAACGAATTTTCCTTGGACACAGAGCTTTTTGAAATTTACGACCAAGGAAACATCAACCATAAAATTTTGGAAATGTATTTTAAGGGCCTAAAGGAAAACGGAAATAAAATTCCAACCGTCTCAGAAGAAAGCCAAAAGCTTGTCCTTAACGGCGACGAGGATTACGAAAAGAACGAGCTGCTTCCGCTTTTGGAAAAATACGCCGGCGACGCATACGAAGCTTCGCGCTCTTACAGGCGCAGCGCTTTGGTAAAGGAAACGCTAAAAAGCCAAAACACGCTCTTTGCAAATTCCGTAATGCAATTCTTAAAAAACTTTTGCCAAAAAGACGCTTTTGGCGGATGGACAATCCAAGAAGTTGAATGGGGCGAAGGCCGCGACGCTTCGCTTCCTCCAATGCTAAGGGGAAGAATGGACTTGGTCTTGCGCTCGCCGGAAAACGAGATCGCGATAATCGATTACAAGAACAGCCAAAGCTCGATACCAAAAGGCAACTTAAATCAAAAAGACGCAAGCGCCAATCCAGACGGTTCGCCGGCAGAATTGGACGACTACCAAATGGCCGCCTACGTTTATTTGTGGGAAAAAAGCAATCCCGCGCAAAAGGACATGATACAAAAAGCCAGCTTTGTCTCGATAAAAAAATTTAAGGAAGAGCAAGTCATCGGATCAAGCAAAAAAGCGGTCGCCAGAGATGATTTTGAGCCGGCGATTCAAAGCCTTAAAAGGCAAGCCCAAGTTATGAACGACAGCCTTGAAAGCAGAAGCTTCAAGCTTGACAAAGTGAAGCGTTACCAGCATTGCATAGCTTGCGATTACAAAAATCTTTGCAGGACAACTTTTTAGGGAGGCACGGAATGGATTACGCAGAATTCGCTTCGATATTGAATACGGCTCCGGACGCAGACCAAAAGGAAGTCATTTGTTCCTTGCAAAACACAATCGTCTCCGCGGGAGCGGGAAGCGGAAAAACCCAAACGCTCGCAAGCCGCTTTGCCTATTTGATCACCGCCGACTTAAAAGACAAAGACGGAAACACAATTAAGAATCCAACCGTAGAAAGAATCCTTACGCTTACCTTTACAAAAAAAGCGGCGGCCGAAATGTACCAGCGCATTTACCTAACGCTCAAGCGATTCGCGCAAAATGCAAAAGATCCGGCGGCAAAGCAAAAGGCCCAAGACGCCATCGACAATTTTTCCAAGGCCAGAATTCAAACCCTTGACTCTTACAGCGCGAGCATTTTGCGGCAGGCGGCTCCCCTTTACGGAATCCGTCCCGACTTTACGCCGGGAGCGAACCCTTCGCAAATAAACGATTTGGCCTTTGATTTTGTCATGGACAACAGGTGGAACCCGGCAATCCAATGGATTTCCGATCCGGCAAAAATCGAAGACTGCGCAAAGCTCTTTGCCGACGCCGCCAACAAAAACGCGTCAATCGCCAGTTCCGCAAACAAAGAAAAAAAATGCGCCGTATTCGCCCAAAGCTTGGCGGCGCAAAAAGAATTCGCTCAAGAACAGTGGAACAAAAAGCGCCCCTTCATAGCGATCGAAAAAGCGATACAAGAAGCCAACCAATACGTTCCCTATGACAAGCTGAACAAAAGGCCGCCTCAATGGCTGCTCAACCTTGTAAAAGCCTATGATTTTTGGGAGCAAGAAAAAACGCAAAAAGCAAGGGCCGCCTTTAGAGCGCTTGCGGAGCGGAAAGATTTGTACCAAGACCTGGACAAGACCATCGAGTTGTTAAACTCAAACGATTTCATTCTTTTGAAAAACGCGATCGACGCTTTTGACGTTTCAAGAGTTTCTGATGACAATATAAAAGAGACGCTCATAAGCAGGCTGTTTAAAAAAGAAGGCGAAGACACGGGAATCACAACTGACTTTTACAACATTTTAAATTTCTTGTCCGACCTAAAACGCTTGGAGCGGCTGCACCCTCTGCTTGACGAATTTACAGACAAGGCAATCGACTACAAAAGAAAAGCGGGCGAGCTGACTTTTAAAGACACAAACGACCTTGCCCTGCTTGCCTTAAAGGAACAAGAATCCATAAGAATACAGGAACGCGACTCCTACGACTTTATAATGATCGACGAGTTCCAAGACAACAACGGCCCCAACCGCGACTTGCTTCTTTTAATCTCAAAAGACGACGACGGCAACATAATGAAAAACCGCCTGTTCTTTGTCGGAGACGAAAAGCAGTCCATTTATAGATTCCGCGGCGCGGACGTTTCGGTCTTTAACAGCCTTGAAGAATCAATCAAGCCGTGCGCAAAGCTTCCGATGCGCATAAACTACAGGTCAAGCAACCTTTTGCTGGACGAGTTCAATCAATTTTTTGGCGGCTTTTTTCCAACAGACAAAAGCGAACCGACCGTAAAAGAAGAATGCGCAAAGTTGTTTAAGAACGGCGGCGTTCAAGTTTACGAAGCGAAGTACGACCAAAACGCAAGGGCGGTTTTTCCGGAAAAGAAAGAAGCCGACACAAGCCCGTGTCCTAGAATGCACGTTTGCTCATATCCGTCGGAAGATCAAGACCCTGACGATTACATCGAAGAAAAAAACGCAAAGGCGCTTTTCATCGCCAAAAAAATTCTTGAGCTGCATCAAGAAAAGGGCGTCGCCTTTAGGGACATCGCGCTTTTGACAAGAAGCAGAACCAACTATTCCAACATCGCGCGAATATTCACCCTAAATAAAGTTCCGTTCGCGCTGGACGAGCAAGCGGACATCCTTACGCAAGCCACCACAAATGACTTTTACAGCGCGCTGCGCCTTTGCGTCTATCCCGCCGACATAAACGCCTTTGCGTCTTTCTTAAACTCGCCCTTTGCCGGAATGACATTGAACGCCGCCGAAAAAATTCTTTCTCTATTTCCAAGCAAGGCTTTTGACCCGGAGATTGACGCCAAAAGCGTTTTGTCAAAAGAAGAATTAGAGCGCTACAAAGCGGCGGAAAATTTTTACAAGGAGATGTCGGACTTCGCGCTTTCAAATCCGATCGCAAATTCCATCGAACGCTTGTGGCAAAAGGAAGGCTACAAGTTTTCGTTAAACGCTGACGAAGAGCTTTACGACTTGCTTTACGAATTGGCAAGAAAAGCCGACCTTGACGCAAAGGACTTGTCGTGGTTTGTGGACCAATTGGCGATTGAATCCTCTGCGTCTTTTGGCGAGCATTCCGAAATCGACTTAAAGGAAATCGACTATCCGGTCGAAAGCTCAGACTCCGTCAACATAATGACAATCCATAAAAGCAAAGGCTTGCAATTTAAATATGTCTTTGTTTGGGGCTTGTCCGACACGCGCGAAGGAAACAATTCCGACAATTCCAAAATTCTCCAAAGCGAAAAATTTGGAGCGGTAGTCGCGGCCAGCAATAAAAAAGACAATTTCTTTGTCCTTATGGCCGCCGATGAAGAAAAGAAAAAGGAAGACGCCGAAAAGCGCCGCCTTGCCTATGTAGCCCTGACCCGCGCAAAGGAAGAGCTTTTTATAGTCGGAAACGAGCCGCCAAAAAATCCAACCGCAAGGCCGGTTCCTGGAATCATTCAATTTTATCAAGACAACGATATCTACGACGCTCCCTTTGACGTAATCCACATTGAGCCATACCCGCGCGGAAGCGAACGCCCGGCTTCAAGCGGAAAAGAGCTGACCGTACAAGACATAAAAAAAATTTACGGCGAGGCAAAGGAAATCCAAACGGAAAAAGCCAAAAACATTTGGACAAGCCCCAGCGCGCTGGAAGCCGCCGCGGACCCTGCAAGCGCGGACCCTTCAATCACGCAAAGCGCAAGCCTGGCCTATCCAGAAATCAACTCCTTTGTAAACGCGACGGCTTTGGCCAAAAACGATTACGGCACCCTCTTCCACGCCTTTATGGAAGGCTGGGCCAGAGACTACAAAAACTGGACCCAAGAAAAAATCGCCGCGGAAGAATATTTTGAATGGGAAAGCAAAGTCCAAAAGCTTTCTTTGGAAAACCGAAAGATTTTGTTAAAGACTTTTTTCAAAATACTAGACAAATTTCTTGGCGTCAAGGACAACCCGGCCTATGACGCCCTCAAAAACGGCCGCTCCTACAGGGCGGAATACGAGTTCAAAACTAAAATAAAGTCCTTTATTATCAGGGGAACGATGGACGCGGTCTTCCAAAATTCAGACGGAACTTGGACCGTTTTGGACTACAAGACCGATTTGGCCCCAAACCCTCAAATTTATTACAACCAATTGGCTTGCTACAAGAAAACGGCCGCGGATTTGTTCGCCGGCGGAGACCAAAACAAAGTCCGCTGCGTCCTTTTCTTTGCCGAAAACAACAAATTTGTGGACATCAGCCAAGAGGCCCAAAAAGCGCTTGAGGGCTTAAGCGACGAAAAGATACGCAATTTAATTGAAAAACAGCAAATTCTGTGATATAATAGAAAAATGTTCAATCGTAGCCGAGCAAGCAAAATCGCGCTGCTTTTTGCATTTTTACTTTTCTCAAAAGCGACCGCTCTCTTTGCGGACTCTCGGATTATTTTTAGCGAACCTTCCATATTAAAAAGGGAATACGTGGACATATCCCAAAAATGGGATTACATTTCCGACAAATTAGTTGACCCGGAGGAATTTTATCCAACCGTAAAGCAGGGTCCCGGCTCGATAGTAAGCTTTCCGCATAAAATGAAGGACGGAACAAAGCTGGCCACCTACCACATCAGGCTGTCGGGCTTGACTCCCTACAACAGATATTCCAGCGATTTTTGCGGAGCGGCAATGAGTTCAAGCCGAGTTTGGTGCAACGGAAAAATCGTGGCCACCGGCGGCTTTGTAAGCAAGGATCCAAAATTGGCAAAGGCGGGCGACTATTTTACGCCGGTAGACTTTCAGGCCGATGCAAACGGAGTCGTTGACATTGTTCTCCACGTGGCGAACTTTGAAAAATGCAAGGGCGGAATCGCAAAAGAAATCAGCATTTCGGATATATCAAATCTTAGAAGGCGCTTTAACCTAAGTTATTTGTTGAACGCCTTGGCCTTGGCTTTTCTTTTCGCGCACATTATTTACAACATCGTTTTGGGCGTTCTTAACATCAAGCAGCTTTCGTATCTAAGCTTGATTTTTATCAGCATCCTATATTGCATGGCCATTGCAATGACTGGATATTCGATGCTATTCCAAAAGGGAATTTTCCTCCCCTTCTGGCTGTACCGAAGGCTGGCCGTCGCGCTTTTCTGCTTGGTGACTCCGCTGGAACTTTTGTACGTTATAAACTTGCACAAAACGCCTTTTAGAAAATCAATGACGCTTTTTGCGCTTGCAATGGCCAACGCGCTTGCTGTTCTTGTCGTTCCGCTTTCTTTCTTTGAAAAGAACTATTGGTTCTTTGTCAGCATCGCGCTCTTTTTCTCGTTCGTAAGGCTTGTGATTCCTTTTAAGTTTGTGTTAAAAAGAAATTTTGACAACAAAAGAAGCCTAAGAAAATCCACCATGGCCTACAACGTCAGCACAATTGTGACGATTGTAATTTTCTTTTGCCGAGTCAACGACTTTTTGCTGACATCGGGACAGCAAACCATAATCCATCCTTACATATCGTTCAAGCTTTCCATTTTGCTTTTTGGCGTAGTGCAGTGCGGCGTTTACGCTTACCATCGAGACTTTTCAACCGTTCGCGTAAACCGACAAATGCAAAAGCTTTCCTTTACAAACAACACGCTGGCAAAAATCGTTCCGCCGCAAGTCCTTAAATTGTTGGGAGCGGGAGACATCACTAAAATCATTCCGGGCGAAAGCCGCATCATAGACGCAATCTTGTTCTACGTTCAAATCAAGCACTTTAACCGCTTGGCGGAATCCATCAACAAAGAAGAGCTTTACACAATCCAAACAGATTTTTTCCAAGCCATCTCTCCGATAATCATCGACTCCGGCGGCTTTGTGGCAAAATACACAATCTCGGGCTGCCTCGCGATTTTCCAAGAAAAGAGTCCAGACGCAATCACATGCGCCGCGCGCTTGCAAAGAAAGATCCGCGAGCTTAGGCGCGCGTTAAGAAAGACAAACAGAACCGACATCTCAGTCGGCATCGCGATCCACTCAGGAAAAGTCGCGGTTGGAACGATCGGCTCCAACACCCGCCTGGACACTATGGCGCTTTCCGAAGACGTAAACATAACTTACGCGGTAGGCGGACAGACATCAAAGACAAACACTCAGATTTTAATTACAGAAGAAGCGATGCCGTATTGCCGCAGCTACATAAACTATGTTTACGAAGGCCATTACTTTATTTCCAACGGAAAACAAATTTTGGTATACAGCGCGCTTCCGATAAAGAAGAGCGAACAAGCGTTTGAAGAAACCCTTGACCCGATTGAGGACGAAGATGAACTTTAAGAAAATCGCGCTGCTGGCAAGTTTGGCGGCTTTGACAATTTGCTCTCCCCTCCATGCCAAAAACGTGATGAACGGAATTCTAAGCTTTGAAAATTCCTCAACGCCCAAAAAGATTGTGTTCCTAAACGGCGACTGGGAATTCTACGAAAACCAAACCTTTGAAACCCTAATGGGCGCAAGGCTTAAAGTAAATTTCATCAAGGTTCCCGCCTCATGGTCCAAGCAAGAAATTGAACAAGGCGAGACCGTTTCAAGATTCGGAAGCAACACTTACCGCCTTCTAATCACAGGCCTTAAGGCAAACTACGACTACGCGATATTCTCAAGAAAGACGCCCCTTTACGCGTCAAGGATTTTCGCAAACGGAAGGCTGATTTTTGAAAGCGGCCGCTTTGCAAGACACAAAAACGACTACAAGCCTTCAAGATCGTCCCTCTTTGCTCCGACGCCTTCAAACATAGACGGCGTCATAGAAATTGTAGTTCAAGTTTCAAATTACACAGGCGGCGAATCTGGAATCGTGGCTCCGATTCTCTTTGGCGAGTTGGGCACCGTAGAAAAATTCTTCCAAAAACTAATCATCATAAACGCGCTGTTAATCGGCCTCTTGTTCTTTTGCTTTTTGTCGGACTTGTTCCTTTGGATTTTTGACCACGCAAGGTTTCCAAACCTTCTTTTCGCGATTTTGCTGGGACTCATCGCGGTTAGATTCAGCCTTTACAACGTCAACTTTTTCAACATGCTTGGAGTCGTCATCCCCTTTGGCTTCCAATTCAAGTTGGAAAACGCGATTATATTCGCGCCCTGCGTATTTGCGTTCCTCTATTCCGCCGACAAAACGTTCTACAACAAGCATCCGGTCATCGACCGCTTTATCGCCGCGAGCAACTTCAGCGCCTTTATAATATTCCTATGCTTGCCGATCGGCTTTGCGGTGGACGTTATGAAGTACCAGGTAATTTGGGCGCTGATTTTTACCGCTTATTCAATTGTAAGAGCCTTCTTTGCGTTTAAGAACCAGCAATATGTCGCGGGCCTTTACATGGTTCTTTACACAATCGTAGCCGTGTCGCTTGCCGGAGACATTTTGTTCCCGATGCTTGTCGAAGACAAAACATATTTGATGTCGGAACTTTTCGTTCCCTTAATGGCCTTCTTTGACATTGCCTACTTTGCCGCGGTTCTTGAAATTCACCAAAAGCAGGACAAGAAAATCAAAAACGAGCTTTCGCAATTTTACTTTGGCTACAGGCGCTTTTTGCCAAGAAACGCCTTGCGCTATTTTGACAACAAAAACATCACAGACCTTAAAATCGGACTGAACAAAGAAAACAAAGTTACGATTATGTTCATCGGAATCGTAGTGATATCGCCCGACAACACAAAGATCAACTTGCGCGAAGAATTTGAAACCTTGGCCTTTTACTCAGCCACCATCATCGATAAAATCCACCAACTTGGCGGAACGGTAATCACAATCACCAACCAAGGAATTTCCATCCTCTTTGACGACGGAGACGAAAAAGCCTTGGACGCGGCTCGAATAATCAGAAACGAATTAAAGACCATAAACAGCCGCCGCGCCGAAGACTACTACCTTTGCGTTTCCTTTAACATTTCAATCCACAACGGAGAGCTTTTGCTGGGCGTAATCGGCGACAGAAACCGCCTTGACATTACGATGATTTCCTCCAGCATTGAGGTTATCGACAAAATGTGCTCGCTTGGCTTTGCAATGAACATTCCTATATTGATTTCGCAGCCAGCGGTGGATTCCTTCCCTGCCCAAGCTAAGGAAAAGCTTAAGCTTTTGGGAAACATTCACTTTAGCGAGTTTACCCGTCCCATTGGCCTTTACGGCCTTCCTTCCGACGAAGAGGAAGACAGCAAGCTCGAAATTATCGACGAAACGCCCTTTATCACCCAGCGTGAGGCCGACAAATACATCAACTTTTAGAGCCGCTTTTGCCTTGAAAAAGCGCGCGTAATTATATATAATGGGACTATTATGAATAGTAACGCAATTCCTGAACGCAAAGACGTTCCCGCTGGCGACAAGTGGGACTTGACTACATTATTTAAAAGCGACAGCGATTGGGAAAAAGCCCTGGCAAAAATCGAAGGCGACGCAAAGGCCGTATCTTCATTCCAGGGAAAATTGGCCGCCGGCCCCCAAGAACTTTTGACCGCGCTAAAAGCCTACGAAGAACTTTGGAAAAACATAGAGCTGGTCGCAAACTACGCGGGCCTCTTAAAGACAACGGACGAAGGCGACGAAAAATATTCCGACATGGAAGGCCGCGCCGATATGGCCATCTCAAAGGCCTCCGCGCTGACAAGCTTTTTTGACTCGGAACTTTCGGAAATTCCCGAGGCGGACATCGCGTCTTGGATTGAACGGGACGACTACAAAGACTACAAGATTTACGTTCAAAAACTCTTGCGACAAAAAGAGCATATTTTAAGCGAAAAAGAAGAGCGGATTTTAGCCCTTCAGTCGGAGAGCGGCGGAACGGCCGAAAAAACTTTTAGCGTGGCCGAGAACGTTGACATCAACAATTTGTTTGGAACGGTAAACGTTGACGGAAAGGATTTGCCCCTTACGCAAACCACTTGGACCCAGTTTATGGAAAACCCCGACCGTTCCGTCCGCGAAAAAGCCTACAAGCAATTCTACAAAAATTTCGAAAGCCACCAAAACATTTTGGCAAACCTCTACGCCGGTTCGGTCAACCAAGACGTGTTCATTGCCCGCGCGCGCGGATATAAGTCCAGCCTTGACGCGGCTCTTTTTGGCAACAAGGTCCCCGAAAGCGTTTACAGAAATTTAATCGACACGGTTCACAAAAACTTCGGCCCCTTGCGCAAGTATTATTCGATCCGCAAGCGCGCGCTTGGCGTAAAAGAATTGCGCCACTACGACGTTTACGTTCCGCTTGTTCCAAACGTCAGTACAAAAACTAGCTACGACCAGGCGGTGGAGATTTGCCGCGAGGCCCTCGCTCCGCTAGGAAAAGAATACACCGACACGCTTTGCGGCGGACTTAAGGGCGGCTGGGTTGACCGCTACGAAAACAAGGGAAAACGCAGCGGCGCTTTTTCAAACGGCGGCTACACCGGCTATCCTTACATTTTGCTCAACTACAAGGATTCTATTATCCGCGACGTCTTTACGATGGCCCACGAAGGCGGACACTCAATGCACTCTTTGTACAGCGCAAAGAACAATCCCTTCATGCAGTACAACTACACGATTTTTGAGGCCGAAGTCGCGTCAACCTTTAACGAGGAATTGCTTTTCCAACACTTGATCAACAAGGCTGACGACAAAAAAATGCGGACATACCTTTTGGCGATGCGCGCCGCCGACATTATGGCCACCTTGCACCGGCAGACAATGTTCGCCGAATACGAACTTAAGGCCCACGAGCTGGTCGAGTCAGGAACGCCGTTAAGCGCGCCGGTTTTGCGAAAGCTTTACCGCGGCCTTTTGGAAGAATACTTTGGCCCGGAGATGGTATTTGAAGAAAACAGCGACATGGAAGGCTTGCGCATTCCGCACTTCTATTCCGCCTTTTACGTTTACAAGTACGCCACGGGAATCAGCGCGGCGATGGCCTTGGCCGACCGCGTAACAAAGGGCGGCGAGGCGGAACGAAACGATTACTTTAACTTCTTAAAGTCCGGCGGATCGCGCTACCCGATTGAGTCGCTAAGAGTCGCCGGAGTGGATATGGAAAGCCCCGCGCCGGTTCAAGCCGCGCTGGACAAGTTTGCCGCAATCATCGACGAATTGGACAAGTCCATATAGAAAAAAAATGTTAAAGAAATGCAGACTGATTGCCGATAATAAAAAAAGGAGTATGGCAAATTGAAAAAAGAGAACTTCTATCTTTTCATGCAAAGCGTTCCAAAAGCGGAGCTTCACATTCACATTGAAGCCGTCATAACGCTCGAATCAATATGCCGTCTCTACGAAAAGCGCTTTGGAAAGAAAATGACCAAGGCCGAGCAAGTGGCTCTCTTTACCTACGAGGACCTAAACGGCTTTATCAAGGCTTTCTTGCAAGTCCAGGACTTGTTCACCGAAGTAAGCGACTTTGACTATGTGTTTGACGACTTTGCCCGCTATCTTAAGGGAAACGGAATCAACCACTGCGAAGCCTTCTTTGCCCCTTCGGCCTTTGTAAAAAAAGGCTTTGACTACGGCGAGATGGTAAAGAACTTTACCAAGAACATCAACAAAATCAAGAAAGAAACCGGCATTACAATCAAATTGTTGGTTGACGTTTCGCGCACTTTTGGCTTGGAAAACGCCATGACCAACTACCAGCTTATGAAAAGCTATCCCAGCCCCGCCATTATCGGAATCGGTTTGGGCGGAGCGGAACAAAAGGGTCCCTGCAAGGATTTTGGTCCGGTGTTCGAAAAGGCCCGCAAGGACGGCTTCCATGCCGTAGCCCACGCCGGCGAAGACGTTGGCCCTGAATCAGTTTGGGACGCCATCAAGGTTCTCAACTCTGAACGCATCGGACACGGAATCACTTCCATCCAAGACGAAAAGCTTATGGACTTCTTGGCCAAGGAACAGATTCCGCTTGAGGTTTGCCCCACCAGCAACACGTTCACAAAGAAAGTTGTCCAGACAATTGAAGAGCACCCGATCCGCGCCTTCTTTGACAAAGGCCTTTTGGTAACGGTAAACACTGACGACCCGGTATTCTTTAAGGTCACTTTGCTTGACGAATTCTGGTCGCTCCACAAAAAGGCCGGCTTTACAATGGACCAAATCAAGGTTTTGTTGGAGAACAGCTACAAGGCTTCGTTCCTTTCGGACGCGCAAAAGAAAAAGGCGATTAAAGAGCTTGACGCGGCTTGGGAAGAGAACATCAAGAAGTACGAATAAAACTGAATACTGACCAAGAAGGCCGCCGCGAGGCGGCATTTTTTTTGCCGTTCCTATTTTAGGTACACCATCAAAAGCATGATGTCGCTGTTTCGGATTCCGCTGATGCGGCTGGCTTGTCCCAAGGTAAGCGGGCGCACGCTTTCTAGCTTTCCGCGAGACTCCGCGCTTAAAGAGGGAATCGAGCCGTAGTCAAAGTCTTTTGGAATGCGAAGGTTTTCTAAACGATGCATTTTTTCAACGCGGCGGTCTTGCTTTTCTATGTAATACTTGTATTTTACGTCAACCAAGGCGTGCGCCCAAACGTTTGGCGCAAAGCCAGGATTTTGCGCTTCGGGATTTTTTTCCAAAAGCGCGGAAGCCTCCGCCACGTCCTCGTATTTTTTAAGGACAGCCTCGTATTGCGCCTGGCTTTTTAGGCCGGCGTCAAAGGCCTTCTTTGCAAGGCGGCGGTCCGCGTCGTCGTAGCGCAACTTTAATCGGTACTCGGCGCGCGCGGTGAACATGCGGTAAGGCTCTTTTGTGCCAAGCGTCACTAGGTCGTCGATCAAGACGCCGATGTAGGCTTCGTCGCGGCCAAGAATCAAGGGCTTGTATTCTGGGATTGAATTGAAGCGCGCGAATCCCGCAGCCTCTTGAGAAGCTTTTAGTTTTTTGTTTAGGACCGCCGCCGTTTTTTGGCTTGCGGCGGCCATTGCGTCCGCGTCGGCTTGGCTAAAGTCAAAGCGGGGGCAAAAGCAGCCTGGCTCCAAAGAAGCGGGCCGGCCTTCCATCTCGTCGTCGGAAGCGACAAGCGGGCCGCACAATTCCTTGTGAGCCCTTGCGTAATAACCGGCGTTGATTCCGGCCACAAGGCCCTGCCCCGCCGCCTCCTCGTAGCCTGACGTTCCGTTTATCTGGCCCGCGTTAAAAAGGCCAGCGACTCTTTTAGTCTCAAGGCTTGGGAACAATTGAGTCGGCTCAACGTAATCGTATTCGACTGCGTAGCCAGGTCGGCTTACGACGGCGTTTTCAAAGCCGGTCATCGTCCGCAAAAATTGGTCTTGCACGGATTCCGGGAGCGAAGACGAAAGGCCGTTAAGGTAAACCTCTTCCGTTCCCAAGCCTTCCGGCTCGACGAATATTTGGTGGCGCTCGCGCTCGGCAAAGCGCATTACTTTGTCTTCTATGCTGGGACAGTATCGCGGGCCAACGCCGTGAATCTTTCCGCTGTACAAGGGAGAGCGGCCGATGTTGGCGCGAATTATCTCGTGGGTTTTAGGATTTGTGTAAACGACATGGCAAGGAACCATCGGCCGCTCGATTTTTGGGTCGTCAAAACTGAATGGTATTACCTCGTCGTCGCCGGGCTGCTCTTCCAAAACGCTAAAGTCAACCGAACTTTTTAGGATGCGCGGCGGAGTTCCGGTCTTAAGGCGGCCGGTGGTAAAGCCAAGGCGGCGGAGGCTTGCGGTAAGGCCGTAAGCGCCCGCCTCTCCCAAACGGCCGCAGGGAGCGTCGTACTCGCCGATGAAAATTCGGCCGCCCAAAAAAGTTCCTGTCGTAAGGACGACGGCGCGGACTGGAATCACGCGGCCGCGCTCGGTCACGATGCCCGTAACTTTTTGCCGCATGCCGCCGCGCGCCGATTCCGCCGTTCCGTAATCTATGCGGCCCGCTTTTTGGCCTTGCGTACCATTTTCCGCGCGGGAATCTCCCGGGATCGTACCCGCCGCCGCGCTTGAATCGGAATTGGGCGGAAGCGGCTGGTCGCTGGGAGCGGCGATTATGTCAACCACCGTGTCCATTAATGTAGAAAGATTTGGAGTTGATTCCAAGACTTGCCGCGCAAGCTGGGAGTATAAAATTTTGTCGGCTTGGCTGCGCGGCGCTTGAACTGCGGGGCCGCGGCTTTTGTTCAACAGGCGAAACTGAATCATCGAGCGGTCAATCAGCTTTGCCATTTGGCCGCCCAAGGCGTCGATTTCACAAACGATGTTGCCTTTAGCGATTCCGCCGATGCTGGGATTGCACGACATTCTTCCAATCGCGTCAACGCTTTGAGTGATTACAAGTGTCTTTAGTCCCATCCGCGCGGCGGCAAGGGCAGCCTCAATTCCGGCGTGTCCCGCTCCCACCACGGCGACATCGTAAGAGTCGTAAAAGCCCGGCATTTTTCTTAAGCGTTCCGTTCCGCCAAATTACGCTTTCATGTTGACAATGCTCTTGTCGTAGTCAGTCGGCGGAACAAAGCCCATAAGGTTCATGATTGTGGCAGGCCAAGAAGAAATTCCCAAGCCTTCGTTGAGCTTTGTATTGTCGTATTCGCCCTTGTATTCGGGGTCGTAGATGATTCCCGGAACAGGGTTCAAGCTGTGAGATGTCTTGGGCTTGGGCTCGCCGTTGGCGTCCTTTGAAACGCTTCCGTCCTTTTTGTGCTCGTACATGTCGTCGCTGTTTCCGTGGTCGGCTGTGATGCACATGATTCCGCCGGCTTCTTCGATGGCGGCCTTAAGGCGGCCAAGCTGCAAGTCCATTCCTTCCATAGAGCAAACTACGGCGTTGAAAACTCCGGTGTGGCCAACCATGTCGCCGTTGGGATAGTTCAAGCGAATGTGGTCGTACTTTCCGCTCTTAATCGCTTCGATGACTTTGTCGGTGATTTCGGCGCACTTCATCCAAGGTCGCTGCTCAAAGGGAACTACGTCAGACGGAACTTCGACGTAAGTCTCAAGGCTCTTGTCAAATTCGCCGGGGCGGTTTCCGTTAAAGAAGTATGTGACGTGTCCGTACTTTTGCGTTTCGCTTATCGCCATAAGGTGAACGCCGCTCTTTGTGAGGTACTCTCCCATCGTGCGGTCGATGCTGGGCGGGTTGACCAAGTATTGGGCGGGCTTGTGGTTGTCGCCGTCGTATTCCATCATTCCTGCGTACTCAACAGCGGGAACGCGCTTTCTGTCAAAGTGCGGGAAGTCCTTTTCTTCAAAGGCGGCTGTAATTTCCAAAGCGCGGTCGCCGCGGAAATTAAAGTAAACGACACTGTCTCCGTCCTCGATTGTTCCAACAGGCTTTCCGTCTTTTGCGATGACAAACTCGTGCATGTCCTGGTCAAGGACGCCGGGAACTTCCTTGCGGTAAGTTTCGATCGCTTCGACCGCGCTGGCAAACTGGCGGCCTTCTCCCAAAACGTGAGCCTTCCATCCGCGCTCGACCATGCTCCAGTCGGCGTTGTAGCGGTCCATTGTCATGTACATGCGGCCGCCGCCGGAAGCGATTTGGCAGTCCGCTCCAAGGCCGGCCAAAAATTCCTGCAAGGGTCCAAAGTAGTCCAAAGCGCTTGTGGGCGGAACGTCGCGTCCGTCAAGCAAAGCGTGAACGCGAATCTTTTTTACGCCTTCCTTTACAGCTTCCTGCGCCATCGCCTTAAGGTGGTCGATGTGGGAGTGAACGTTTCCGTCAGAAACAAGGCCGATAAAGTGGAATGTTGAATTTTTGTCGTTTACGTTCTTTACCAATTTTTTCCAAGTGTCGCCCTGGTACATTGAGCCTGACGCGATTGACTCGCCTACCAATTTGGCTCCCTGCGCGAAGACGCGGCCGCAGCCCATAGCATTGTGGCCTACCTCGCTGTTTCCCATGTCGTCGTCAGTCGGAAGTCCTACGGCGGTTCCGTGGGCCTTTAGCTTTGTGTTGGGGCAGTTGGCCTTGAACCAGTCAAGGTACTTCATTTTTGACGCTTTTACCGCGTCGCCCTCTTCGTATTTTCCGTAACCCACGCCGTCCATGATTACAAGAACCACCGGTCCGCGGCGGCCTTTCCAGTTGGGGTTTTTCTGCAAAGGATGCATTGTGTCAGACATATTGTATCTCCTATAAAATCCATTGAATGAAGTTAGTCTAGTCTTATTCTACCGAGAAAACGAAGATTGCGCAAGGACGAGCTTTTGCCGGCGGCGCTTTATTCAAACGTCCGCCGAGCGCTCTTTGCGGGCCTTCAATTTTCCAAGCAAAAGGAAGAGAAAGCCAAAAACGGCAAGGCCTATTCCTATTCCCAAAAACAAGAGGCAAAGGCCTTTTAGGCTGCGGCCGTTGTCAAGATTGGTAAAGCCGTAAGGGTAATATTGGCCCCAAAGGTTTTGCGGAATGGCGCCGCCAAAAAATGCTCTCGCGGACAAGGCGCGGCGCATAATTATAAAGCACCACGAGATTGGAATGACCATTCCCAAAAGCGGAAAATATTTTTTATGCTTTCCCGGAAATAGAATTTCGTCCGCAATCGTAAAAATCGGAAGGATAAAATGCTTGAACGTCGAGCCAAAAGTCCAATAGTTGGCCGTCCAAATTTTGTCAGGAAGAACAAAGGCGGCGATGAGGAATGTCGCTGTCATCATTATGGCGGCGCAAAAATTCAGCAAAGAGTGAAGGACTGTCTGGTCCGAAGTCTTTGCATTTTGAACGCCTTTCGCTTTTTGTAAAATCTCAAAGGCAAGGCTCGCCGTCGCGGCGGCAAAAGAAATCCAAGCAGACCAAGACGTAAAAAAAAGCGCCACGGGCCGGCCATCGCCGCCAAGCGACTTTACATGATCGATGAATGTGAACGCAAACGACACAAGCGCCGCCAAAAACCAAAGGACCCTAAATGAAAGGCGCGCGCGACTTTTTTCCGCACCGCCATTTTTGTTTTGAATGTTTTCCATAAGACTATAGTATCGACTTTTCGCGACATTCGCAACCTCCTTAAAGCCTTGCGCGTCGCTTGCGGAAGGCCCGCCTTTTGCGCTACAATTCCCGCGAGGAAAAATATGCTCGCTGTATTCGTAAATTGCGCCGCAATCGTGGCCGGCTCTGTAATCGGACTTTTGTTCGCCAAAAAAATTCCGCAAAAAATCACCGACGCGATTCAACTCGCTTGCGGCCTTGTCTCCTTTGTCATGGGCGTTCAAATGGCCTTTAAATACCAAAACGTCGTTTACCTTGCGCTCGCCTTGATTTTTGGCGGAATCGTCGGAACCGCGCTGGACATTGACGGAAAGATTTTAAAAGTAGGCCGCTTTTTGGAGCGCGTCTTTTTGAAAAAGCCGGAAGCCGCCGCCTCAAACGATTCCGCCGCCCAAGAAAGCGCCGACGAATTTTCGGCCGGAAAGCCGCAAAAGAATTTCGCATACGCTTTTCTAAACGCGTCGGTTTTGTTTTGCGTCGGGGCGATGGCGATTGTCGGAAGCTTTAAGGCCGGAATCGAAGGCGACTATTCAATCATATTCCTAAAGAGCGTTTTGGACGGCTTTATCGCCATCGGCTTCGCGGCCGCGATGGGCGTCGGAACGGCCTTTAGCGCGCTCGCGATTTTTGTCTACCAAGGCGCGCTTACCCTGCTCGCGATTTTCATCCACCAATACGTTAGCGACTCCCTTCTTGCCGAAATCACCGGAAGCGGCGGCGCGCTAATCGTCTTGATCGGAATCAACTTGATGGGCCTAAAAAAAATCAAGACGGCCAACTACCTTCCCGCCGTCCTCTTCAGCGCGCTCTTTGTCCTTTGCGAGCCGTTTGTCCGCGGCCTTTTTGGCTTGTAAAAAAAAAATCTGGCAAACTAAAACGCAGGCGGCCGCCTCATTGATTTTTTTCAACTTTTCCATTATAGTGGCGGAATGAAAAAGATAATCGTAGTAGGATCGGGCGGCCGCGAGCACGCCATCGCTTGGAGATTGGCTCAAAGCCCGTCAGTTGAAAGTATTGTGTGCGTTCCCGGTAACGGCGGAACATGCAACGAAAAAAAGTGCTCTAACGTTCCGCTTGACGAAGCGAAAGGCTTGCCCGGAAATCCTTACGTAGAAATAGCAAAAAAACACGCTTGCGACTTTGCCGTAATCGGCCCCGAAGACCCGCTTGCGGTCGGTTTGGCCGACGAATTCTGGAAGGCGGGAATTCCTTGCGTCGGCCCAAAATACGCGGGCGCGCAGCTTGAGGCCAGCAAAGACTTGGCCAAAGCCTTTATGAAAAAATACTCGGTCGCCGCCCCCGCAAGCGAAACTTTCACCGACAAAAACGCGGCGCTTGAATACGTAAAAAAGCATGGCGCTCCGATCGTCCTTAAGGCTGACGGCTTGGCCGCCGGCAAAGGCGTTGTCGTAGCGAAGACCTTGGACGAAGCGATCGCCGCCGTCCACGACATTATGGAAAGCGGCCGCGTCGGCGACGCCGGAAAAAAACTTGTCGTTGAAGACTACCTTGCCGGAATCGAAATGTCAGTCTTGGCCGCCGTAAGCGTCACTCCCGACGGAGCCAAAGAGGGAAAGGCGACGATTGTCCCCTTCCTTCCCGCCCGCGACCACAAGCGATTGAACGACGGAGCCAAGGGTCCCAACACCGGCGGCATGGGAGCTGTTTGTCCGCTTTCCGACGTAACGCCCTCCATCATGGAACAGTTTGACAAAAACATTTTGCAGCCAACGTTAAAGGGCCTTATCGCGGAAGGATACGACTACCGCGGCTTCATTTTCTTTGGCG